>Ga0070734_10001799_pt1 | contig 29056 bp, 26 predicted proteins | sample Coa_R1_8_FD_66444 | JGI IMG/M metagenome (GOLD analysis project Ga0070734, IMG submission 66444) | Surface soil microbial communities from Centralia Pennsylvania, which are recovering from an underground coalmine fire - Coalmine... | ecosystem: Environmental > Terrestrial > Soil > Unclassified ... | reverse complement strand
GATCCTCGAAAGCATTCCCACCGGTGTCATTTCTATCGGGCCGGATGGCTCTATCCAGCGCGTAAACCAGGCGCTGTCAAAGATCTTTCCCGCCGCCCAGGTAGCCAGGGCCGCGCGCCTGGAAGATCTGTTCTCGCGCGAAGATACCGCTGAAATCAAATACCTCATGAAGCGCGCGCGGCGCACCGGCGCCGCCTCGCGCCAGCTGGAACTGCGGACTGAGGACCTCAAGCTGCACCTGGCCGTGACCGTGTCGGCGCTCGAAGAGCGCCTGACCTCCGGTTACGTCGTCGTGGTCGAAGATACCAGCGAGTTGCTCCGCGCTCAGAAGGCGGCCGCCTGGCACGAGGTAGCGCGCCGCGTCGCGCATGAGATCAAGAATCCGCTCACGCCCATCGCCCTTTCCGCCGAACGCATCAGCCGCCAGTTGGAACGCGTCGAGCTGCCCCTTCCGGCCGGCCGCATCGTTCGCGAATGCGTCGATACGATCGCCAAATCTCTCGAATCGGTAAAAATGCTGGTCGATGAGTTCTCCACCTACGCGCGTTTCCCGGCTGCCCAGCCCGTGCGCTCCGACCTCAACGAAGTCGTAAACCGCGCCCTGGCGGTCTTCAATGGCCGTCTCGATGGCATCTCGATCCGGACCAGCTTTGCCCCGGACCTGCCGCCGGTCAACCTCGACCGCGAGCAATTTCAGCGCGTCGTGGTCAACCTGGTCGATAACGCCGCCGAAGCCATGCAGGATTCCCTGGTGAAAGATCTCTATATCGCCACGCAGCCGGCCAGCGCCGAAACAGTCGAGCTGGTGGTGGCCGATTCCGGCCCCGGAGTCAACCCGGAGGACAAGGAAAAACTCTTTCTCCCCTATTTCTCGACCAAGAACCGGGGCACCGGATTAGGCCTGGCCATCGTCAGTCACATCCTTGCCGACCACAACGCGCAGATCCGCGTCGAAGACAATCTGCCCTCCGGGGCCCGTTTCACGATCGAGATTCCCGTGCCGGCCGATGCCGAGTCCGCCGACTCCTCCAAACCCGCTGAGGCTGCCAGGCCCGCTCCCGTCAAAGCATGAAGCCGCGGCGCATCCTGGTGGTGGATGATGAACCGGGCATCCGCCGGTCCTTGAGCGGCGTGCTCGAAGACGAAGGTTACTCGGTCGAATCAGTCGACAGCGGCGAAGCCGGTCTCAAAGCCCTGCAGGGGGGAGACTTTGAACTCGCCCTCCTCGATATCTGGCTGCCCGGAATGGACGGCATGGAAGTGCTCTCCCGCGTGCAGGAGATCCCCGAGCCCGACCGCCCCGTCGTCGTCATGATTTCCGGCCACGCCAGCATCGAGGGTGCGGTGAAAGCTACCAAGCTCGGCGCCTTCGATTTTCTCGAAAAGCCGCTCTCCATCCAAAAGATTTCCGTGGTCGTGAAGAACGCGTTGGAACATCGCCGCCTGGCCCTGGAAAATAGCCGCCTCAAGGCGGACGCGAAATCCCGCTACCGCATTATCGGCGAAAGCGTTTCGATGAAGGCGCTGCGCCAGCAGCTCGGGCTGATGGCCGGCACCAACGGGCGCGTATTGATCTATGGCGAAAGCGGAACCGGCAAGGAATTGGTGGCGCATGCGATCCACGCCATGAGCCCGCGCGCCGAAGAGGCGTTCATCGAGGTGAATTGCGCCGCCATCCCCGAGGAATTGATCGAGAGCGAGCTGTTCGGGCACATCAAGGGCAGTTTTACCGGCGCCCATGAGGATAAAACCGGGAAGTTTCAAAAAGCCGACGGCGGCACGCTCTTCCTCGACGAGGTGGGCGACATGAGCCTGCGCACCCAAGCCAAGGTGCTGCGCGCGCTCGAGGAGCAGCGCTTCGAACCGGTGGGCGCCGCGCAGTTCGTGCAGGTGGATGTGCGCGTGGTGGCGGCCACCAACAAGCACCTCGAAGAAGAAATCGAACGCGGCAATTTCCGCGAAGATCTCTTTTATCGCCTGAACGTCATTCCGTTTTTTGTGCCTCCGCTGCGCGACCGGCGCGAGGACATCCCGCTGCTGGCCGATCACTTTCTTCGTGAATTCACCACCGCCTATGGACGTAAGCCTAAGGAGTTGACGCCCGAGGCGTACCGCCTTCTGGCGGAATATCACTGGCCGGGGAACGTTCGTGAGCTGAAGAACCTGATCGAGCGCATCGTCATCCTCAACCCGCAGATTCGGGTGGATGCCCGGCATATTCCTCTCACCACCGCCGGCCGCCCGGCCGAGCGCCCCGCCAGCGGCCATTTTGGCAGCCTACAGGAAGTGCGCGAGGCCGTTGAGCGCGAGTACATCCTCAAAAAGTTGGAAGAGACTCACGGCAATGTGACCCGGACCGCCGAATTGCTCGGCCTGGAGCGCAGCAATCTGTACCGGAAGATGAAAACTCTCGGCATCGGCCCGAAAGAGTAGATTACGCGCTTCCCCACACCTGGCGCGCCGTGTTCGCCACCAGCTCCAGCTTTCGCCATTGATCATCCATCGAGAGAAGGTTGCCGGCGGCCACTGATGCGAACCCGCACTGCGGGCTCAACGCCAGCTGCTCCAGCGGCACAAATCGCGCCGCCTCATCGATGCGGCGCCGCAGTTCATCCGCCGATTCCAGTTTTGCCTCCTTGGTGGTGATGAGTCCCAGAACCACGGTCTTTTCACGCGGCGCCAGGCGCAGCGGCTCGAATCCGCCCGATCGCTCGCTATCGTACTCGAGCAGAAACCGATCGACGTCCAGCTTGTGAAACAGCTTTTCCGCGATCGCGTCATACCCGCCTTCGGTGTACCAGCGGCTCCGGCTGTTGCCGCGGCAGATATGCGCCGCGAACGTGACCCCTGCGCGAGCGATCCCCGCGAACGCGGCATTGTCGCCCTCGATCCCCGCCTCGAATTCCTGATCCGGATCGCGTCCGGCCCGGCGCATCGCCTCGCGCTGACGCGGATCGAGATAGTGCGAATAGTATGGCGCGTCGAACTGAATATACGTAGCCCCTTCGCCAACCAGCCACTGGACCTCGTCGCGCACGATCGCCACCAGGTCGTGCAGCAGATCCGTCATCCGTGGATAAAAATGATCGGTCAGCCCGCGCTTATAACTGGCCACCATGAAGTTGGAAGGCGACGGTAAAGTGACTTTGAACGGCCCGGGCGCCGCCTTTTTTAAGAATGGCAGTTCATGCGCCGTAAGCTTCCGCCTCTTGCGCAGCTTGGCTCCCACGGCGTTGGCGGTGGTCGCTTCGGCTCCGCCGCCCGGACCCTTCCACTCCAGCATCACGCGATCGCCCGCGACGAATCCATCCACCGCGTCCGCCATATCGGTCAGCCAGGAGCCGCGCCGCATTTCGCCGTCGCTGTAAACCGATATTCCGGTCTGCCGCTGTTTCTCCAGGGCCTCGCGAATCGCCCGATCCTCCGCCGCGCGTAGCTCGTCTTCGCTGAGCCGCCCTTCGGCGTGCGCTTCGCGCGCTTGCAGCACCTCCTTCGGCCGCAACAGGCTGCCCACCTGGTCCGCTCGATATTCCATATTCCGTCAATTCTATAATCAAAGGAGATTGCGGAAATTCTTCGTCCAAAACTTCGGGTGCCGCGCCACGCAAGCCGACGGCGCCGCACTGGAATCGCTGCTCGCGGCCAAAGGCCTCGATCGCGCGGGCGAACGCGCGGCCGCCGATCTCGTCGTCCTCAACACCTGCACCGTTACCGCCGCCGCCGATGAAGACGTGCGGCAGACCTTGCGCCGCGTATATCGCGAAAATCCCCGGGCCCGCATTCTGGTTACCGGCTGTTACGCGCAGCGCGCGCCCGAAGAACTTGCCGCCATGCCCGGCGTGGAATGGGTCGTCGGCAATTCGCACAAGACGCAGATCGCCGATCTCGTGACGGCCGCACCCTATCACGGCAACATCCACGTCGGCGACATCTTCGCCCAGCATGATTTTCTGTCGGCTCCCGTCGAGGACGCCGCGGGCGATCGCACGCGGCCCAACCTGAAAATTCAGGACGGCTGCAATAATCGCTGCTCGTTCTGCATCATCCCGTTTGTGCGGGGCCGTAGCCGCAGCGCGCCCGTTAAACAGGTGGTGGAGCAGGTACGCGGGCTCGCCGAGCGTTATCGCGAAGTGGTGCTCAGCGGGATCAATCTCGGCCGCTGGGGACGAGAGCCCGGCAGCCGGATGCGCATCGCCGATCTGATCCGCTTGCTGCTGGCCCAGACGCAAATCGAGCGGCTGCGGCTCAGTTCCATCGAACCCATGGATTGGTCCGACGATCTCCTGGAGCTGATGGCCTCATCGCCGCGCGTCGCCAAACACGTCCACGCGCCCCTGCAGTCGGGTTCGGATCGCATCCTGCGCCGCATGCATCGCAAATACCGGCCCCGCCATTATGCGGATCGTATCCAAAGGGCGCGGGCGCTGATGCCTGACGCCGCCATCGGCGCCGATGTCATGGTGGGATTCCCGGGCGAAACCGACGCCGATTTCGAAGAAAGCCGCGCCTTCATCGAGAGCCTGCCGTTCACGTACCTGCACGTTTTCACGTATTCCGAACGGCCGGGCACGCCGGCCGCCGAAAGCCCGGAACCAGTGCCCATGGCCGTCCGCAAAGAGCGCAACCGGATCCTCCGCCAATTGGCGGCCGCCAAGAATCGGGCGTTTCGCACGCGCATGATCGGCAGAATTCTTTCGGCGGTTACACTGCACGAGCCGGGCGCGGCGATGACGGAAAATTATCTAAAGATCGAACTCGAGCGGCGCCGCGAGCCCAACCGGCTGGTCGACATCGAAATCGGCGGCGTGTCGGAATCGGGCCTGCGTGAGGCTACATCTCCCGCCGGCCTTCCATTGCTTTTGAAATCGTAACTTCGTCGGCAAATTCCAGATCGCTGCCCACTGGAATGCCCATCGCGATGCGCGTCACCTTGACGCCCAGCGGCTTCAGCAGGCGGGCCAGGTAAACGGCCGTCGCTTCGCCTTCCACCGTGGGATTGGTGGCGACGATCACTTCCTGAATCTCGCCTTCCCCGATCCGCTCCACCAGTCCTTTGATCTTGAGCGCCTCCGGTCCGATGCCGCGCAGCGGCGATAACGCTCCCTGCAGCACGTGATATCGCCCCTCGAACTGGCGGGTGGTTTCGATGCCCACAATGTTGTGCGGTTCTTCCACCACGCAGACTACCTTGCCGTCACGATGGGGATCGCGGCAATACAGGCACAGCTCGCTCTCGCTGATGTTGTTGCAGAGCCGGCAGAGACCCAGCTTGTCTTTGACGTCGAGAAGCGCGGCCGCCAGATGCTCGGCTTCTTCGCGCGCCGCGCGCAACACATGAAACGCGATGCGCTGCGCGGACTTCTGCCCGATTCCCGGAAGACGTTTGAATTCCGTGATGAGCCGCGCGAGCGGCTCGGCGAAATCGGGCATCGGTTAGAACATCCCGGGTGGCAGACCCATGCCGCCCAGCATCCCGCCCATCTTCGTCTTGATCTCGTCGTCTACCTTTTTGGCGGCTTCGTTCACAGCGGCGACTACCATGTCCTGCAGCATTTCCACGTCGCCGGCCACCTCCGGATCGATCCGGACTGACAGCAGATTTTTCTGGCCGTCCATGTGCGCCGTCACCATGCCGCCGCCGGCGGTCGCTTCCACTTTGATGAGCGCGATCTCCTGGTGCAGCTTCTCCTGCATCTTCTGCGCCTGCTGCATCATCTGCTGCATGTTGCCGGGTAGTTTCACGTCGCTACTCCTTGAGGTTTCGAACTTTGCGGACCTCGCCGCCAAAGACTTCCCGAAAACGCCGGACCTCTTCGTTGCCCAGCGCGCGCCGGGTGAGATCGTCTTCTTTAGCGGCGGCCGGGGCTGCCGGCGGGGGGGCCTCCGCCGCTTCGCCGACGCTGATCTTGATCCGCAGGGGCTTTCCAAACGCTTCCCGGACCGCCGCTTCAAAGTGCCGGTCCTCCAGATAGAGCTTGTACGTCTTGGCCGTCACAATCTGCAATTCCGAACCGGTTACGGTCACCGCCGAGTGCTCTACCGCATCGGCAAGATGCGTGAGCCCCTTCTCGCTCAGATGGGCGTGCAGCCGCTCGCGGGGATCCTCGGGCAGGTTTGCCGCCGGTGCGGCCGGTGGCGCGCCCGCTTTCTTGGCGTTGTCCAACTCGAACGGCGACGGTCCGGCTTTGAGCTTCCCCGGGGCGCTAACGGCTGGCGGCGCCGCTGGTGCGGCAAGTCGGGGTTCGGACTTGCTCACCTGCGCCAGCGCCTGCTCGATCGGCAGCAGCCGGCCGGCTTGCACGAGCCGCACCAATCCCAACTCCAGGTGAAACCGCGGCTGCAGCGAGAATTGCAAGTCGCGAAACAAGTCCAGCGAGAGCTGCAAATACCGGGTGAGATCTTCTTCGGAAAACGATTGGGCCGCCTCCGCCAGTTTCTGCCGCTGCCCGGCCGAAGCGGCAATCAGCCGGCTGTTTTCTCCGGCTATCCGCGCCACCAGCAGATTGCGGAAATAACGCGCCAGCTCGCGGCTGAAGTGCTGCAGGTTGTGCCCGTTGCGCTCCAGCTCATCAACCATTCCAAGCATCCGCCCGGAATCGGCCGCCGCCAGCGCCCGGCTCACCTGCTCCAGCGATTCCAGCGAGAACATGCCGAGCAGCGCGCGCACATCGGCGGCATTCAATTGCGAACCGCAGCAGGCAATGGCTTGATCGAGAGCCGATAGCGAATCCCGCACGCTGCCTTCGCCCGCCTGGGCCAGCACCGCCAGCGCTTCCGCGTCCGCCTGGATTCCCTCCTGCTCGCAGATCCATGCCATCCGCGCCGACAGATCCTCGAAATCCACCGAGCGAAAACTGAAGTGCTGGCAGCGCGAGGCGATGGTGGCCGGAATCTTGTGCGCTTCGGTGGTGCACAACACAAACACCACCCAGGGCGGCGGCTCCTCGATGGTTTTCAATAACGCGTTGAAGGCTTCGTTCGTAATCTGATGGGCTTCATCTACGATGAAAACCTTGTAGCGGTCGCGCGCCGGCTGATAGCGCACATTCTCGCGCAGTTCGCGCATCTCATTGATGCCGCGATTGGAGGCCGCGTCGATTTCAATTACATCGACTGTGCCCCCGCCCGTGATTTCCTTGCAGCTGGCGCAGACGCCGCACGGCGTATTGGTCGGCCCCTGCACGCAGTTCAGGCAGCGCGCCAGGATGCGCGCGACCGTCGTTTTCCCGGTGCCGCGCTGGCCCGAAAAAATGTACCCATGCGCGATCCGCCGGCCGGCGATGGCATTTTCCAGGGTCGTCTTAACGTGCTCCTGGTTGACGACATCCTGAAATGTCTGCGGCCGGTACTTGCGGGCGATGACTTGGTACATGCGGCGGGTAATCCGATAGCGGCGCCGTCGCTCATCGACGTGCCGCGAGCTGCCAGGCCCCGGGTAATCCGCGGCACACGAGCCGCACCACTACCGTTGCTTCCTTCCGGACCTGGCGGGGTTTGCGGCCGCCCGTTGCACGGAGCCCGAGACCTGACAAACATCCATCGTATCACGGGCCCTTGCGCGGCCTCCGGGTCGTCCCGCGGCGGCGTATCCGCGCGATTCGTTTTACGCGCGGCGGCGCCAGATCCAATACACCGGCAAACCCAGCACGACTATGATCAAACCCGGCCAGCTGTTGTTCGGCTGATATACCAGCAGCAGAGCGGCAATCAGCGCGGCGGCGGCGATATACAGAATCGGCAGCACCGGATAGCCGAATGCGCGGTAGGGGCGCTCCAGGTTGGGCTGGGTCCGGCGCAGCACAAACAGCGACGCGATCGTCAAAATATAAAAGAGCAGTGCGGCGAAAATGACATAGTTGAGCAGGTCGTTGTAGCTGCCGCTCAAAATCAGAACCACCGTCCATACGCATTGCACCAGCAGGGCAAAGCGCGGGGTGTGGTGCACCGGGTCGACTTGCGCCGCCCGCCGGAAAAACACTCCGTCTTTGGCCATGGCGTACGATACGCGGGCGCCCGCCAGAATCAGCCCGTTATTGCAGCCGAATGTAGAAACGATGATCGCAGCCGCCATCACTTGCACCGCCACGGGCCCAAGAATCTGGGAGGCGGCCGCGGCCGCGACGCGGTCCTCGGCCGCATGCTGGATCGCATTCAGCGGCAGCACGTTCAGGTACACAAAATTGCACGCGATGTACAGGGCCGAGACGATCCCGGTGCCCAGGGCCAGTGACAGCGGCAAATTGCGCTTCGGGTTGCGCACCTCGGCGGCCGTGAAGGTCACGTTATTCCAGGCGTCGGAGGAGAACAGCGCGCCCACCATCGCCACACCCACCAGCCGCACGGCATTCCAGCTCCAGCTTGCGTTCCGCCAGAAATCCGTGAAGTTGGCCTGAACAGCCGCCGGGTTGCGTCCCAACAACAAGCCAAGACCCACCAGGCCCAACAGTGCGCCCACTTTCGCGAACGTGAATACGTTCTGCACCACCGCGCCGGTGCGAATCCCGCGGGTATTGCTCCAGGAGAGCAGCAGCACCATCGCAATCGCCAGCAGCTCCTGGGTGGTGAGGCCGAGGCGGCCCTTGCCAAACAGGTACTTCTGCTCCGAGATCAGGGGCCAGAAAATGCCCGTATATTTGGCGAACGCTACCGCTACCGCCGCGATGGTCCCGGTCTGAATGACGAGAAACAGCGTCCAACCATACAGGAATCCGCACATCGGCCCATAGGCCTCGCGCAGGAAAACGTATTGCCCGCCGGCGTGCGGCATGGCAGCCGCGAGTTCGCCGTAGCTGAGCGCCGCGACGATGGTCATCGCCGCCGCCACGAACCACGTCATCATGAGCAGCCCGGGCGAATTCACCTGGCGCCCGATGTCGGCGGCGACGATGAAAATCCCCGATCCGATCATCGAGCCCATCACGAGCGTGGTGGAATCGATGAGGCCGAGCCCCTTGACTAAACCGTTGTCACGAGTTGTTGCCATTGTTCCATCCGTTCGCGCACCGATCGCGCAGTGGCCGGCTCGGGCGCCAGGTCGGAAATCACCGCCACCGAATCGGCGCCCGCCCGGAGCACGTCGAGCGCGTTCTCACGCGTGATTCCGCCGATCGCAACCAGAGGCTTTTCCAGCAAGGCCCGGCAACGCCGCACCTCTTCCACTCCCAGCACCGGATCCGGATTCTGTTTCGACCGGGTCGTGAACACCGGCCCCAGCGCCACGTAATCCACCGGCTCGCCGGCGGCCGCGCAGAGCTGCTTGACGTTGTGGCTGGAATAACCGAGCAGCGCCTGCGAGCCGATCAGTCTACGAGCATCCCGAGGGCTCAGGTCATCCTGTCCCACGTGCAGCCCGGCCTCGAGCAACATGGCGAAATCGGCGCGATCATCGATTACCAGGTGCGCGCCGGCCTCGCGGCAGAGCCGCGCCACCTCCCGGGCAGCCTCAAAGAAATCGCGCGCCCAGTGGCCTTTGTGGCGGATCTGCAGAATTCCCGCGCCTCCTTCCAGCAGGGCCGCGGCCGCAGCGGTCGCGGTCAGCCCCCGCCGCGCGAGAGTTTCGCTGTCCAGAATGGGGTAGACGCGGGGCAACTGCAGCATCGGCCGATTGCCTATGATAACCTGCGGCCCATTAGCGGATATCCAGCCGCGGCGCGAAAAGCAGGATCCACGCGCAACGAAAGGCCCGGGCCGAGCCGGCCCCGGCGCGACGTCAACTGGCGGCCAACACTTCCGAAGGCTTGGGCATCCCGCGCCGGGCAAAACGGATCACTCCGTCCGGGCCGATCAGGTATACCGTGCGCTTCACGATCAGCCCGTTGGCATGATACAGCGCGGCGACTTTCTGCCCGCGGTCCACCAGCAGCGGAAACGGGAAATGATATTTCTGGCGGAACTTGCCGTGGCTGTCGGGGCTTTGCGGGTTCACGCCAAACACTTCGACCCCGCGCTTGCGGACGGCTTCCCATGAATCGCGAAACTCGCACAGCTGTTTCGTGCAGCCGGGCGTATCGTCGCCTGGATAAAAGACCAGCACTACGCCGCGTCCCCGTAAACCGGAGAGCGCGACCGGCCGCCCCGCATCGTCCGGGAGCGTGAACTCGGGCGCCGCCGTGCCGGCCGGCAGCGGGTCGGAAAAGAGCCAGGAGAACATAGAGCTGATCTATTCTGCCATGAGCGGGGGAGTCCTTTGCCGTCTTCAATTGTAAAAACCATCGCGCCGGCCCTAGGCCGCAGCGGGCCGCAGCGCGCGATGGCCCTAGCTACCTCCGTTATACGGAGCGGTCATAATCCGGCCTTGCAACTCGGGATCGGGCAGGAAAAAGGGAGCTCCCGAAGGAACCGTACTGAACGCATAAGTAGCCAGGGTCAGGTGTTTGCCGTCGAGATCGTAGAAATCGGCGAGCGTGTTGCCCAGGCCGACGCGGTCGAAGGGAGCGGCTGCGGTCCAGGCGAGCACGTGGGTATAGCCGCTTACTGTCGCCAGGCTGGGGGTGCTGGTTTGCGTGTCAATCACGTCCACGGCGCTGAATTTTCCGGTTGCTGTGAATGCAACTTGCGCGGCCGTCTCGTGTTCGGCGCTATCGGCCGCCACCAGGGCGAGAGCATCCGCATATACCGCCGCGGAAACGGCGGCGAGCATGAGGGCAATTCGAACGATGATTCTCATTGTTACCCCGGATCACTATCAACCGTTACGTCGGCACGCTTGCAAAAGTGCGATCGCCGGTATTCAACATCGGCAGAGTAACCTCAGTAACGCCGCGCCTCAAGTTATCCGGTTGTTAGGGTTGACCGGGCATGTCGCCAATTCGCTAACCTTCGCGAAGGGCCGGCTTTCCCGAACTTGATGCAAGCAGGCGATTTTCATGCAGGCGAAGCCCCGGGCCGGGAACTGACCTTAGCCGGAAAGACAGGCTGACCGGTGGTAGGGCCGATTGGGTTAGAATCTCATCATGGACATGGGAATGCGCATCACGGCCGAACCTGGCAAGATGGGCGGCAAGCCATGCATTCGAGATCTCCGGTTCACAGTGTATGACCTGATGTCTTATCTCGCCTCTGGGATGAGCGAAGAAGACATTCTCAAGGAGTTCCCGGATCTTCAGAAGGAAGACTTCCAAGCCGTCTACGATTTCTTTGCCCATCTTGAGGATAAGGTTTCGGTGCTGTGAGGCTTTTGTTTGACGAGATGTTGGCTCCTAGTCTCGTTAAACGCCTTTCAGATTTGTTTCAAGATTCAGAACATGAGCGCAACCTTGGTCTAAAGCAAGCGTTCGACACGGACGTCTGGAATCGCGCCAAGGACCTTGGCTACACAATAGTCACCATGACCTGTACCCCGTCAGTTGGTCCACGTAGAATGTAGGTTCTCCGGGCGGGAAAGGAGAACAAAAATGCGCAGGTCACTTACTGACCTCGAAGTCAACGCGGGCCCCGGCGGTTTATAATTCGGCGTTATACCCAGGCCCCGAAAACCTTGGGGATTTTAGTGGATTCGTGGAAAGTTGTGGACGATTCAAGCGCCTTTTCTCATCGGAACGACTTTCAGCGTTGGTCGAAAGCCTCGGTTGCTGCTGTTTGCCGGCCAATGACAGACTTGCCGTATGTGAGCGTTTGCTGTCGCGGCGCAGGCACTCCTGTACAAAACGATACAATTAGCCTATTATGCTGAGTAAGTGCAGCATCAACAGGCAACTGTTGGAAGATGTCGCGGCGAAGCTCAAGGACATTCAGGAACTCTCAAAAGCTCAGAATGATGCGGTCCGCGAGGGCAACGCAGAGGCGATTGAGAAGTTGCACCCGAAAATGCAAACGGCGTTCACGGCGAAACAGCGAGCTGTGGACGCGTGGACGCGTCACCATCGTGAGCACGGCTGCTGAAACAACCGCCTGTCCTATACGGGTTGTGCCGCTGTAGCGCAGTGTACGCAACGGTGTTGAACGATTCTACAAAATCCTAGCTCATTGTTTGGAATTGCCGTATAGTCCGTAACGGTTGCGGAGGTGATGGTGACGAATGTCCTGATAGTGCACAATAACCTTGGCCTTCAATTGTGGCTCGCCGATGCACTGGCATCGGAAGGATTTGTTGTCATCCCGGCCAAGACTCCCTCGCAAGCGCTGCGCTTCCTTGCACAGTTGAAGTTGCCAATTGATCTCCTGATTGCAGCTCCCGGCCGTGTCGACGCGTTTGCTAAGGCGTTACGCCAGTCCCAAGGGTATCTGCGGGCGATGTACGTCACACACGAAATGGAGAGGATGGGAGCACCGGAGTGGGTGCGGGCGGCGCGGCGGAGCTTGAGCATTGCGGCACATGCGTAGACTGGCGGGGTGCTAGCGATCTCCGCTCACCGCTCTAGCTGATGTCGGCGCTGCGATGTGCCCGCCAGTCAAGGTCAATGTAGCCCATACCTGCGGAATCTTCAGTGCGGGTTGTTGCGGTCCTGACGAGTCCGTTAACGTTTACCGTTTCGGTACAGAAAATCTATCAGTACACGCTGACCGTCCGGACAATTGCTGTCAGCGCCGAGATGCCTTATAAACGAATTATCTGAGCGGCCCGCTCTCATGTCGCGTTGGGAGGATGTCCGCTCTAATTTGATTAGCAATGACATTAGGGGCGCGCCTCTTCCTTGGGTGGGTGCGCCCGATTGTTGCATTTGGCTTCTTTCTCCTGGCGGCCACTAAACTGAGCAGCAGCACCACTGATACGGACGCTAGTCGTCTGGCACTTTTGGCTCACATTTTGATACCCTTTTACTCTAATATGCTCAAGAACGGGGAACGCTGTTGCGACATCTGCGACAGGACACTTACAAAAGGGGAACGCTACTTTACCGTCCTGGTGCCACGGGATTCGGTGCCTGAGAATGCAGATATCCCGCGTAGCGGTCTGGCAGTCGATGCGGCAGGTAATGTGGTCGTGGATATGTGCCCGCAGTGCAGGACTGCAATGAGTTTGAGCGGTGGCGAGGAGGTGACGGCTTAAGAGACACCACCAGCATGGTTGATCTGACTCCGCGCCTTTGCCCGCGCCCCAAGCGCCTTTTGAATCACCTCGCAGGCTAGTTCATCAAGATCGAATGGGCCATCTTCACTGAGGTACTGCCGCAATGTTTCCACGTCGGCCGTATCAGGTGATCGCTTTTCATTTACTGCGGCAAGCACGCGCAGCGACACCTTCATTATGTTCAGACTTTGCTGCACTGCAACAGTTTATCGAGTGCTTGGGGTCGTGGGCAAGGGGCTGTTAGTCCTTCTTGGCACTACGCTCAAACGGCGCTTAATTTGCGTTGGGGAGCGATACAGCGGGAGAGGAGCGAGACCCGGGAATTCGTTTCGTGGGCAAGTTGTGGACGAAACGCGCATCGCCCGCACCAAACAGCACTTCTAAGCACTGGTCGTTCAACTGTTATCAACAGATTAGGTTCTTGGCTATAATTCGGCGTTATGGCCTTTTGTAGCAATTGTGGAAACAACGTGGCCGATGGAGCGCGATTTTGCAACAATTGTGGCCGGCCGCTCGGCGCAACCGGCGGCGTCCCCGCGACTATCGCGACGCCGGCGCCGGAGCCTCTGGATTACACCATTCAGGGCGACAACCTGCAGATTGCGCGCATCCGCCTCAAGCCCGGCCAGGAACTATACGCCGAAGCGGGCAAGATGATTTATAAGACCGCCAACGTGCAGTGGGAAACGCGCATGACCGGCTCCACGCTCAGCGAAAAGCTGATGGGAGCGCTGCGCCGCACGGTGACCGGCGAATCGCTGTTCGTCACGTATTTCCGATGCGACACTCCGGGCGAAGTTGGCTTCGCCGGCAGCTATCCCGGCCGCATCCAGATCTTCGATCTGAAACCCGGGCAGACGATTCTGGCGCAGCGCGACGCGTTCCTGTTCGCGCAGTCCTCCGTGCAGTTCAATGTGGCGTTCGTCAAGCGACTCGGCGCCGGCTTCCTGGGAGGCGAGGGATTCATTCTGGAAAAATTCACCGGTCCGGGGGCGGTGTTCATCCACGCCGGCGGCGATTTCGTCGAATTCGATCTCGCGGCCGGCCAGACCCTGCAAATCGATACCGGCTGCATCGTCGCGTTCGATGAATCGGTGGACTACGACATTCAGTTGGTCGGCGGCATCAAAACCGCGCTGTTCGGCGGCGAAGGGCTGTTCCTCGCGACGCTCACCGGCCCCGGCCACGTTGTGATCCAAAGCATGACGCTCGAAAAGATGCGCCGCGAGCTATCGCCGATGCGAACCGGCGGGGACGAGCACAACCCCCTGCGTTCTATCGGCGGGATTCTCGGCTCGGAAGATTAGTTCGACGGCAGGAAGCGCAGCGTACTCTTGGCCTGGACCGTGCCGAACTGCATCGGGAAACTGGCGCCGTTGTAATAGCTCGGCCACTGATCCTTATAGTGGCTCGACAGGATTTGCCCCGATTGCCCGATTTGCAGGTTGAACCAGGAGTGCTCCCAATCGGCGAGATCGGCATTCATCCGCATCGAAGGCGCCAGTTGCATCGTGGTCTGCTTGATCGTGGTGCCGGCGCCGCTCATCGGGATCGTCCCCAGGTCGAAATACTTCCCGACGAAAGGCACCTGGTGCAAGACCGGGTTATTGATCGCCACGCGCCAGTACAACCCGTAGCGCCAGCGCGCGAGGTCCCGCCCCTGCATGCGCGAAGCTTCTTCGACGGCATCCGATAGGGCCCGCACCAGCATCGCGTCATAATCCGGAAACCAGCCGGCCGGCCGCTCGGCGAGTAACTGGTCGACCACCACGGGGGCCAAAGTGAACTCGTAGGCCGCGCCTTTGCCGGGCGCCGCGCTCTCGGCCACGGCGGTGCGCACGTGCTGGTAGATGAGCGCGATGAGAAACGGCGCGGCGCGGTCTTTATCCATCTGCCCGTTCCATGCTCGCAGCAAGCCGGCGGGCTGCTGAAGCGCGGGGTTGTGTCCTTTGCGTTTGTCGAACGCCGCCACGACCGCATCCGCCAGCCGCTTCAACGGGCCCGAATAAATATCGGTTTGCACGGCCAACATTTCATCGGCGCGCCAGCCGGTGCGCTTCGATAATTTTTCAAAAATTTGAGACGAACGCGCCGGCGGCGCGAAATTGCCGTTCACCGGGTATGGATAGTCGGCCGGAAACGGGTTTTGGTTGGCCGTGACGATGATGCCGCGCGGCGGATTGTACGCGGCCGGCAGCTGATCGAAGGGAATGTAGCCATCCCAATCGTAGGCGGCCGAAGCGCCATCCACCGGCAGATCGCCGGCGTACCCGCGCCGCTTCGGCAGTTTGCCGACGGCGTGATAGCCGATGTTGCCATCGACGTCCGCATAGACGAAGTTCGAACCCGGGCCGGGAAACCGCGCCAGGGCGGCGGTGAACTGCTGCCAGTTCTGCGCGCGATCATATTCCAGAACGGGGTATTGATAAATGCCGGGATCCTCCGCCACCCATCGCAGCGCCATCCGATCGCGGCCCTCGGTGACAAACAGGGGTCCGTGCCGCGTCACCCATACCACCATTTCGATGGAGGGCCGGCCTTTCACTCGGATCACTTCCCGCTCGGGCCGCGCTTGCTCGGCTTGCCCGTTGTAGAGGTAGCGGCCCGTGCGCTCGTCGAACTTCTCGATGTAGAGATCCTGCACGTCAAACTGGAGATTGGTGATGCCCCACGCGATCCGCGCGTTGTGGCCGATGATGATGCCGGGCACGCCCGGCAGCGCCACACCAGCGGCGTTGAAACCCGGCGCTTGCAGGTGTGTCATGTACCAGATTCCGGGGAGCGAGTACTCCAGATGGGGATCGTTGGAGAGCAGCGGCTTGCCGGACGCGGTTCGGCTTCCGGCCAGCGCCCACGCGTTGGAGCCGGGCTGAACCTCGCTGCCGGCCCGCACCGGGAAAAGGGCCGCGGCTTTTTTCGCATCGCCGGAGCGCATCAGATCGCGCTTCAGCAATTCGTTGCGCCAGGTTGTGGTCAAGTTGCGGAACATGTGCAAGCTGATCAAGATGGAATCGACGACGCTCCACGGCCGCGGCTGATAGCCGAGCAGGGTAAATTCCACCGGGAGGCGGTTGCGATGCGTGGCGATAAACGCATTCACGCCGCGCGCGTAGGCGGCCATGGCGGCGCGGTCGGCCGGCGGCAGCTGCAAATAATCGGCTTCGGCCACACGGCGAAGCCGCAAGCGGCGCGATTCGCGGTCGGATTCGAGCAGCGTGGGGCCGAGAATCTCCGCCAGATCGCCGCCGGACAGGCGGCGCAACGCATCCATCTGAAAGAGACGGTCCTGCGCGGTCACGTAGCCTTGCGCCACCAGCGCGTCTTCCTCCGAAGCCGCCTGGATATGCGGCTCCCCCAGCGCGTCGAACAGCACCGCAACCGGCTTGGCCAGCGGGGCCTCCACCGTTCCCGAGCGCTGCGGCAGCGGCCGCCACGCGTACCAATACACCACCGCTGCAGCCGCCAGCAGAACGACCAGAATCGCCAGGTTCACGAATTTGACGATTCGCGCGGAAATTGAAGATTGGGTCACTTCGCGGGAAACCGCGGATTCTGCCGAACCCGGTGCGCCTGCTCCAGGTGCCGCCGTTCATGCGCGGCGGCCTGCGCCAGCGTGATCCCAAGGCTCAGCTTCAGCAGCCGGCTGATCGGCGTGGCCACCTTGACGCGCGCCAGGTCCAGGCCCTCGGCGTCGGCAGCCAGTTGCGCGAACTGCCGCTGGACGTGCAAAAAGGTGGGCAGGATGGCCGTGAGCGGCTGGCCGTGCAGCGGACGAAACCGGCGCGGGGCGGTGAAGCGCCGCCGCACCGGCGGCTCGGTCTGGCGCAGGATCGTGCGCTCGAGCCAGCCATAGCGGAACGGGCCGGCTCCCTTGACATTGCGCGCTTTACCTTCCTGAATCGCGTTCTCGATGAGCCGGATTTCCTGCTGCCCGACGATCGTGAGGTGCGCCAGGCACTCTTCAATCGACCAGGAGTCCGGTTCCGGCCGCCAATTGAACTGTGCTTCCGTGAGCCCCTGGGTCAGACCCTTGGCCTGTTCCCCTACCTGTTGAAACTGCCGTTGCCATTCTTCCAGTTCCCGTACCCCCATACCTCGGGATTATAGCCGACATGTACAACCAGTACGTGGAATCAGCGGTGCTTGCAAAGCGCCCTTGAGCGCCCCGCTAATCGACCATCTCCTCCCCGCTCAGGTGTCTTTCCGTCCGGCATTGCCAGCACACATCCACTCGCACATTTCCATGAGCATCCACAATGATCCCGCTCTCCGGGACAGTCGCATGATGTTGGATATGTTTGGCCGCTATCAGGACCGTAAAGTAGTGTTCCCCGCTTCCAATCTCGCGCTTACACATCGCACATTGCCTGATGACGCACCTCTCCTATGGCGCAACGGGGCTATGCTATCACGCTATTCTTCTGGCTGTGGAGTTTTGCCATTCACTATTAAATCCGGGTAAATTCGCCGTACTCTTCCTCCTGGTGGCTCGAACCAGGACAAGCAACTCTACTTCCGCAGCGACGGCTCCGCTATACAGCTCACCACTGGAGCCGGCTAAGGGCATAAATGGCAACCCGTTACCCACACTCGTGATTCTGAGTGTGAAGTAACAACGAGTGTTTGGCCTGATCCCGCCGCTGGCGTGCCCGCTTGAGCGCGAGATCAGAACGTTGAAGCCGTTCACCGGCAATGAGCGCTGAAATTTCGGCGTTATGCAGATCTACAACATCTCGGGACGCCTGATAGAACGCATCCGTCAAGCGTCGTCTCTCAGGGCAGATCGAGGGCTTGAGGGATTGAGGGGCCACTCACAAATGCTAGCCTTTTTCCCCTCGTAGAACCACGTGAAATTAGTCCTATCTGTCCATCGGAAGTAACCCAATTCTCCTGCCGTTACCGTCAGCGTGAGAAAGATTACGGAATTTAACGCGTCTCAGCCAGGCCCAACGCGGGCTGGACATTTTTAATGCGAGCGGGACTTTATTCGAAACGGAGCGGCGCTCGCATCACTGTCCGTCTCCGCTGATCTGTGCCAGCCGCGCGTGGTGCGCGCGCAGGACATCAAATTCCTTTCTTTCGAACGCGAATTTGTTCGACAGCAGTTCGCGCACCGAATACGCCGGCTTGGCCACGCCCCAGGCTCCGTGCTTGGTGGTTTTGGCAAAAATGTGATACAGCTCGTGCGCCAGCACGCGGGCGATGGCGCGGCCGAAGATTCCCGGGCGATTGAGTTCCGGAACCCGGAGCAAGTCCCGCTGCACGAACAGGCGAATGCCGTCGCAATTGATGTCGCTGAACGGAAGGATCTCGCCATCGCTGATGTGGGTCCAGCCGAGCGGTCCCGGATAACCGTCCAGAGGCATCAGATCTTCGGCATCGCAGGTGCCCTTGAAGTGGATCACCGCCAGCTCGACGGAGACTTCGCTGCCGGTGGTGTTACTCAGCGAGCGCCATTCCAGGTCGAGGCCGGCCGGCACCATGATACTCGACAATTCCTCTTGAATCGAATCCAGCACGGCGTCAGGCGGGTCCTGCTGAAAGTGGAAGTACAGACGAATGGGAGCCACTCGGCTCCCCCCGAACGCAGGGAAAACGCCCAGCGCCAGCATGAATAGCGCAGCTCTCATTGGATTAGGGGGTTTGCGGATGATGGGGCGTTTCGCTCAACATCGGCCGGGAGCGGTCGATCACCAGCTCCGGATGCGTCCGGACCATAGCGTTGGCGGTGTGGCATGGAAAGCAGATCGGCAGAGCGGTGTCTAAAACCTCGCCCAGCTTTTCGGCGGGGATTTCAGCCCAGGTCAAAGAAGCGCCGTCGCGCATCAGCAGCGCCGGCTGCCGCTCGCCCCAATGGATCTCCCCGATGGGACGGTCGCACCAGGCGCAGTTTTTTCCGGCGTACCATCGGATCAGAATGTTGCGAACCAAGCAGCTCTCGGGAGATTCGGCGATTTGATCCAGGCATTGCCGTCCGCAGTCGGCGCGCTCGGGCCAGCGGGAGCAATCGGATAAACGGAACTCGGCGCCTCCGCTCAGAGCGGTTGCCGCGGCGTGTCCCGCGTCGACGGAAACACCGGCCGGCCTTTGGCTCTCCGGGCAGGTGATCACCATGCGTCCCCGATATTTCAGCCAGGCGCCTAGCAGACGCCATGCGGCGAAACCCGACAGAATCACCGCGACCGCGACCAGGACTGCGACCGAATTCAGCATATTCACATCCGAAATGTTGAAAAGCAACACGGTGACCAGCGCTCCCAAGAGGGGTAAAGCGTTCAATACAATGGACCAGCGCGGTTCGGAGGCGACAGATAACTCCTTGGAAGTGGGGCGGTTAGCACAGCCGATGCGTACTTTGGCGCTAAAAAAGCAACGGCTCGCGCCAAATCCGCGTCTATTGGATAGTGAAACGGGCCGTTCTGTTACTCGCGGGGACGATGGCTTTCGGTGCCGCGGCGAGCGACTATCTTTCGGCCCAGCGGAAATTCCAATCGATTGAACAAGGGCGCCTGAAGCCGGGCTCGCGGGTCGAGATCACGATTCCGGAACTCAACGCGTATGTGGAGCACGAGCTGCCCATGGTGACGGGCGGCGTCCGCCAGCCTCGGCTGACGGTGTTGCGGCCGGAAGTGGCGCAAGCGAGCGCTCTCATCAATTTCGCGGAAGTGCGGCGCTCGCAAGGCAATCCGCCGGGGTGGCTGATGTCCCAACTGCTGGAAGGGGAGCGGCCGGTGACCGTCACCGCGCGCATCCGTTCGTCGGCCGGCCAGGCCACGGTGGACGTTCTCAGGGTTCAGATCTCCGGAGTGACGCTGGACGGCCGGACCCTGGATTTCCTCATTCAGCATTTCCTGCTGCCGCTCTACCCGGATGCGGCAGTCGGGCGCCCGTTCGAACTCGGCGACCGGATCGAGAAGCTGGACGTTCAGCCGGGCGGAGTCGGTGTGTGGATCGGCCGCCAGTCACCGGCGAATTAGCTCTTGAAGCAACTCCGGTAGCAGATGGGCGCCCGGAACGCTGCCTTGCGCCATTCGCGCGGTTCCTCCGCCTCTCCCCCCGGCGGCTGCCACGGCGGATTTCAGCATCTGTCCGGCATCGATGCCGAGATCGTCGGAAACCGCCAGCAACAGGGAAGGCGGGCGGTCGAGTGCGGCGGCAAACATCGCGCGCGGCTGGGAAGTGAAACTCTGGGCGAGAGCGCGCAGCGCATCCACGCCGCCGCCGGAGACCTGTTGGACGTGCCGCCGGATGCCGTCGCCGCCGGGCGCGGTGGCCGCGTACAGTTCCCTGCCTCGATAGACGGCCAGATCGACTTCCAGTTTGCAGCGGGCTTTATCGGCGGTTTTTGCCGAGTCCAGTTGCGCGGCGACCAGATCCGGTGTGTTGTCGAGCGGCGCGGAAAATGACTGCCCTATCCGCGAAAGCGCCTCGTAGTCAGCGCGCGCACGCCGCACCGCACGGGCGCCGCACAGGAATTCAATGCGCGTGGTCTGCCGCACTTTTTCAGGCTTGCGGATCAGGATCGCGCCGATTTCTCCGGTAGCGCGCACGTGCGTGCCCCCGCAAGCACTCCGGTCCAGCCCGTCGATGGAGATGATGCGCAGGTTGCCTTCGCGTTCGGAAGCCTTTCTCAGCCCCTGGACGCCGGCTGAGTTCTCGAAGCCAACCGTCACCCGGCGGTTTTCGCTCACGATTTCGTTCGCCCGCAGCTCCGCTTCCTGGAGGGTACGGCTCTCCACATGGCCGCCTTCGAGATCGATGGTCGACGCGTCCCGCCCCAGGTGAAAACTGACGGTACGAAGCCCGAACCGTTCTTCGAGTACGGCCGACAGCAAGTGCTGGCCGGTGTGCTGCTGCATATGATCGAAACGCCGCGGCCAATCGACGGAACATTCAACGCCGCTGGCGGGGAGTGGAGCAGCCAGCCGATGCGCGATGCGATCCTCCTCGTCGACCACTTCCAACACGGGCACGCCGGCGATGAATCCGGTATCGAAAGGTTGTCCTCCCGAGGCTGGATAGAACGCGGTGCGATCCAGGTACGCAACCATCCCGTTCGCCGCCGTGTCGACGATGTGCGCGGTAAATGACCGCAGGTAGGAATCGTGATAATACAACCGCTCTGTCATGAACACCGTCATTGTGCCAGATCTCAACGGGGCGAGGAATGTGACGCGCAGAACGAAGATTGGCGCTGATTCCCGGCGAATCCGTTAGCAGTGTTACATCAGTACTCATAGGCTTCCATTGACCGCGGCCGAACGACCATTTAGGATCGCTGCAGCAACTATTTGGTGCAAGGCCCCGCAGGCATGCAGAAACCCGAACCTCAGTTTCCACCGGATGATCGGCCGCTAACGGCGATCACGCCGTTCCCGCCAATCCATCCGTTCGATGCAAGCGATGGGGGAATCGAGCTTGATTACGGCCGGCTGTTGCGGCGCTACGGCTTAATGGCATTGTTGCTGGTGATTCTGGGCGGAATCGGAGGGTTCCTTTCCATTGCCGTGATGACTCCCAAATACGAGGCGAAGGCTTTGCTGGAAGTCCGGCAGCAGAATGTGCTGCCCAAAACAGTCCAGGAGGCCTGGGCCGGCGAACTGGAGGATTTGTTCACGGAAGCGCAGATTGCGGTGGGACACGCCGTGTTGCAGCGGGTGGTGCAGCGTTTAGAGCTGGAGAATTTGCCCGCGGGACCGCGCACTCCCGACGTTTTTTCCAAAATGCGGCGCCTGCTGGGGGTGGTTGATTCCGCATATGTGCCGCCGGAATTCAGCCTCGATCCCACGGACGTGGAGCATGCGCCGCGGCCGCTGGCGCAGGCTCTGCAGACGCTGAAGGCCCGCGTCGTCGACAACACGCATCTGATCGAGATCAGTTGCCAATCCACGGATCCGCAGTTTGCCGCCGCCTTCGTCAATCTGGTGGCCGACGAATATATTCAGCAGAATTACCAGGCGCGCGCCGACAACATGCGCGTCAGCACGCAGTGGATCTCGAGCCAGCTCAAAGAGTCCAAAGAAAAACTGCTCGATTCGGAGAACAGGCTGGACGATTTCAACCGGAAATCGGGCAATCTGTTTGCAGCGCGGGAGAGCACGCTGGCGGAGTCGAAGCTGCAAGAACTCCAGGAGAAGATCTCGTCCGCCGAGTCGGATCTGATCCCGAAAAGGGCCCGCTACGAGTTGGTGCGGCGCACCTCGCCGGAGGCCCTTGCGGGACTGCTCGACGATGCCGGATTGCACAATTACGAATTGCGCCTCAACGACCTGCGCGGGCAGGAATCGAGCCTGTTGACGACTTTGCAACCGGCGCATCCGAAGGTGCAGAAGGTGAAGGCCGAAATCGAGGAATTGGAGGCTGACCGGCGAAAGCAAATCAACACCGCCGTGCAAAGGATCACGAGTGAATACCAGCAGGCGCAGCGTGAGCTGGACCTGCTGAAGAAGGCATACGCAACCGCGACCAGCCAGGTTATCGGGCAGTCCAAGACACAGAGCCAGCACCAGGCCCTGGAGCACGAAACCGAATCGGCCCGCACTGTGTACCAGGGCATGCTGCGGAGCGCGAATGAAGCCGCCGTCGTGGCCTCGGCGCCATTACACCTGATCCAAACCATTGATGGAGCCGTGCCGCCGCGGAAGCCGGTCTCGCCGAAACCTCCCGTCAATGTTGGCGCCGGAGCCGCGGGGGGCCTGGCGTTAGGGGTGGGCCTTGCCTGGCTCCTTGAAATGAAGGACCGAAAACTGAAGTCGCCGCGAGACGCGAGCTACTACCTTCCCGCACGACGGCTGGGCGCAATCCCGTCGGTGATGGGAATCGGTATTCGAGAGCGGCTGACAAATCCCATCTCCGGGCAGCCCCTGGGCCAACCTGAAATACTCTTGCGATTGCCGGAAGCCGCCGACTCCCTACGCCCGTCGGACCTGCCCCAGGCTCAGATTACAGAATCGTTCCGGCTGACGGTTGCGTCTCTGATGCGGGGATCGGAAGGTATGCGGGGCCGCAGCATTATCCTGGTAACCAGCCCGGAGCCGCGAGAAGGAAAGACAACCATAGCCGGCAATCTCGGCCTCGCGCTGGCTGAGACCGGGAGGCGGGTGCTTCTCGTGGATGCCGATTTTCGGCGGCCCCGCGCGCATCTGCTGTTCGGCGTCGACAACCGAAACGGGCTGGTCGAACTGCTGGAGGGTAGCGCGCCCGTTGAGAGTTATCCGAAAAGTGAGCTGGGGCTGCCCACGCCTTTTCCAAATCTATCGATTCTGCCCAACGGACGGCAGGCCCGGAATATAGCCCAACAGATCAACTCCCCCCGGCTGCTGGACCTGCTCGACCGGCTGCGCCAGGAATTCGATTTCGTCGTGATCGACGCGCCTCCGGTTTTGCCGGTTGCCGACGCCCGGATCCTGGGCGGGATCGCGGATGGCGTCGTGCTGGTGCTTCGCTCCGGAGTCACGGACCGGGAAAGCGCCCTCGAAGCTCTGGAATGTTTGCGGACCAATGGAGCCGCCATACTGGGGACGGTGTTGAACGATTGGCGGTTGAGCCGGGCGGAAGCGCAAAAGTATCAGTACTACAGCAGCCAGGACAGTCAGGAATAGGCGCGCCCGCGGCAGGGCCCCCCACTGACTCGCCGCGATCCCTCAACCCTGGTCGCAACCATGCAGCCGGCCGGCGCGAGTTGAGCGGGCCCGCCGCGCTTCAGGCTAACATGGGAAACGTTATCCCATGCACAGCGACCTTGTCAGCCTGAGCCGCCACCGAGACGTCGGAGTGATCACGATCGATAACCCGCCGGTCAATGCGCTCAGCCCCGGCGTGCCGGAAGGCATAGCCCAGACTCTTGGCGAGGCCGAACGGGATGATTCCATTCGCGCCATTGTGATCGTGGGTGCGGGGCGGACATTTATCGCGGGAGCCGATATTCGGGAACTGGAACGGGCCGCGGCCGGCGCGGGAACTGCGCCCCTGTTGCACGACTTACTTCGGCAAATTGAAGATTGCCGAAAGCCGGTGGTGATGGCGCTGCACGGCACCGCGCTGGGCGGCGGTCTGGAATTGGCGATGGCCGGACATTACCGTGCGGCCAGCCCAGACGCGCGGGCCGGCCAGCCGGAAGTGAATCTCGGAATTATCCCGGGTGCGGAAGGAACGCAGAGGCTGCCCCGTCTGGTAGGCGTAGCGGCGGCGATCGAGATGTGCGTGTCGGGGAAACCGGTTCCGGCCGCAGAGGCGCTGTCGCTGGGGCTGATCGACCGGATCGTCCCCGGCGATCTCACAACGGGAGCGATCGAGTTCGCGCGCGAAATGGCGGCGCGCGGCGGGCCGCATCCGAAGACGCGCGAGCGCCGGGACAAACTCGGTTCGGCCGTTATGAATGCGCCATTGTTCGCTGCCGGACGGGAGCAGGCCCGCAAAACGCGGCGCAACATGACCGCGCCGCTGGCGGCGATCGATGCCATCGAGGCAGCCACCGCTCTCCCGTTCGATGAAGGGTGCCGGAAAGAACGCGAGATCGTTACCGAATGTCTGGCGTCGGCGCAGTGCCGCGCGCTGATTCACGCCTTTTTCGCGGAACGCGGCGTAACGAAAATACCGGATCTTCCGAAGGATTACCCCGCGCCGGCCATCGGCCACGCCGCCATTGTCGGCGCCGGGACCATGGGCGGCGGCATTGCCATGGCCTTGGCCAACGCGGGAATTCGAGTGCAGCTGAAGGACAGCGACCGGGCCGCGCTGGAGCGCGGGACGGCGGCGATCCGCAAGAGTTACGAAGGTTCGGTCAAGAAGGGACGCTTTTCGCAGCAGGTGATGGACGAGCGGATGGCGCTGATTCATCCGCAGCTCGATTACGAGGGCTTCGAGAAAGCCGATTTGATCATCGAAGCGGTTTTCGAAAACATGGCCCTGAAGAAGCAGATCTTCGCCGAAATCGACGGCATCGCCCGGCCCGGCGCGGTCCTCGCTTCGAACACGTCGACACTCGATATTGACGAGATTGCCGCCGCGACCGCGCGCCCGCAGATGGTGGTGGGACTGCATTTTTTCAGCCCGGCCCACGTCATGCGGCTGGTCGAAATCGTGCGCGGCAAAGCCACGGACCGGACCGTCGTCGCCACGGCCCTGGCGCTGGCGAAGAAATTGAAGAAGGTGGGCGTGGTGGTGGGCAACTGCCACGGATTTGTAGGCAACCGGATGATGTTCGCCTATATGCGCGAAGCGCAGTTCCTGGTTGAAGAAGGCGCCACCCCCGAACAGGTCGACCGAGCGCTCACCGATTGGGGGATGGCGATGGGGATCTTCGCCGTCGACGATATGGGCGGCATCGACGTGCTTTGGCGCGTGCGGCAGGAGAATAAACATCGCGAGAAAGCCGGACTGCGTCGGCCCCTGGTCCATGACAAGCTCTACGAGTCGGGCCGGCTGGGACAGAAGACGGCGGCCGGCTGGTATCGCTACGACGAAAACCGCCGGCCTTCTCCGGATCCCGAGGTACTGGCGCTGATCGAGAAGACTTCACGGGAGGCCGGGATCACCCGCCGCGCTATTACGCCGGACGAGATTCTCGATCGCTGCCTGCTGGCGATGATCAACGAAGGCGCGCGCATCCTGGAGGAAGGATATGCGCTTCGGGCCGCCGATATAGACGCGATTTACCTGACCGGCTACGGCTTTCCGGCGTATCGGGGTGGTCCGATGTGGTACGCCGATACCGTGGGATTAGACAAGGTGTACGGCCGGATCGAGGAATTTCATGGTCGCCACGGCGCGCTCTGGGAGCCGGCGCCGCTGCTGAAACGCCTGGCGGAAGAAGGCGGCACATTCGCGGGCTTGGATACCGCGAAAGAGGAGAGCGTCGGTACGCCATGAGCGCCGCTACCCATCCGATCCGCGAAGTGCGACTCGGCCCATCCGAGGTGGAACTGGATCGCCGTCCGGATGGAGCGATTTACGTGCGTTCGCGTTATCCGCTGGGCCCGTACGCGGAGAGAATGACGGACCGGCTGGACCATTGGGCTGCCGTGGCTCCGGATCGGACGTTTCTGGCCGCGCGCGGGCCGGACAAGAACTGGCTGCGGCTGACCTATGGGGAAGCGCGGGAAAAGGCACGGCGGATCGGCCAGGCGCTGGTGAACCGGGGGCTCTCGGTTGAGCATCCGGTGGTGGTGCTCTCGGCCAACGATCTGGAACACGCTTTGCTGCAGTTCGGTGCGCTCTATGCCGGAGTGCCGTATGCTCCCGTTTCGCCGGCTTATTCGCTGGTCTCCGCCGATTTCGCGAAATTGCGGCACATTATCGGAGTGCTGACGCCGGGGCTCGTATTCGCGTCGAACGGCGCCCGCTTTCAAAAGGCGATTCAGGCAGTGTTGCCCGCCGGCACCGAGGTCGTGGTAACCGGCGATCCGACTGCGGGGGCAACGTTGTTTTCCGATTTAGCGGCAACACCGGCCGGCGCCTCGCTCGATGCCGCGCACGCGCGGGTGAATGCGGACACGGTTGCAAAGATTCTGTTCACGTCCGGATCGACCGGGTGGCCGAAAGGTGTGATCAACACGCACCGCATGTGGTCGAGCAACCAGGCGATGGCGTGCGCGTACTTCGCCTTTCTGGAGGAAGAGCCTCCGGTGATCGTGGACTGGCTGCCGTGGAACCACACGTTCGCGGGCAACGCCGATATGGGAATGATCCTGTACAACGGCGGCACCTTGTATATCGATCACGGCAAGCCGGCTCCGGGGTTTTTTGAAGAGACCGTGCGGAACCTGCGCGAAGTCGCGCCCACCATGCACATGAACGTGCCGCGCGGTTTCGAGATGTTGGTGCCCTACCTGCGGCGCGAGCCGCGCCTGCGGAAGAACTTTTTCCGCCGCCTGAAGGTGATGTATTACGCCGGCGCCGGGCTCTCTCAGCATGTGTGGGATGAACTCGAGCAACTCGCGATCGAGACTTGCGGCGAGCGGATCCTGATGTTGACCGGACTGGGGTCCACCGAGACAGCCCCGCACGCTTTGTTCGCCAAGGAGGCGGGACGCGCCGGGATGGTGGGGCTGCCCGCGCCGGGCGTGGAGCTGAAGCTGGTTCCCGCCGAAGGAAAGCTCGACGCGCGGCTGCGCGGGCCCAATATCACGCCCGGATACTGGCGGCAGCCGGATTTGACCCGCGCGGCATTCGACGATGAAGGTTTTTACAAACTCGGAGACGCGCTGCGATTTGTGGATGAAGGCGACCCGGGCCGGGGATTCATGTTCGACGGGCGTTTGGCCGAAGATTTCAAACTCGCGACCGGCACTTGGGTGAGCGTGGGCCCGCTGCGTGCCCGGTTTTTGAGCCACTTCGCGCCCTACGTTCAGGACGTGGTGATTGCCGGGCAGGACCGCGACTCGGTGGGGGTCTTGATTTTCCCCGACCTCGCGGCGTGCCGGGCCGCATGCACGGATGCCGCCGAAGGCGCGGCCGATCGCGAGATACTGGCTCATGCTGCCGTCCGGGGGCTGTTTGAGAACAAGCTGAAGGAGTTTGCCGCGAACGCAACCGGCAGTTCCAATCGCGTGGTGGCCGCCATTCTCCTGGATCAGCCTCCCTCCATCGATGCACACGAAGTAACGGACAAGGGTTCTCTCAACCAGCGCGCGGTGCTCGAGAACCGCGCCGCCCTGGTGGAGGAATTGTACCGGGACTCATCGCGGGCCATCCGCATTTCCCTCCCGTGACTCGAGATCCGTATCTGGAGGCGGCGATCGAACAGGCGCGAAAGAGCCTGGCCGAAGGCGGCATCCCGATCGGCTCGGTGCTGGTGCACGAGGGAAAGATCATTGGGCGGGGACACAACTGCCGGGTACAGACCGGGAGTGCCATCGATCACGGAGAAATGAACTGCCTGCGCAACGCCGGCCGGCTGGCGTCGAAGATTTATCGGCAAAGCACGATCTACTCGACGCTGTCGCCCTGTCCGATGTGCAGCGGCGCGATCGTGCTCTATAAAATACCGCGTGTCGTGGTGGGAGAGAACCGCACCTTCCTGGGGGCCGAAGAGTACATGCGCAGCCAAGGCATCCAGGTGGAAGTGGCGCAGGACGCGGAATGCATCGAAATGATGCGGGAATTCATCCGGGCAAATCCGCAACTGTGGAACGAAGACATCGGCGTCTAACGGTTCTCGTTTCTCTGCAACGTCAAGATTCTGTTCAACAAAGCGGAGTTTCTGGTAGCCCTTTTGGGCCCCGCCGCCGGAGAATGGGACGCAAGCGGGCAATGGTATGCTCAATCTCGGGAGGGTAATATGAGCCGCATCTTGCTGGTGGCACTGGCAGTAATCTCGAGTGTTCCCGTTTTCGCCCAGCGCAATCCGAACGCGGAAGTGGCGCCCCGCGACATCAGCGGCGAGTGGGCTCCGCGGTTTCATGAGGATCAACCCGAGCGGATCCCCGGACCGGAAATCGGCGATTACTTGGGGCTCCCGATCAACGATGCGGCACGTCTGCGCGGCGACAGCTGGGACGCCTCTCTGCTGACCCTGCCCGAACATCAATGCAAGCCGCATCCGGCCGATTATGGCCCGCGCGGTCCCGCCAATCTGCGCATCTGGCAGGAAATCGATACCGCCACGCAACAGCTCATCGCCTACCATACCCACATCTCCTGGCAGGCTCCCGAGCGCACCATCTGGATGGACGGGCGTCCCCATCCGCCGGACTACGCCGCCCACACCTGGCAGGGATTTTCGACGGGAAAGTGGGAGGGCGACATGCTGACCGTCACCACGACCCATCTGAAGATCGGCTGGATCCGCCGCAACGGCATCCCGCGGAGCGATAAGGCGACCCTGATCGAACACTGGATCCGGCACGACAATACGCTGACCCTGGTCAGCATCGTCCACGACCCGGTGTACCTGACCGAGCCGTTTCTCCGGACCACTAACTGGGTGATGGATCCGGACCAGCATATTGATCCATATCCGTGTGAAGAGGTGGAGGAAGTGGACCGGCCGCTGGGCCTGGTGCCGCACCACCTGCCGGGCACCAACACTTTCCTGAAGGAGTTTCC
>Ga0070734_10001797_pt1 | contig 29086 bp, 26 predicted proteins | sample Coa_R1_8_FD_66444 | JGI IMG/M metagenome (GOLD analysis project Ga0070734, IMG submission 66444) | Surface soil microbial communities from Centralia Pennsylvania, which are recovering from an underground coalmine fire - Coalmine... | ecosystem: Environmental > Terrestrial > Soil > Unclassified ... | reverse complement strand
GGGGCCGATCAAGCCGTAGCACAGCAGGATGCCGAGAAAAGTTCCCACCAGTGCGGCGGCCACTTTGTGGCCGATTTCTTCCGGTGGTCCACCCAGAGCGCCCATCGTAATCACCACCCCGAGCACCGCAGCCACAATCCCTAATCCGGGCAATGAGTCTGCCATCGTGCTCAGTGCGGAAGTCGGCTCAGCAGCATCATGATGGTGAACCTCAAGATCGAGGTCCAACATCTGGTCCAAATCAAATGCGTCGACGCCAGTGATCGCCATGCGCAGCGAGTCGCATACAAAATCCCGGACGTGGTGATTCTTCAGAAAGGCAGGATTCTTGCTGAAGACAGGACTCTTTTCCGGGTCTTCAACGTCATTTTCGAGCGCCATCAAGCCGTCTTTCCGAGCCTTGTTGAGAAGCTCATACATCATCCTGAGAGCGTCGACATACGTCTGCTTTCCAAATTTCGAACTGCCGAACACTCCTCCGATTCCGCCCAGAATCTTCTTGATGATGTGCAGTGGATTGGCTACCAACACCGTACCTACTGCCGCACCGCCGATGATCACCAATTCCGCGGGCTGGATCAGAACGCGAATATTCCCATGTTCCATCAGATAGCCGGCCACTACGCACCCGAAGACGACGATGATCCCGATAATCGCAAACATTTCTAACTCCCAGCTGAGTCCGGCCCTGTCGCAGCCGCACCGGTAAGCCACGCCGATGCCACATGCAGCGACTTGTGAGCTCGATCAAGAAGCAACTCGGGCGTGTCGTCGGGCTGGACGCATGCTTCCCCGATCGAAACCGGCAAAGAATGCCGCTCACCCCACCATTCAATTCCCTCCCCAGCGAGTGTGCGTCGCACTTGCTCACGCAACGAAGGAAGCGTCTCCTGCCGGCATCCACTGAGCACGACTAGAAACTGATCATCGGTCCATCGACCGATATAGTCCGCGATGGAAAAAACTCCCTCGAGCGTGCGTGCCACCACCCTCAGAAACGACGATCCGGCTTCTGCGCCAAGCTTCGCGCGGAAATGTGTCAGTTTCTCGACTCGTATCAGTAACACTCCAAACGGGACCTGCGACTCGCGATATGTCGCGAATGCTCTATGCAGATACCGCTCCGCCGTGGCACGGCTTGCCGTGCCCGTAACCGGATCCATGAACTCTGCGAATTGCGTGCTCGAAGAATGACCTGCAATTGCTGATGATTGCAGGTCTTCGAATACTTCCACAGCTCCGAATATGGAACCGTTCGGAGTGCGTACTGGGACCGCGCGCAGACGTACCGGGACTTCATAACCAGACTTGTGTTGCAGAACACCGTTAGACTCAGCCGCGTGCGATGTCTTCATCGCTCGAGCTAATGGGCACTCCTCGCCGCAAAACTCGCAGCCGGGCTGATTACAGTGGATCAAGGGTTCCGCGATACAGCTGCGTCCGACGACTTCATGACGCAGGTGCCCAGTGATGCGCTCTGCGCCATCGCTCCATAGCAAGATCTTTTTCTGCATGTCGACCACACAAACTCCGGTCGGCAAGCTTTCCAGAATGTTGCGACAGATGTCGGAATCATGGAGCGAAAACACTTGCCGTCCTAGTCTCGCGAGGTATGAGCCTACTCACCGTTCATCGGCAGAAACTCACAAGACTTCAAACACACAGCATCAGGAGTTTTTTCGACGAATCGACCGAATCGATTTTCGGATCAATGACTTAGAAATGTGGCACTTTAGGGGTGCCCATGGCCCGAACGTGCCATAGGCAAGAATCTGCATCCGGCTTATTTTGTTTGGTGAGCAGTTCTGGGGGAGGGCTGCCCGGGCGTCCTGGACTCGAAAGAGTTTCAGGACGCTCGTTATTTCTGCGGGGAAATCTTCTCCCCGGTTAGCGTCCGTAGCGGCCCATCCATTCTGCTTCGGCAAGAATGTGGCCCTTCATCGCCGCTTCAATATCCTTCTTGGTCGCGCCCGGCTTGAGGTCCAGGCTGGCATCCAGCGCATAGAGTTTGAAGTAGTAGCGATGGGGCTTGCCCGGCGGCGGACATGGACCGTTGTAGCCGGTTTTGCGAAAATCGTTTTGCCCCTGTCTGGAACCATCGGAAAGCTCCGCATCTTTCCTTATCCCCTCGGCGAGGTCGCGCGCAGCAGCCGGCAGATTCCACATTGCCCAGTGATTCCAATTCCCAACTGGCGCATCTGGGTCATCCACTAACAATGCGAAACTCTTCGTGCCCTGCGGAGGATGACTCCAGCTCAGTTGCGGAGAAACATCCGCTCCATCGCAGGTAAACTTCCGGGCGATGTTTCCGCCATTTGTAAAACTCGGGCTCGAAATCGATAAAGACATGGACGCCTCCGCTTCGATGACGAACAAAGGAAAAGCGCTGTGCAAATCTGTGGCATATCGAATCGAAACGACTGGCGAGGAAAGCGCCACAGTAGCAACAGCAAACACGGCAAGGCGTCGCATCTTGCAAAGGAAGATGGAGGATGTCAGGCGGTCCTCCTGCTTTTACAATTTTCAGTTGGTCGAGATTGTGAAGTTTACTGTGATCTTGGCTTCGGTTTCCACGGTCTCGGCGCCCTGATAGTGCGGTTTGAAGTGCCACTGCCGGACTGCTTCAAGAGCCGCCTTGGCCAGGATCGGCGGTCCGCTCATCACATGAAGATCCTGAATCAAACCGTCTCGTCCGATCAATGCTTGCAGGGTTACCGCTCCTTGCACTTTCATCTGACGAGCCAGCATCGGATACCCCGGTTGTACGGAACGGCTCACAACATTGGCGGAATCCGTCGCGACTGGCGCGCGCTCAGCCGCATTGGTGGTGATGTTGGCCGGAACATCGGTCTCCTGAATCGATGGCGGCGGACCCGATTCTGCACCTGCCTCAGGTTGCATATCAACTCTGACCGTATTGCTGCCAGGGCGCACGGTGCGATGCGCGCTTCCAGCCACCACTTCTACCTCGAGCGGAGGCAGCACTGTCCGGGTCACGGTCAGAGGAGGAGCCGAGTCTTCAACCACGGGTGCAACAGTGGCCTGCTGCGCTGGGCGCGGATGTGACTTCTTGCGCACCACCGTCGCCGGTTTGGAATCCGGTGGAGCAGCCGCCCCTGTAAAGGTAGCTGGCGTTTCTAAAGGTCGCTCCGTAGCGTCTTCCGCATCCGGAAACCAAAAATCGCGGTCCCGATACAAAACGAATGCCAGGGACACCAGGAGCAGCATCAGCGCCAGTACCATCAGGCGTCGCTGCTTCGGCTCTTGGGGAGACGAAGAGCCCGGCAGCAAGCGATGCTTCGATATTTCCGATCGAACGGGACCTTGCATAGAAAATTGCCGCCTACCAGCAACGCAGCATAGTATGACCCGACAAGGCACCCAAAAACCAGTCAAAATGCCTCGAAATTATTGCCAAAAGTGAGATCCCACTGCGCCAGGTCGGGTAGCCTATTTCGCGTAACTTTGCTGAAACCCCTGAATCTCATATATGAAGATAGGACGAGGATTTGGACGTCCAGGAAGATGCGCAACCAAATCTTGAATGGAGATCCTCGGAGCGCCCGGCGAAAACCCTGACAAGCGGGCGCTTTGCCTGAACAATTTCATAACAAGTGCTGATCGGCTGGAAGAGGAATACCAAGTACTGACGCGGCGAGGCTAGATGGCCGAATTGAATGTCGTCGTAGACAACCCCGGCTCAGGGACAACGCGGGAGCAGGATCTCATTGCCCAGGTTCAACTCGGTCATCACGAGTTGTTTTACGAGCTCGTGCGCCCATACGAGCGCCGGGTCTATGCCGCTGCCATGGCCATCCTGCGTAATGAAACCGATGCCGAGGATGTTGCGCAAGAAGCCATGCTCAAGGCACTGGCCAATATTCGGCAATTTCGCGCCGAAGCGCGATTCAGCACCTGGCTGATTCAGATTACCGTGAACGAAGCTCTAATGCGTCGACGAAGAGAGCGAGCAGGCATGATCGAAGGAATCGATGACCACCGCGACGAAGAAGGCGAATACACGCCAAGGGATTTCGCGGACTGGCGTGAGATCCCATCGGAGGCTCTCGAGCGAAAGGAAGTCCGCCAAAAACTGGCCGAAGCACTTGCCAGCCTGGATCGTAAGTACCGCGAAGTTTTCATCTTGAGAGACATGGAGCAATTGAATATTCAGGAAACTGCCGAGGCCCTCGGCATTTCCATCGCGTCCGTCAAGACGCGACTGCTGCGAGCGCGGTTGATGTTACGCGACCTGCTCGCCGGAGGCTGGGATCGGGGATGGTTCAGCCGCCTGCCCTTCGAGAAGGGAACAAACCCATGGTGAACCACGAAACGATGAACTGCGAGCATGTCTGGAAGGAAATCTCCAACTACATTGAAGGTGACATTGCGCCGGCAAGCCGGGCGGCGATGGACGATCACTTCCGTACGTGCCAGCGGTGCAGATCCGTGCTCGACGGGACCCGCAACGTGGTTCGCCTCTACAGTGACGAGCGCATGATCGATGTGCCATCGGGATTTGGACGGAGACTCGAGAAGCGGCTTTCCAAGACTGTGCGCGCTCAGCGACCTGTCTGGTCGACATGGTACACGTGGCTCATCCCGATCGCGGCACTTTTGCTCTTTGTGGGCGGAATACGCTGGGCATCAACCAGGGGCCATTCGCAGCGTCCGGACCAAGCGCAGTGGGTCGACAAGATACCGCCTGATATGAAGGTCGTGGTCTCGAAAGGAGCGAAGGAGTTTCATGTACCGGGCTGCGAGGTCATTCGCAACAAAGAGGTGCGCACGTTGACCGCCCGACAGGCGATCGACGCAGGCTACGTTCCGTGCCCAAAGTGTATGCGGAAGTATCTGCAGGCGGCGTCCAACGCCAATGCAACTCAAGAGACTGAAGCGCGGACGGAAATAGATTTCGATGATGAACGGGAGAGCCGTCTACGTTGAAGCTAACAAGCCAGCTGATCGCGCGTGAGCTTCAGTCCATTGAGGTTTCCCAGTGCAGTGACGGCGACCGATTCCGGCTTGAAAAACTCATTTGCTAAATTGGCGAGGTCCTCTGCCGTCACGGCTTCGATCCTCTCAATCAATTCATCGAGATCGTAGAAACGGTCGAAATACATTTCCTGGCGCGCCAGATTCGACATACGGGAAGTGCTTGACTCCAGTGACAGCATCAGGCTTCCCTTCAACTGAGCTTTGGAGCGACGCAATTCCTCCTCCGTGACCGAGTCGCTCTTAAGCTTTCGGAATTCCTGTACCACCGACTGCACTACTTTAGCGGCAGATGCCAGCGAAGTACCCGCATACACAGCCAGGCATCCTGTATCGCGGTACGGGTTCAGGTCGCTGTAGATCGAATAGGCCAGCCCCTGTCGTTCGCGGATATTCTGAAACAATCGCGAGCTCATGCCGCCGCCCAGCAGCGTGTTGAGGATGTAGCCTGCGTGGCGCTTTTCATGCGCGATCGGGTGCGCGGGCACGCCGAGACAGAGCTGCACCTGCTCCAGCGCCTTCTTGTTCCGCAGAATAATGCGCGAGAACGTCTTCGGCGCGGATGAGTGGAAGCCGTTCGACACCGGCTTCATATGTTCAAAATGCCCTTTCACCAACTCTACGAACTTAGCGTGGTCTAGATTGCCTGCGGCAGAGACAATGATGTTTCCCGGAGCAAAGCGATGCGCGTATGCTTCGAGCACAGAATCCCGTTCGAAGCGCTTCACCGTTTCCTTGGTCCCGAGGATCGGCTTGCCGAGTGGATGATCCTTCCAGAAGTTCTGCGTGAAGATTTCATGGACGAGGTAATCGGGATTGTCCTCATCCATCTTGATCTCTTCCATGATCACACCACGTTCGCGCGCGATGTCACTAGTATCAAATACGGGGTTGAGCACCAAGTCGCTCAAGATGTCGAGTGCAGCCGGAACGTGTTCGTCAAGGACTTTGACGTTGAAGCAGATGCACTCCTTGGCGGTGAAAGCATCCATATTGCCGCCAATGGAGTCCACCTGTCGCGCAATCTCCTCGGCGGTGCGGTGCTTGGTCCCTTTGAAAACCATGTGCTCAATGAAATGGGAAATGCCGTTCCACTCCGGGTCCTCATCGCGAGAACCGGTCTGCAGCCATATTCCGATCGAAGCCGACCGGATGTGCTGCATTTGCTCGGTGATCACCGTAAGCCCGTTTGCGAGCTTTTGACGACGAATATTTCGAACTTCTTTGCTCATGAATGCTTTCCTGCTATGAAGCTTCCGAAACCCCAGAGTAGACGCGCTGGTAGAAGGTCTTTACTATTCTTACATAGGGAGCGAAGCTGCGCAGGCATATAGTCCGCCCTTTTATATTCAATAAGTTAGGCGGATTTCACGGAACCTTTCGATTGCTTTCGTTGTGTCGGTTAAGGGTTCCGTTGATGATAATGAAAGTAACTACTCTTGAATGATCCGGCTCACAATTCGTTGCTTGGAATGGACCGTTCCGACCTGATCTCATTGATGCAAGCCGTCGGCGAACCTCCCTACCGCGCTCAACAAATTCTGGAGGCCGTTTATCGTCAGCGTGTCGACTCGATTGAGGAAATCTCGACGATTCCCCTCCAGCTTCGTTCCAAGCTGCGCGAAATGGCATTCGAGGTCGGCTTTCCAAACATTGAAAAACGGTTCCTCTCCAAGGATGGCACCGTGCGCTATCTCGTCGGCTTTCCGGATGGCCAGAGCGTTGAGACCGTATGGATGCCCGAAGGTGATGGCGGAGAAACCGGGGATGGAACCGAAGCTGGCGAGTCCACTCCCGATAACGTCCGCCGCTGGGATCGCGCCACCATCTGTATCTCCAGCCAGGTCGGCTGTGCAGTCGATTGTCAGTTCTGTCTGACGGCCTTGCTCGGCGTCAAGCGCAATCTAACGCCGGGCGAGATCGTTGGGCAGGTATGCGCTGTAATTGAAGACCAAAACGTTTCGCCTCCACAAGATCGTATAAACCTGGTTTTCATGGGGATGGGCGAACCATTTCTCAACTACGAAAACTTCATGAAATCGGTCAGACTACTTGCAGGCGAGGTCGGGATTGCCGAGTCGAGAATGACGGTTTCCACCGCTGGAATCGTTCCTCGCGTCTACGATTTCGGAAAAGAATCCGTTCGCCCGAAGCTCGCGATTTCGCTGAATGCCTCCAACAACGAAATCCGCGACTCCCTAATGCCGATCAACCGCAAATGGAATCTCGAAAAGCTGATCGCGGCTGCTCGCGAGTTTCCGCTGCGAAACCGCGAACGAATCACATTTGAATATGTACTCATGAACGGCGTGAACGATGAATTGAAGAATGCCCGCGAAGTTGTGGAACTAATCCGCGGCCTCCGCGCCAAGGTGAATCTCATCGCTCTGAACCCCGGTCCTGGAATTCAGTTCTCTACTCCCTCCATGGACCGGGTATTGGCCTTTCAGCAGGTATTAATTCAGGCAGGAATTCCAGCCTTTGTGCGACGTCCACGCGGGCGAGATATTTACGCCGCTTGCGGGCAACTCAAGCGTACGGTTGAGATTGCCACAGCACCGGGACTGTAGATTCTTTCGGGCTTGCCGTGGGTATCTTCGCGGCTGGCAACTCGATGCTTAGAACAAGACGCCGGTCCTCCGTTCGTTCCCGGCGAACTTGACCTTCATGTTCCTGCAGGATTCCGCGACACGCCGCCAGCCCTAAGCTGTCTACCGCATCGATCGAAGATGAAGCGTTATTGAGACCCGTCCTTGCAGCCGTCTCACAACCAAATTCGAGTACGCACAAGCTTCCGTTTTGCTCGGTTCGAACGTCCAGCACGGTGCCACCGCGTTCGCTTAACACGTGCAAACAATTGGCGATCAACTGCAGGCATACCTGAAGCAGTTGATTCGAGTCGCCAAGAACCTTGGGCGATTGTCTGTCCAACTGTGTGCGAACTTCGATTCCCAGAGCCTGCCATTGCGGCTCAGCCAGCTTCACCGCCGTTCGTCCCAATGTATTCAAATCCAGCGGAGTCTTTGCCGCAGGAGTCTGCCGGGCAAAGCTGATGAGGCTGGCCACGAGAGACTTCGTGCGTCGAACGTACTGCCCAATCTTTGCGGCCAGCGGCTGTTGGTCCGACGTAAGCTTTGTATTCAACAGCAGATCGGAATACCCCAACATCGCGGTAATGGGGTTGTTCAGTTCGTGGGCCGCGCCTCCAACAAGCTGTCCAATCGACGCCAGCTTCTCGGATTGAAGAATCTGCGCCTGCAATCGCTTCAAATTGTCGAAGCTATCTCGCGAATGCTCCAGCAACCGAACCAGTTCACGATCCAGCATTCGCTGCCGGATGAGCACCATCACACCCATGCAGAATGCCGCCAGGAACGTAAGCGCGAGCCGAAAGAGTCTTATTTTTGACGGTACATCTCCGTCTGAAATGGCCCAAGCTGCGAACAATGCAAGGGAAAACACGGCGATCATACTGCTACGCGCCACCCAGACACCGTAGGCGGTTGACGTCCCCGCCGCTTCCTGATCCGGCTTTTCGACCTTTATAGCGAGTCCAATCCAACTTAAACCCGCCATCGACGCGACCAGCGGAATGTCGTACAGACTTCCGCTGTAATACGTCTTGCGGGCGATGGCCCAATTCGCCATAGCGGAACCCGCGGAATATAGAACACTCATCCACAGCAGGGACGCATAGAGCTTGCGCCACTGGCCCTTACTGGTGAGCCAGCATGCCAGCAAACCAAGCAGGAAGGCCAACTTCTCGGCCGCATATAGGTTGTTCAGGTTCCGGTTGTAGTTCGCGATGTCAGGTGCAACATACTGCCAAGGCATCACAATCAGTACGTAGAGATAAAGCCACCAGACCAACAAGAGTGCAAAGTCGAGACGTCCTACGCGTCCTGAATATTCATCGCGCGGTACATGCGGACGCAGCGCCAGGGCGGCCATCAGAGGCGCGATGTGCAGGAAGAGAACAACATCCCACAAGCACAGATCGGGAACGTCACGCTGCAGAACCACTTCGTAATACGTCCAAAACAGCTGATAGGCCAACCAGAAAGTGAGGCCCATTGTGATCAATGACCAGAAAATCCGGATACGCCCTGCCGATCTCAACGCCAAAGGCGCAAATGCAGCAGTCGCCGAACTTAATACCAGGCATTGGATGATGTCGCTGAAAGCCGTCAGCCCTAACGAGCGATGCAGAAACAGTGCGGCTGCGATCTGGGCGGCCATCAGGATGCCAATCGCGCCCATCCATAATTTTGAGACTCTATTCAAGAACACTCCTCCGGGTCATTCTAGACGCGTATCAGACATAACAGTGGTTACCGGAGTAACGTGCATCGCGGGCCTGGGCGACAAAATGAAACCCGCCTCGGTTCGGTTCTTGCCGGTTAGGCTCTCATATTCAATAATATGCGGGTAATCTCCCGCGCCACGGGAAAAGGTCCCAGTGAACCGGCAAGGCGAAGGCTACCATCCATCCTGGAGAATGAGAATCCCGCCCGATCCGGGCGAAACACGGCGTATTGAACGATGGCTCGCCACGGCACGGGTTTTCCTGGCCGTCTCAACTCTCGTTGCCATCCGCATGGACCCTAGCGAGGTTTTAGGACATTCTTGGGCTGCCTATGGACTGTTCGTGTTCTACATGGCCAACGGCATTCTGATCTTGATGCTGTTGCGAAGGCGCCAGCAATCCACCTCAGCCTTCCGTTTCTTGGTACATGCGGGAGACATCGTGTGGCCGGCCGTCATCTCCGTTTTCGCGGAGGGTCCTAGAACCCCATTCTTTCTCTTCTTCTTTTTCGCTTTGGCGGCAGCCGCCTACCGCTGGGGATTCCGCGAAACTCTTGGCACTGCCGTAGCTGAAGTGGTCCTCCTGTGGATCGAGAGCTTGATCGTGCTCCACGTCTGGCCGCAGGGGTCGCTGACGCTGCGGGTGTTGACTGGTCTCCACATCAATGTGAAAGAGTTCAGGCCAGAGCCCCTGTTTATGTTGTCGGTCTACCTGATCGTAATGGGACTCCTGCTCGGTTATCTGGCAGAACGTCAAAAGCACCTGCGTGCCGAAAAGGCTGTGATTACGGAGACTCTTTCCAGAGTTCGTGTCGAGGAGGGCCTCACCGGTACTCTTGAACAAATATTCAACGAACTCATGTCCATGTACGGCGCTTCGCGCTTGATGGTTGTTTCCCAGGAAGTGCATAGCAAGCGCGTTTTTGCCGGCGAGTTAAACAAGCCGAATGGAACCGGCCGCTCCGAGTTTCATTGGCTCGAATCCGGAGTGCGTGGTGCCGACAATTACTTGGATCATTTTCCAGGAGAAGTTTGTTTCGCGAAATTTGCCAAAGATCGGTGGACCACTCTGGCATTAGACAAATCGGGCCATACGGTCCCGGTTACGGATCTCACTTCGATCACTCGGCTGTCAGAATCCCAGGCATTTACTTCTTTAGTCACAGTCGCCTTCCTCTTTGGAACCGAGTGGCGTGGACGCGTTTTCGTATTCAATCCCGCATGGCCCGGTGAGCAGCAGGAGGAACTGCGTTTTGTTCTCGATCTCGTCCGTCAAGTCGGACCTGCCGTCTACAACGTTTACCTGCTGCATCGGCTGCGCCGGCGGGCTTCTGCCGCCGAACGAGCGCGCTTTGCGCGTGAACTTCACGACGGCGCCGTTCAGTCGCTAATCGCTGTGGAAATGCAGGTTGACGTCCTGCGCCGGCAAGTGGAAGCCAACCGCCCGATCGGCGGAGAACTGGAGCGGATCCAGAGCTTACTTCGCGAAGAAGTGCTGAAACTCCGCGAACTGATGCAGCAGATGAAGGCCATCGACGTCGATTCCCAGCGCCTGCTCGGCGTTCTAAGAGATACTGTCGAACGGTTTCAGCGCGAGACGGGCATCAATGCGCGCTTCGTCACTGATATTGATGACCTGCATATGCCCCAACGCATCTGCCGCGAAATTCTGCGAATCGTGCAGGAAGGTCTGGTCAATGTCAGGAAGCACAGCGGTGCGCGGCACGCGCTGATCCGTCTGGCCTCCAGCGAGAGAAATTGGAATCTCACACTCGAAGATGATGGCAAGGGTTTTCCCTTCACCGGGCGCTACAATCAACAGCAAATTGAAGAGTCCGGAAAGGGCCCCATGATCATCAAGGAACGTGTTGGTTTGATTGCCGGGGAACTCACGGTAGAATCGAATCCCGGTCAGGGAACGCGACTAGAGGTCACCGTGCCTCGGGACGGGGATAAGCCGCATGAACTTTAGAAAGCCGCAGCAAGTTCGCCTGGTCATTGCCGATGATCATCCTATTTTTCGCGACGGACTTCGCCGCCTGCTCGAAGCCGAAGCGGAAATGAAAGTCATTGGTGAAGCGTCTGACGGCGCGGAAGCCGTCAAGCTAGCGCGTCAACTGAAGCCTGACATTCTTCTACTGGATCTGGCGATGCCCAAGCATCCTGGCTTGGAGGCTCTTCGCGAATTAAGCGCTCCAGGCAACTCGACTCCCGTCCGGGTCATACTGCTCACTGCGGCCGCCGAGAAGGGCCAGATCGTCGAAGCCCTGCAACTCGGCGCGCGTGGAGTCGTCCTTAAAGACTCGGCTACACAGTTGTTGTTGAAAGCGATCCAAACGGTAATGGCAGGCGAGTATTGGGTAGGACGCGAGAGTGTTTCTAACCTTGTGCAATATCTCCGGACGCTGATGCAGTCTTCTCACGACGAAGCCCGGCAAAAGAAGTTTGGCCTTACGCCTCGCGAGCTCGAGATCGTTTCAGCCGTTGTCGCCGGGTACTCCAATAAGGAAATCGCCGAGTACTTCAAGATCAGCGAAGATACGGTGAAGCATCATCTTAGTAACATCTTCGACAAGTTGGGCGTCTCCACGCGCCTGGAACTAGCTTTGTTTGCAGTGAATCAGGCCCTACCGCTCAAAAGTATTGCGTAATTCGGGGTCACCCCTTAGGGGTGACTATCGTCCGGGTGGCACTTACGTGCCATTGGCTACTGTTCCTCTAGATATTATAGTTTTGCTAAGAACCGGCCTTTGGGGGTGGCGTGTCCAGCTGGGGCATTGTTGGCTATCCCTTTTGAGTTTCGAGGCAACAGCGTTTGAAAACGGTTCAGAAGGATTAAAAGAGGAGCCCCGTGGTAAAACGTCTACAGCAGCTTTGGAATGATGAACGTGGTCAGGATATTGCTGAGTACGCGGTTATGTTGGCCGTGATTCTTGTCATCGTCGTCGGCACCATTCGTCTTATCGGATCGAATGCCAACAACGTGTTCTCTCAAGTTGGTAGCGCTATCCAATAGCAACCTCTTTCCTGCCTCCGGGAAATCATAAGTGCGAAGCGGTACCCTTCCGCCGCTGCGGTCATCTTTCGCCTTCCCAAGAACAAAGTTATTTCGCTGCAGTGTTTTCTGTTGACGTAGTCCGAAGGGCTACTTTCTCCTCGCTTGGGATCCGGGTCAAATACGGGAAAAACGGCGTAATTTCAAATTCCATCTTCTCTCGGGCTGACGTAAGCGCGACCGGCTTCGCTTTCGACAGTTCCGCCTGATCGCTCCATGGATCTACCTTGATCCGTCCTCCGAGGGGCAGTGCCGCGATTTGATCCAGCCGCTTCGGATCCAGTTCAGGCGCCGATGCCAACAACATTGACATCCTTGTTCCCTTGCCTCCCACAAATCTGTCTCCTAGATGTGGACTAATCAACCTGGGCAGATCTGGTGCCTTTTGCTGCAATGCCTTCAGAAACAATCCTGCATTGGCAAGTTTGTCCTTATATGGCGAGTTTTTCAGCAATTCGACTGCTTTGGCATCGGCCGCTTCTTCATCAGCGGCACTCCTCTTGAAACTGATCCGTTGAAAGGTCTCGTCATCCGGAAAGAACAGCTTGTCATTGAATGCCAGCTTCGTATCAAAAGGGTGCCCCAGAACAATGTGGCTCAGTTCGTGCGCCATCACCATGGCCAGTGATGCCTCATCTGGCAACACATCCAGCAACCCGCGACTGATCACAATCGTGTGTCCGATCGTGAACGACTCCAGTGGCGAGGTCAACAAGACGCGGCAGTGATAGTCGCTCTGCAGATCGATATTGTTCGTGACGAGAAGATTGTTGACCACAGTCGCCAGGATCTTATCCAACTCCCCCGGAGGCGCGAGCAAACCAATCTTCTGCAAACGTTCGACCGCATTCTCCTCAGCTTGCTTCTCCCACATACGCTGGGCGACGACGGGGCTTGCATCGGCTGCGGCATCGCTCTGATCCTTCACCGATTCTGGTGAATCCACCAGAATCTGTGTGAACTCCTCATTCTTTGCGAGTCCCTTCAAGTCATAGGCCCACAGACGTGTCTGAGCCTTGAAATGCAGCGTCTTGGTCAAACCGGTCTTAAGATTCGACTCTTCCGTATAGACGTAGGCCGGAAGCCAAGTTCCCGGCCGCATATTCAGTCGCCAGCTGTCGAAATGGAAAAAGAAATTAACCTTCGGTTGCGGATAGTACGAACCGTTGAAGCGAACGATGTTATATCCCTGATCCTCAACCCAGATCCTGCCCAGAAAGCGAACAGATTTTTCTCCTTCTCGCGGCTGAACATCGATCACCAGACACCGTACTTCCCCGAGAAACTCTCGTCGAACGAAGTTGAACTTGTAGTACCTCTTCTGGAAATCGCTGTCCACAACGACCATTTGCGCGAATCCCAACGGAAGGTAATGCAGCGAATAAATCCCGGTAAGCTTCGTCAGCATGCGGTGTCCGAAGCCGGGTTGGCCGACGAACGACGTGTCTTCCGGTCCGTCCGTCATATCGAGTCGGCCCAGAAAATACTGGTCTTTGATCGGTATCGTCTCGCCGTTAGCGTCCGTCTTCAGGTCCTGCAGATACGTCTCCACTAGCGGATGCATGTGACGCATTTGCGCCATGAAGAAGTGTTCGCGCTCCACGACACGATCCATGACGTCGTTCAGCGTCAAAGCGGGGCCGGACATTCCTTCGGAAGTTGGCGCATTGGCGTTCGGCGACGTTTGCTTCGTATCGACCGTTGCCTGCGCCGGAGAGGGAGCTTGGCCCCATGCGCCGAGGCCGCAGGTCAAAAAGAAAAAACTAAAAGAAAGCGTTGAGCCCAACCGAACCATTCGCATACAGACCTTCTGGGAGTTGCTTAAGCTAATTGGAAAACAATGTGTACAACAGCCGTCGAGTCTGACGGCTGACCGTCTCTGAGTGCCGGCTTAAATCTTATCTGTTCTGCCGCTCGAACCGCGGAGTCGTCCAGTCCGTGCCCCAGGCCTTTTACGACTTTTAATACGCGCAGCTTGCCTGTCGCTTCAAATACAACCTCGAGAAGCACCTCGCCCTCAATTCGCTTGGCGCGGGCCTCTTCCGTATAGCTCGGAGTTGGCTTTGAAAGGATTTCCGCCGGAGTCACCTTTGTCGCACTCGACTCCGCAGGACGAGACTGAACCGTTGGGGGAGCCGCGACATCCCCGTTGCCGAATCCCGCCTGATGGACCGTCTCTGTTGACGCAGACCTGGGATTCGTCGTCGCCACACCGCTGCCAAATCCGCTGCTGGCTACGACGCCCTTCATTCCTGCCGATCCACCAGTCCCATTACCCGAGCCCGGCCCAACCGGCATATCAAATCCACCTGCCTGCGCAATGTTCACGGCGCGAGTCTGCACTGTCTTCGCTGGAACGCCATTCGGATCTCCAAAGCCTCCCGTTTGGACTTGCTGGGCGGGCTGCTGAATTGTCTGCGGCGCCGAACTGCCGGATGAAAAGACATTCGTTCTGACAGCCTGTTTCGGAATCGCAGGCGTAACCGGGGTCGGCACATCAAGTTTCTTCGCCGCGATCCTGACCTCTGGCACGGGCGCGTCTTCGACTCTCGGTTTAGGCTGCGGCTGTGGCGCGGCCAGGCGGAGAGCACTCGCCGGCGGATCGACCGGTTCGACCTTCGACTGCAAGATCGGTTCCTTTAACTGTCGTTGCGGTTCGCGATTCTCGGGCACTGGCGTCGGCACCAACTCCATCGCGTGATAATCCTTCTTCGATTCCACGATTTGCGGTGTCAGGATTGGTACCCAAAAGAAAACCGCGATGAGCGTGGCCTGCACGCCGTAGCTCAGAACAAACTCTGACCAGGGAGCCCTCCATCTCGGGAGGGTAGAAAACAACGCAGAACCTTCAGCGGACAGCGGAGTCATATCCCTTCACTGCTGCAGTGTTGCTAACCCGAATACTAGTCCAAAAGTTGCCGTTTGCTAGTTGGATGGCGAGGAACCCCTGGGAGACAGGATTCTGCGCGAAATACTAATCCGAAAACCTGTCAAGCACGATACAGGCCATTCCTGCCACCACAGTGCAAATAACCATCCCCATTCCGGTCAATGACTTACAACGATTTCGAGACGGGTGGCACATGATCCCCGAAGCCGTGGAGAAAATCTACACGCCGGACTGACAGATTTCCCCGTCAAAATTGACGGTTCCTGGTACAGAAACTCAGCACCGCACGATTTTCGGACTCTCTATGCCGCGTGTGGCATTCCTCGTATCCACCACAAGCTGTGACTCCTGCACGATTCGGCGGTAGTCGTAATCCGAGTGATCCGTTACGATCACTGCGCAATCGTATTGTCCGAGATTGTTCAGATCGGCACATTTCATCTGCAGGTTGTACTTCCGCCCCTTCCCGATAAACGGAAAATACGGATCGTGGTAGCTGACCTGCGCTCCGTCTTTCTGCAGGAGTTCGATAATGGTCAGAGAGGGCGATTCGCGCAAATCATCGATATCTTTCTTATACGCAACACCAAGTACGAGCACACGCGCACCGTTTACCGATTTCTTCTGCATATTCAGTGCACCAGCCACCGATGCAAGTACGTGGTAGGGCATGTTCGTGTTGATTTCGCCGGCCAACTCGATGAACCGCGTACGGAAATCCCACTCCTTGGCTTTCCATGACAAATAAAACGGATCAACCGGAATGCAGTGTCCTCCAAGTCCCGGTCCCGGATAAAACGGGTGAAAGCCAAACGGCTTTGTTGATGCCGCTTCGATGACCTCCCAGATATCGATGCCCATTCGGAGTGACAGCAATTTCAACTCATTGACCAGAGCGATGTTTACGCACCGGTAAATGTTTTCAAGCAGTTTGGTCATCTCGGCCGCTGCAGGCGATGAAACCGCAACCGTACGGTTAAAAATCGAGCCGTATAGCGCGCGAGCTAACTCCGATGCCTGAGGATTCAAACCGCCAACCACTTTCGGAATATCCCGTCGCGCCACCGTCGTATTGCCCGGATCTTCCCGTTCGGGTGAGAACGCCACAAAGAATTCGTTTCCAGTCAGCGCCTCATTGCGTGCGGCTTTAAGACCGGCTTTATTTTCTTTCTCCAAAATCGGAATCATCACTTCTTCTGTGGTTCCCGGATAGGTCGTGCTCTCCAGCACCACCAGTTGCCCTGCCCGCAAATGTGGCGCAATCGAATGTGTCGTATCGGTAATAAAGCTTAGGTCGGGCTCGTGGTATTCATTCAACGGCGTAGGAACGCAAATGATGATTGCGTCCATTTCTGACAATCGGGCATAGTCGGAGGTCGCCGAAAATCCATTCGTTTTGGCTGCCTGAATTTCCTCGCCCGCGATCCGAAAGATGTAAGAACCACCTTTCGCCAGCGTGTCCACCTTTCGCGTGTCGATGTCGAATCCCGTCACCCGAAATTTCTGCTCGCTGTAGAGCAAAGCAAGCGGCAACCCGACATAGCCCAGTCCGATGATGCCCACACGGGCTTCCCGTTGCTGGATTTTCGTCTTCAGTTGATCAACCGACACATCTGCGGCAGAGGTAATCGTCATGGGATTCCCGAAAAAACGGCGAGATCAACAGCCTGAAAGCGCAATTTTAGCACGCAAAACCTGTACGCCTTCCCTTGCAAGAACCTGCATGTGGCCGCGAATGCCCAAATTGGGATAGCTTAGGTAGGCCTCCTCTTTCATGAACACTAACGTCCGAAGAAGAACTTGGATTGTCATCCTGATCCTGCTCGCCGGCGTCGCTTTGTTCGCACTTAATGCCGGAAGAATACTTGTTGTTGATGCTCCCGAACCTTCCGACGTCATCGTCGTGTTGGCTGGTGAGACCGATCAACGCCCCGCGCATGCTCTGGAGCTTTTGAAGAAGGGGTTCGCTCCGCGCGTAATAATTGATGTTCCGGCTCAGGCAAAGGTTTACGACACGATGCAGGTTGAGCTTGCGGAGAGGTACATCCAGCGCCTCCCCAATGCGGCTTCCATTAGCATTTGCCCGATTTGGGGTCTCTCGACTCGAGCCGAAGCACACGATGTCGCAAACTGTCTCGCCAACCAGTCCGTCCGCCGCGTACTGATCGTCACCTCCGACTTCCATACCCGCCGTTCGTTAAGGATATTTCGTCAGGAATTGCGCGGGACAACATTCTCAATCGGAGCAGCACACGACTCTCTGCAGTTTGGTACCAACTGGTGGACTCGCCGCCAGTGGGCCAAGACCTGCCTTGATGAATGGATTCGTATGTTCTGGTGGAGCGTTGTAGAACGGTGGCGGAGCTAAGTGGATATATGTGGCGCGGACGCCTCGCCCGCGAACTGTGGAAGAAGGCAGGAACAGTGGGGTTCTGAACGAAAAAAGCTAAGAACTTGTGCAAGCCAGCGAGCTACCCTCCTCAGCCCACCACACGCCGACCTCATCCGGCTGCAATCTCTTCTCGAATTTGACTCCGAGTCGCTTCAACTCATATCCGATCGCATCGACAACCTTCCACAGCACTCCACGCACAGTCGGACTGAGTGGCCGTCCCGGCTCGAAACTCGCCCCAACTACTCCGATGAGCCAAGCATTCTCGGGGCTGGCACCCAGCATCTCCGCTGTGAGAATGCATTCCGAAACCGCCGGCGAATGCGGATCGAGCCTCTGTGTCGGTATCGCGCTGAGCAACGCTCCCTTGTCATACAGCAGCACCGTCCCGACTGCGTGTTCTTCTGACGCGATGCAGTCAATGAGAATCACGCCGCGCCTTCCGGCAATCCGATGCGTCAGATCGAGCGCAGGAGTGCCGAGGTCGGCTAACTCAACCTCATCATCGAACTCGTATTGCGATTCAAGCAGCCGGATCACGTACGGTCCAAGCCCGTCATCCCCGAGCAGCACATTCCCGATTCCACCAATCAGTATGCTCTTCACAGGATCTTCGCCGTAGTGATTTTCTTTCCTGACGGATCAAACGCATGGCACGCACACGCCATGCACGGATCGAACGAATGCACCGTCCTTAACACTTCCAGTGGCTCTTCCGGTTTCGCCAACGGAGTATGTAGCAACGACGCCTCATACGGACCGTGCGCCCCCGCATGATCCCGCGGACTCGCGTTCCATGTTGAGGGCACTACTGCCTGGTAGTTTTTGATTTTCTCGTCCTTGATCACAACCCAGTGCGACAGCGTTCCGCGCGGAGCCTCGTGCGTTCCCACACCATGCACTTCATGCGACGGCAGCACCGGCTGGTTATAGACGCTGTAGTCGCCCTTTGCGATGTTATCCACCAGCAACTGCCAATGCTTCTGCGCGAGTTCCGCCAGCATGCAGGCGCGAATCGCACGAGCGGCATGCCGTCCCAGTGTCGAGTGCAGCGCTGCGGGAGTGGCTCGAACTCCTCCGATCGCCGCAACCTTGTCGATCGCCATATCGGTGTATTTTTTCGTCAGCGCGTGCCCCTGCGAATAGCCAATCAGCACCTGAGCCAGCGGCCCGACTTGCGCCGGTTCTCCGTTGTACCGTGGAGCTTTCACCCACGAATATTTCTGCTCGGCTTCCCACCCAGTAAACGCAGGCTCGGTTTCCCCTTCCCAGGGATGCAGCGGCTTTTCGCCTTTGTAGTAAGCGTGCATCACATCTTCGGTCACCGACTGACGAAACACCGTATCTGAAGCGGTCTGGAATCCCTTGACGCCCGCAAGGTCCGCATTGTGAATGTACCCGCCGGGCAGGTCGTACGCAGACCCTTTGCTGTCGAGCGGCAAGTCGGGAACCGCCAGATAATTCTTGACGCCGCTCCCGATCTTGAACCAGTCGGGATACATCGCCGCCACCGCGCATACATCGACGAAATACACTTGCTGCACAAACTGCGTCACCTCATCCAGTAGCGTGCGGATCATCTCCAGCTTGTCCATGCCCAACGCAGCCTGGCTGTCGAGATCGATCGCATTAGCCACTCCACCCACCGTCAAGTTCTGGATATGCGGCGTCTTCGATCCCAAGATTCCTACGACCTGCAGTGCCTTTCGCTGATATTCGAGCGCCTGCACATAATGAGAGAATGCCAGCAGGTTCACTTCGGGCGAGAGCTTCATCGCCGGATGTCCCCAGTAGCCATTGGCGAAGATTCCTAATTGTCCGCTGGCTGCGACCGCCTTCACTCGATCCTGCGCAGCCTTGAGCTCATTCCGCGAATTCCGCGTCCATGGAGAAAGGCTCTCGGCCAACTTCGACGTGGCCGCCGGATCAGCTTTCGGAATCTCCAGCACATCGACCCAATCCAGCGCCGACAACTGATAGAAGTGCACGATGTGATCGTGCAGCGCATGTGCAATCAGGACGAGGTTACGGATGTATTGCGCATTCAGCGGCACTTCCAGCTTCAGCGCGTCCTCTACCGACCGCACGCTCGCCATGGCATGCACCGTGGTGCACACACCGCAGAACCGCTGCGTGAACATCCACGCGTCCCGCGGATCCCGCCCGCGCAGAATCTTCTCGATGCCGCGCCACATGGTGCACGATGCCCATGCATTGCTGACCGCATTGTTGTCGACCTCTACATCAATGCGGAGGTGCCCTTCAATTCGAGTAATCGGATCAATGGTGATTCGTTTCGCCATAGGAGCCTGCTCCTATTCGGACTCGGCTGTCGTTTCGTCTTCGCCGAAGTGTCCGTACTTGAAATATCCGGTCCACCGGATATACGGACGCCGGAACCGGAAGTAATTCGCCATGTCGTGCCACTCACTCAGCGGCGCCGGAAGAATGGCGAACCGCTTTACCGCAATCAGAAATCCCATGATTCCCAGGGAAATGAAGCCGAGCGAAACCAGAATCTCGATCGTCGCTGGGAAGTACAGGGCTTCGGGGTTTGGCCGGAATGCCAGTGTGGTCGGGCTGAAGCGGTAAATCATTCCGCCCGCCGAACTCAGGATGTAGCCCACAAACATGGGCTGCGGATCGTGAGTCTTCAGTGATTGCAACAGCAGCAAACCGCCGACCACAACTAACAACATCTCCAGCCAGAACACCCCCGCAAACCGATCGAACTTGAAAGCTGTTCCCAACGCCCCACGAAACAGAATGTCCAGCAATCTCAGGGCAGACCATCCAAAGATTAGCCACGAGGTGATTCGTGCTGCCTCCTCGAGCACTTCCATGTCCATGGCCCTTTTCCAGACCAGGCAGCACAGCATCGTCGTTCCCGCCACACATCCAAACGACATGAACGTAGCCGCCCCGACATACAGAACCGGCAGCCACGGCGTCTGCCACAGTGGATGCACTCGCTCGCCCGCCAGCAACATCAACGCTCCCAATGATGATTGGTGCATTCCTGGCAATAGATAGGCCGCCGCGATGATCCACGGAAAGAAGTAGTGCAGCCGCTTCTCGATCCGCTCGACTCCCGGCCGCAGCCGTGAATCGAAATACCAAAGTCTCTCCAACACAGGCGGAATGTTTTCCACCGCCAGCGGGATCATCGCGTAGATCGACATGCAGATCGCCACTTCCGCTAGTGGCGAGTGCATGTTCCATCTCCACGGAAACACCATCCAGTAAAAATTCCACGGACGCCCCGCGTCGATGCCCAGCAATAGCAATCCGCACGCATATGCGAGAAAGCTCGTAAGCAGTGCCATGCGCATCAGGGAATGCAATCGCTTTCTGCGAAACACCCAGGCGCCAATTCCAACGGCGAACGCGCCCGAGCCCAGCGCAGTCAGCACCATCACATTGAATGTCTTCCAGATGCCCCATCCATACGCATCATTCATTCCACTGACCGGACCAAGTCCTGCCAGTTCCCGATACGCCGTCAGCACAAACGCAATCAGCACAAAGGCAAGCAGCAAAAGGAAAAAACGATTCACCACCGGAAACCCGTACACTGGCACGTTCCGTTCCCAGCGATTCTTCCGCGCATCGTTCACTTCAATGGCCGCAGTGCTCATAGTTGTGCCCTCAATCCGGTCTCTTTTTCGCGCTCGTGGGCCTCTTTTTCATGGCCACTTAGATTCTTGCGGATCACTTGCACCAGCCCCGCATACAAAACTGCAGGTAATGCGAAGTACTGGTAGAAACGCCGCTGCCACCGCAGCGTCTTCGCCGGAACCGATTCAGGCCCGAGTTCCGGCAGTCCGAGTTTTTCAAACGGCACACGAGAGAGATACAGCGCCTGCGTACCTCCGTTGTCGGTTTCGCCATACACGCGGTTCTGGTAATACCGCCCGGGATTCTTCTCGATCCTCTGCTTGGCTTCCAGCAACAGCACCGACCGCGGCCCAAAGATCACCGCACCCGTCGGACATACACTCGTGCATCCCGGCTTCAATCCCTGTTCCAGTCTCTGGCTGCACAGTTCACACTTCGTCACCCGTGGATTGAATCCCTTCCACTGGAACCGCGGCACGTGATAGGGACACGTAATCGTGCAATAACGGCACCCGATGCATTTGTCTTCGGTCCAGCTCACAATCCCGCTCTCGGGATCTTTGTGCAGTGCCTGGAACGGGCATCCCGCCGCGCACGCCGGATCCAGACAGTGCATGCATTGCCGCTTCACGAAAGAAAACACCGAACTGTTTTCTTCTTTGTAGAGCTTGATCACATTGCGCGTCAGATCGTTCAGATCCGACGGCGCCTGGTGAAGGTTATCGCCGCGCGTATCGGGAGGTGTGTCGTTCGCCTGGGCGCATGCCGCGACGCAAGCCTTGCATCCGATGCAGACGGTTGCGTCGTACAGCAGGCCGACGGCCGCATTCGGCACTTGTATCTTCTCGCCGGCGCTCAGCACGTCCGTGCCAACCGTGACCGCCAGCGCGGTGGGTACTCCCGCCTTTGCGATTCCAGAAAAGAGTTGTCGCCGAGTGATGGCCACGTTAGTCCTCTTTCTTCGCCACGGGCTTTTCGACCGGAGCCTTCGCCTTCTCTGCATGCGCGCGATCAGCTGCGATGCGTGTCACTCCGGCCTCCATGCTGCTCTGGAAGCGCTGCGAGGCGACCCACGCCGCACCGCCAACGGCTCCCGCAATCGCGCCAACGAGCCCAGCGGCTCCAACCTTGAGCGCTCCTGACGTGCTGTAGATCGGCGGATATGTCTCGGGAGGAGTCGCCAGATGGATGGGTACCGTCTGGAACGTCCCCATCTGCCATACCACCCCTTTTTCCGTGCATCCAAAGCACGGCACTCCGGTTCCAATCGGCCACACGCCGGGAATCTCATTGAAGTGGCGCGATGCGCAGGACGCGTGCGTCACCGGACCTTTGCATCCCAGCTTGTACAAGCACCAGCCTTTGCGGTGGCCCTCATCGCCGAACGTCGCAGCGAATCTTCCAGCATCAAAGTGCGCGCGCCGCGGACAGTTCTCGTGGATCACACGGTCGTAAGCGAACTTCGGGCGCCCGTACTGATCCAATTCCGGCAGCCGCCCCATCGTGACGTACTCGAGCACGACCGCAAGCAGGTTGTATGGATTTGGCGGACATCCTGGAAGATTAACGATCGGTTTGCCAGAGATGACCGAATCGACGCCAACGGCTCCCGTCGGATTGGGATCGGCCGATGGCACTCCTCCCCAAGACGCGCATGAGCCCACCGCGATGACCGCGGCTGCTTGCTCGGCTACTTCTTTCACGACTTGAATTGCCGGCCTGCCCGCCAGCTCCATAAAAACGCCATCGTCCCTGGTCGGAATCGCTCCCTCGACAACCAGCACATACTTGCCGGCGTTGTCTTCGATCGCCGACTTCAGGGCAGCCTCCGCCTGTGCACCAGATGCCGCCATCAAAGTCTCGTGATAATCAAGCGAGATGACATCGAGGATTAAGTGGCCAACATCGGGGGCCGAGGTCCGTAGCAAAGTCTCCGTACACCCCGTGCAATCCTGGAAGTGCAGCCAGATCACCGACGGACGCCGCGTTTTTCCGACGATCTTGGCGACTTGTGCCGCCGTTCGGTGGCTCGTCAAGCTCAAACCAATCGGCGCAGCGACGATGATTTTTGAACAGAGCTGTAGAAAATTGCGACGCGATACGCCGCTGTTCTTGAGATTTGTTGCAATTGTCTGCTTCTCGCCTGTCGTCATAGACAGTCTCCCTGGCATCCTGGCAATCAGTTGAATCGAGCCCCAAACGAGCAACGGAGAGTGGCTGTGTTCGTACGGCTCTTTTCGCCGCGCTACGGCCTCTCTGCTCTTCTTTTTTTGGCGATATCGGTGGGACTGTTTTGGGATGTTGGGAAGGAATGAAAATATCAACAAAGAGTTCGAGCAACGTACTTCAGAATCCCATGCAGTCTCCCGTCACCTCCGCCGAATGGACGCCACCGGTAATGTGGTCAGTCCAATTCAAACGAACGATACGTTTATGCTTGATTTGGGAAATACCCTCAGTGACGGAGATCACAGGTCGAAGTGATGCCAAGGGCCATTAGCGGAAAACTAAAGAACCAGTAGAGCTTTTCGGAGGGCGGTGAGGATGTGCATGAGAAGCAACCGTTCCGATAAGCAAGTGCCACGAGAATCCAGCCGCGAAGCGGCGAAAGAATTCAGCCCACGGCGCAAGCCGTGGGAACAAGAAATGGCAAAGTACCAAGCTCCGGAGGAGCGAAAGAAACTAATTGAGTTAATACGCGCCGACTTCCACGCTCGCCAGCTTCGTCCGCGGACGCATTTTCGCCCCCGCAAACGCGTAGATCGCCACAACTGCATAGGCCACCAGCGGCACCAGATACGCGATCGCAATGCTGCGTCCTTCCGCGATCAATCCCATGATCGGCGTTAGAACAGCGCCACCCACGATCGCCATCACGAGCAGCGATCCGCCAATCTTCGTATTTGGCCCAAGCTCTTTCAGTCCCAGCGCGAAGATCGTCGGGAACATCACCGACATGAAGAAGCTTGTAAGAAATACTGCCCAAAGTCCGATCCAGCCAGGCATCGCGACACCAATGCAGAGCAGGACCACATTCGTGATGGCATAGACGCCCAACAACTTGCTCGGCTCAAGAAACTTCATCAGGTATGCCGAACTGAACCTCCCGATCCCGAAAGCCGCCAGCGTGCCAGTCAGAAAATACCCGGCAATCTTCTCCGGCTGATGCGTGAACTCCTGCACGTACTGAATGAAATAGCTCCACGTTCCCACCTGCGCGCCTACGTACATGAACTGCGCTACGACAGCCAGCAAGAAATGCGGATAGTGCAGCAGATCGCGAAATCGTCCGTGATCTTCCTTACTGTCCTCGTGCTCGCTTTGTATGGCAGGAAACTTCGTTCGCAGAATCAGAATGGCCCAGAAAATCGCCACACTCCCAAGAAACAAATATGGCTTCACCACTCGCAACTTTTCCGAACGTAGATATGCCTCATAAAGATGTTGCGCCTGCAATGATGCGATCTGTGTCGAACTCAACTCAACGCCCGAGAAAATAAAGACTGTTCCGATCAGTACTCCGCTGATCGACCCCAGCGGGTTAAAGGCCTGCGAAAAGTTAAGCCGCCGCTCCGAGCTATCCGGATCACCCAACTGCGCGATGAATGGATTCGCCGCAGTCTCCAGAAATGACAATCCGCTCGCGATCACAAAAAGCGCCATCAGAAAGAACGCATATCTCCCCGACAACGCCGCTGGCCAGAAGAGAAAGCATCCTGTTCCATATAAGAGCAGTCCGCTCACAAATCCTGCTTTGTACCCAACTTTCCTCATCATGAGTGCAGCAGGAATCGCGAGCACGAAGTATCCCAAATAAAAAGCAAATTGCACCAGCCCGGCCTGAAATCGACTAATGGCAAACGACTTCATGAACTGCCGGATCAGCACGTCATTCAGATTGTTCGGAATACCCCACAGATAGAACAGCGCAGTCACAAGAATAAAAACGGTGATATGTCCCGCAGGAAAGAGTCCATGTTCCGTCTTGTCCGAAGATTGCATGCGCTCGGCCCCCAGATCAGTAACTGAAAAGCTAGTTGACTCGGTTCTCCGCGTACTCGGCGAATCCTCCGCGTACTCAGCGGTTCAATCTTTTGACTTACCTTCCAGTTTGAAAATCCGCTCCATCCGCAACCACTTCTCGTCCGCCTTGGCCTGCGGCAATGCCTGCTGGAACTTCCACATCAGTTGCTCCCACTCTTGCACCTTAGGATTGGCGCGATCGGCGTCCGCCTTCCTCTCAAATGAAAACGCATCGTTCACTTCCATGATCATGAACATGCGAGTCCCCAACAAATAGATCTCCATCTCCTCAATCCCAGACTCGCGGATGCTCGCCGTGATCTCCGGCCAGATCTTCTCGTGATACTTCTTGTATTCCGCTATGAGTTGCGGATCATCCTTCAAATCCAACGTCAGACAGTAACGCCGGCCCATTCTCCCGCCTCTCTCTTCCCACAAATCCAGAGCGCTAATTTCCCAGCGCAACCCAGGCCGCATCCTTCTTCGACGACTCAATCGCAGCTGCAATGAATCGCATCTCTGCCACTCCATCCTCGACACTCGGCACCAGCAACGACGCGGACTTCGCTTCCCTGCCCTCAATCTTCGCCGCAATCTGCTCGGCGAGATCGGTATAGACTTGCGCAAACGCCTCCAAATATCCCTCTGGATGCCCCGACGGAATGCGACTCGCGTGTGCCGCCACCGGCATCGCCGCCGGCCCCGCCCGCCGTATCAGCATCGGAGCCTTGCCCAACGGGCGGAACGAAAGATAATTCGGATCCTCCTGCCCCCACTCCAGCCCTGCCTTCTCTCCGTACACTCGCAGCCGCAGGTTGTTTTCATTTCCCGGAGCGACCTGGCTCGACCACAGCATTCCGCGGACGCCTTTATCAAACCGCAGCAGCATCTGTACATGATCATCGACTCTTCGGCCAGGAACGAACGTCGAAAGCTCCGCCGCGATCCGCTCGCATCGCAACCCCGTCACGAACTCCGCCAGATTGAACGCATGCGTCCCGATATCTCCCAGGCACCCCGCCTGTCCGCTCTGCGCTGGATCCGTCCTCCAGACTGCCTGCTTCTGCCCGGTCTTCTCTAAAGGCGTCGCCAGCCAATCCTGTACATACTCCACCTGCACCACGCGAATCGCTCCCAATTCCCCATCAGCGATCATCTGCCGCGCCTGCCGCACCATTGGATATCCCGTGTAGTTATGCGTCAAACCAAACACAAGCCCGGTCCGCCTCACGATCTTCGCAAGGTCGAGCGCATCTTCGACAGTGGTCGTCACCGGCTTGTCGCAGATCACGTGAATACCGGCTTCCAGAAACGCTTTCGCGGCCGGATAGTGCACATCATTCGGAGTCACAATCGCCACTGCATCGATTCCGTCCTCGCGCTCGGCCTCGGCGGTAGCCATCTGGCGAAAATCGGCGTAACACCGGTCGGGCGCAATCCGCAGCTCGCGCGCACCCGCGCGTCCTCTCTCAGCATCCGACGACAACGCCCCCGCGACGAGTTCGTAGCGATCGTCCAAGCGAGCGGCGATGCGATGTACCGCTCCAATGAATGCTCCCGGCCCGCCGCCCACCATCCCGAGCCGCAGCCGCCGATTCAAAGTTCCTTGCGCAGACATGATGTCGAAAAGTCCTCCGTGCCTTCGTCTATGAATTCTGACTATTGCGGTGACACTTTTAATCCCGGCAATTCTACTTGGTAAGACGAATTCAAAACACTGGAGAAGCAAAAGCCACTCAGGCTAAGCCGCCGCCGTCCACCACCAGGCAGGCACCAGTAATCCACCGCGCCATATCGCTAGCAAGGAATAGCACGGCATCCGCGACGTCCTCGGGCGTACCGACACAGCCCAACGGACGATCCGCGGCTTCCTTCATAAACTCCTCATGCTTCGCCCCGAGCTGCTGGCACTCCCCAGCCAACATCGGAGTATCCACATCGCCTGGGCAGACACAATTGACGCGGACATTGTTCTTCCCGTAATCGATCGCCATCGCTCGCGTCAGGTTCATCACACCAGCCTTCGCCGCGCAATAGGCAGCCGCTTTGGGCCCACCCTTCAGCGACCATCCCGAACCGGTGTTGATGATGACGCCGCGACCCCGTTGAATCATGTGAGGCAAGACTTCGTGAGACAACAGATACACGCCTTTCAGCGTGACGTCGAGCACCGCATCCCACTCGTCCTCTTCTAACGCGACGACGTCTTTGCGAACCACGATTCCGGCGTTATTGCACAGAATATCGACTTGGTGGAATCTCGCAATCGCTTGCTCAGCCGCGCGCCGGCAGTCATCGCGGGAAGTCACGTCGCACGCCAGTGCCGAAGCCTTGCCGCCACTTTGAGAGATGGAATTGGCAGCCGCCGCGGCTCCCTCTTTATTCTTGTCGAGAACAACGACCGCACAGCCCATTTCAGCCAAACGCAGCGCAATTCCCTGGCCGATTCCCGATGCTCCTCCTGTCACCATCGCGACTTTGCCTTCCAGGGACAACGACCGAACAGCCGCCTCTGCGATTCCCGACTGACTCATCGACTTCCTTCGAGCGCAGCGAGCGCCTGATCGAGTGCCTTCAACGTGAACTCTGCATCCTCACGGCTATGCGCGAACGTAGCAATCGAATGCAACCCTGCCGCCGGACTTGTATACACACCGAACTCAAATAGTTTGTGCGACAGCTTCTGATACGCCGCTCGGTCCACCAAACTGCAGAATTCGCGGGCATCACGAATCCGCGCGGCCTTCGTAAACATGATCTGAAGCATCGGACCGACTCGCTGCACGATCGCGGGAACGCGCCGCCGCTCGAAAACTTGCTGGATTCCCGCACAGAGCTCATCCGCAACCGTCCACATGTGCCGGAATCCCGCACCGCCATCCCGACTGAGCTTCCGTAAACTGGCTCGAGCAGCGTGCAACCCGATTCGTGAGGCGTTGTGTGTTCCGTAATGCAGCACTCCTCCCCACGCCAGCTTGCTCATAATCTCTCTGCGGCCAACGAACGCCGCTACCGGCAAACCACACCCCAGCGCCTTGCCGAACGTCGTGATATCCGGATTCAGTTTGTAGTATTCCTGACAACCACCCGGGGCGATTCGAAAACCGGTTACCGTTTCGTCCAGAATAAAAAGAATGCCGTTCTTTCTCGCCAACTCCTGCAATCCATTTAGATACCCATCCTCCGGAGGAATCACCCCCATATTCGCCATGATCCCTTCCGTGATGATCGCCGCAATCTGTCCGCGATGGTTCTCGATCGCGCGTTCCAGTTCCACCAGATCGTTCCATGGAACGACAACTGTGTCCTGCAGCGCGTAGTGATTCAGTCCCGAGCTGTCGGGAATTCGTACTGGATCACTCCGTAGCCCCATTGTTGCAGTTGGTACGACGTTCGAACTAACGGAGAGATCGTCATACCACCCGTGATAATGCCCCTCGAACTTGAGAATCTTCGGCCGTCCCGTGAAACCACGCGCTAGCCGGATCGCCGCCATCACCGCCTCAGTTCCAGTGTTGGCAAAGCGCACGACCTCGGCATTGCCGATCATTTTCTGCAACATCTCGGCAACTTCCACTTCGATTTCTGTGGCCGTCGCGAAATGCGCACCGCTCGATGCAGCCTCCGCAATCGCCTGCGCCACCTCAGGGTCGGCGTGCCCTAGCGGCAAAGCCCCAAACCCCATCATCCAGTCGATGTATTTGTTGCCGTCGACGTCATAGAGGCGAGACCCCGCCCCGTGCGCCATGAAGATCGGATACTCACCATAGTTCACCGGCCCCCGCGACGAGGAACTTCCGCCCTCGAT
>Ga0070734_10001796_pt1 | contig 29101 bp, 25 predicted proteins | sample Coa_R1_8_FD_66444 | JGI IMG/M metagenome (GOLD analysis project Ga0070734, IMG submission 66444) | Surface soil microbial communities from Centralia Pennsylvania, which are recovering from an underground coalmine fire - Coalmine... | ecosystem: Environmental > Terrestrial > Soil > Unclassified ... | reverse complement strand
GATCATGCTGACGGCCAAGCAGCAGCGTGAGGATCGTCTGGCGGCTTTGCAGGCGGGCGCGGATGTGTTTTTGAGCAAGCCGTTGGATGCGGAGGACCTGCTGGCGAGGCTGCAGGTCGCTCAACGTATCCTCGCGCTCGAACAGGGAAACCAGCGTAGAAACTGATGTCCTCCGCAGGGGAGTAAGGCATTCAGACACGGAAGCAGGAATCCAGAAGAGCAGGAATCCAGAAAACCAAGAAGTCAGGAAGAAATGTGCATTCCCTGTGTCCCGCAGGCACAGTCGGTAGTGTTTTCCTGGTCTCTTGGTTTCCTGGATTCCTGCTCTTCTAGTTATCCCGTGAGTTCGGTCATGGTGACTACACCGCCGCGATAGACGGCTTCGCGGACGAGCAGGCAAGCCAGCACCGCGTTGCGGCCCTCTTCAACGCCGGAGACAGGCGGTTTGCGGGTACGTATGGAGTCGGCGAAGGCTTCCAGCGCGAGCAGGGACCCGTTGATCTCTCCCTTATAGTTGTGCCCGATGCGGTCGGGCTTGTCGAGCTCCTTGCGATAGGAGAAGGTCCCGGAGTTGAAGTCTATTCCGGCCTCAGTGCCGATGAGGCGGGTGTACTCATCGTTGAAGGCGCGGGTGAAGTGCCCGTTCTGGCCCGGCGAGACCCAACTGTGCAAGATGTTGACGATGACACCATTGCCATACTCGACCAGGGCGGAGTAGTAGTCGGTCACGTCACGGTCCGGTTGCTGCTTCTGGTAGAGACCGCCCTTGCCCAGTCCCATCGCCCGCACAGGTAGCGAGCGGTTCGCCCAGTTCATCACGTCCCAATTGTGGACGGCCTGCTCCACCATCCAGTCGCCCGAGCGGTCGCGCTTTCCGAACCAGCCATACAGCGGTCCCCAGGAGTTGGCCCAGGCGATCCGCCCCTCCACCAACTCGCCCAACTCTCCGGCATGCACCAGCGCCATCGGTTCGATGAAGCGGGGGTCGGCCCGGCGCTGAAAGCCGATCTGTACGATCTGCTTGCTGGCGTTGGCAGCATCTACCACGGCGTTACACTCGGCAGGGCTGAGGCACATCGGCTTTTCCCCGTAGAGGTCCTTGCCCGCTGCGATCACGTCCAGATAATTCTGCGCGTGCAGGTCGCAGGGGAGGGCGCTGACGATGCCATCCACAGCCTTGCTCTCCAGCAGGGCGTTCCAGTTCTCATACTCTTTCGGTTTCGGCTGCCCGGCATCTATGACGGCTTTCGCGGCGCGGGCACGGTTTTCGGCGCTGGTATCGCACACTGCGCGGACTTGAACGCCCTTCACTTCCAGCACAAAGCGTAGCAGGCCGAAGCCACGCCCGCCTACGCCAATACACCCGATGCCGATGGTCTCGTTCGGCGAAACTGCCGATGCTGTCATAACGTTGTCTCCTTTGAACTGGAATGCCTTCCTCATCTGGGGTTTCTCTTCGCCGTGAGGCTCCGTCGTTCCTGCGTGAATTGCGCCGCCGGATAGAAATGGGTGGAGTATCGCCTCTTCTGTTCCTGTGCCAGGCCATTCAAGGGAACATCGACCAGGCGATGAAGCGTCTTGATAGTAGCAGAATTGAGGGAGAGGGGCGATTTTGTATGGCGGAAGATATCAGAACGCAGATCGGCAACTTCTGGAAGGGGCTTCGAAAAAAGGCGACGGAGGCGGTTGAAAGTCAGGAAGTGGGCTTTGTGCGCGGAAAGGTCGCGGCGCGGTCCGTTTTCGATAACGCCGGGAACCTGATTGTCGATTCCGGACAGACGATCGATGACGGCGTGATTGCGCGGGCTCAGGAGGCGGGAAAGCTGGGTGCGCTGGTCAGCGCCGCTGTCACTGCCCAGGCTCAGGACGTCCGGGAGAAGGCGAAGCAGATCTATGAGAGTACGCCGGAGGGAACCGAAGCGCGTTCTCTGGCAACTTCCGAACAGTATCTCGAAGCCCGGCGTTATATCGGCTGGAAAGCGGCGATGGACGTGACGGATATTCGGGGTACCATTCTGGTTCCCGCAGGCAAGGAGATCGAAGATGAGGACGTACGCGCCGTGCGCGAAGCGGGCCAATTGGGTGCTCTGATCGCCTCCGCTGAGCAGTCCGGACCGCCGGCTGCGGCGCCTCTCGCAGCCCCTTATATGCCCTATGCGGATGTCGCCAAGCCTGCTGTTTCGGGGGAAATGCCTGCGCCGGTTCCTACAACCGGACGTCGGACCGCCCGCCCGCTGACATCGTACTACGACGAAGAGACGGAAGAGACTTCCGAACCGTAAGGGCGCTATGGTGCAGCGTAGGGGCGCTGCTTGCTGAGCCCCTACGCGCCCCTACGCTGCACCATAGCGCCCCTACGTTTTGCCATGAACCATAGATTTCACCCATTTGGATAGAGGGCATTGGAAGGTGCAGATTTAGGGGAAACCTACGAGCGAGTTGCCATAGTAGGCCTGGGCCTTATAGTTCGTAGTATTGGCCTTGCCGTCCATGCCCGGTTCCACGTTCACAGGGAAGAGAATCACTCCGAACCCCATGTTATTCTTCTCCGCCAGGCCGTTGTCCACCAGCTTGCCATCGGCCCCAATGGTGAATTTGGCGCTTCGAGCCAGTTTACCATCCCGCAGGATCTTGATCTCATAGTCCCCTGGGTTCTTATCGAGCCACCACATGTCGGGATAGTTGTTGGCGCTATTGCCTTTCCGCGCTTCGGCCACTCGGGCGAAGTGGAAGGTCCAACGGGTCCAGAGCATGTCCTCCTGGGTCGTGCCGGTTCGAATGATGGCCGCTTCATGCACTCCGCCCATCGACTTGGTGCTGGAGATCTGCTTGCCGTTAAAGTAGAGATAACCGGCGACCGATGACGTGTTGGAGGGGCCTCGGAACCAGAGGCTGACCAGCAGCTTGGGCGCTTCCGCATCCCCATGTGTATCGAAAGACATCTGTCCGATAGGCAATGTCCAGTCATGATTGACGAAGTAGTCGTTCTGGTTTTTCTCATTCGGGGCGGTGCCGTAGTGGAATTTGCCTACCTCGAACTTGCCTGTGAACAGGGTCTTGTCGGTCTTGGTAAGGGCATTCGACAGCTCGATTTTTATGGTAAAGATACCAGTCTGTGTCGTAGCCTGCTTCTCCATCTCAAGGCCATCGGACATAAAGTGCTGGAAGGTGTCCTTGGCGGTCTCCTCGGTGTTGAGGTTGCGGGTCAGCCACTTGGCGCCATCCGGTTTGAAGAAGCTGACGCTTATCTGGCTGCCGCCCTCCAGCGGACCCTGCACATTGAAATCGAAGCGAGGCGCCCAGCTACCGGTCAGATACTGCGGCTCTTTCGCCGTGGGGCTGGGCCAGTAGACGAGGTAGTGCTGGGTGTTGATGTGGATGCTGGATTTATAGACGTATGGGCCTTCCACCTCCCCCGCACGTGTCTGGACAGCGCTGCAGAGCGCAAGCAGTAGGGCAAGCGCCATCAGGGCATAAACTCTCATAGGAATTCTCTCCTTAATGTCGGCGGTTGCAAGCGGGTTGCGTTTGCTAACTTGCGCCGATGATGGAAATAGGATAAGCCATGAGGAGAGAATGAGGTGTGCTGGAGAACACAGAAAAGTGTGTTCTCGGACACAGTTTATCAAAGCTTGCCCTTACGGTTTGCCGCTATCCTTGACGGCTTTGAGCGTCATGGTGGTGGTAAGGGGAAGCGCTTTGAAGAAAGTCAACTCCGTGACCTGCTCGATGTCCATTGTCGTCACAAGGAAGTCGGTCCAGTTTTGGTTCGCTACTTTGTTGTTGTTGGGAATCATCACGGCGATCACGCGGGCCTGGTTTGTCATGCGTTTTAGGTCATCCCCCGGTTTGTCGGGCAGGATGACCACGATCTTCCAGACGAAGTCCGGAACCGCAATGTGTGGTTTTCCGATCAGAGGATGGGTGGGGGCGATGAAACCGTACCCGCAGAGGATGTAGAGTTCGTTACCCTGCTTCGCCTTGTTACGACAGAAGGATTCCAGTTTCCCCCAGGGACCGGCGTTCAGTCCAGGGGCCAGCGGCACGACATTGGTCATCAAAAAGACCGCGTCGTTGTCTCTTCTGTCGGCGGATCGGTCGGCGGAAGGGCAGCCCTGTCCCAGATCATAGCCGCTATTGGTGTAATCTCCGGTAGCGACCCGTGTAAATCCAGCAGGAAGGTTGGTGTCCGGTCGAAACGTGCCGCCCTTCTGCGTACCGAGATCACTGGCGTTGAGATGCCAACCGACCCAGTTGGGAATATGCAACGTGTTATTGTAGGAGATAGCGTATTGCCCGCGCTTGATAAGATAATGGAGCCTGTTGTCCGGTGACGTCGTGGCGTTATCGGGATTGCCCAGAAGCATCTGCGCGTTAGGATCCGTATCCGCGCCGGATGTTAGGACAGCGAGTATAAAGGTGAGGCTGAACCCGAGCGCAATGCTCCGCATCCATGACAGACGTAGCATGCAAATCTCCTTTCCGATCTCCGCGAATTATAACCTGCCTCCTGTTCGCTGTCAACAGGAAGTGCGTTAGGGTGGAATGCAGGCGCTTTACACGACGATGGCACAAAGCAGGCGTGTCACGAACGGCGCCGAATGCCGGTATACTAAATTATGCATGTTTGAGAGTGGGCATCATACGTCGGGCGAATTCTGATGTATTTTCCACGCATAGGCGGCGTCTGGTTGTTCCGATATTTGCGCTGCCGGATCGATGGAGGAGAACGATGAAGCACGGCAATAGCATTCACCGGCATGGGATGTATCTGAACCATCTATGTCGTAATTTATTTTTGGCTCTTCTTTTGCTGGGTGCGAAGGCGTATGCGCAGGATGCCCCTGCCAATGCCGGCGCTTCGCAGGGGGGCGATACCACCACACAGAACGCCGATCCCGATGCGGACACGGCGAATACCGGCCCGGTCCGTATGGCGCGCTTCTCGCTGGTTACCGGTTCGGTGACATGGCGGGCGGATTCCGGTCTGGATTGGTCGCCGGCGGCGATCAACCTGCCGATCCGTCAAGGCGCGCAGGTTTACGTTCCGGTGGGCGCACGGGCGGAAGTGCAGTTCGATGACGGCAGCGTCATGCACCTGGGCGGAGGCGCGGTTGCTACCTTCCACAACCTCTATAGCGATGCAGACGGCGAGTTCACCCAGATCACGCTGAAGGAGGGGATTGCATCGTTTCGCCTGCGGAATAAGCTTTCGATTTATCAGGTCGACACGCCGCTGGCCTCGGTGAGTGCGGTCGGGCCAGCCAGGATTCGGATCGGCGTCCATGATATCGTGGAGGTGGGCGTGCGGTACGGGAGCGCGACCGTCGAGGGCCAGCAGGACAAAGCGACCATCCCGGCCGTGAGTTTCCTGACGATCCGTGACACCACGACGCGCTTTGCAGTCACGAAACTGCCGCCGGACGATACCTGGGAGAAGTGGGTTAAGAAGCGCTACAATGCCGCGAGTGCGACCGAGTCGGCGTCAAAACAGAACCTGCCCCCGAATCTCTATCTGATCGCACCGGACCTGGATACCTACGGCGGGTGGCGCACCCTCCCGGATTATGGCGCCGTCTGGTTTCCGCGCATCAACGGTGACTGGCGGCCCTATGCGGTCGGTCACTGGGTATGGGTCGATCCCTTCGGATGGACGTGGGTCTCCAGTGAAGCCTGGGGATGGGCGCCTTATCACTATGGATGCTGGGTTCACACCGATTATGGGTGGGGATGGGTTCCTGGCCCGGCCCAGCAGTACTGGAGCCCCGGTGCGGTCAGCTTTTTTGTGGACGGCGATTCGATTGCCTGGGTGCCGCTGTGCCCCGAGGAGATCCACTATCCCGCCGCGATCCGGATCGGATTTCGCGCAGGGGATTGGTCGCTGTTCTTCAGCATTGGCGGGTGCGGCGTGTACTATCCCGGAGAGAATCATATCTGCGAGGCGCGGCCCTGGAATACGGCGTTCGTCAATCGCAGGTACTTCTTGACGGACAAAGACCATAACGCGGCCCATTTCGCCTTTAAGGAGAACCACAATGTCACCCTGGCAAACGCCCACTGGGTTCCGCAAAATGCGGGTTTCGGAGGCGGCAGCATCGCGAGCCTGAAGGAGTTCGGCTCCGGCCACAACTACGCTCCGGTGCCTCGTAACAACCTGACCGCCTTCCAGAGGGGGCGTCCGGTCGGACCGCCCGAGAATGGAAATCCACCCTCCGCCGGCCCCGCCAACGTGCGGCCCGCACTGGCCTCTCTGACGCCTGTGCGCACCTTCGTCCACACGGCTCCGCCGGCGACGGTGCAGGCGCGTCCGACCTTCCGCGCTCCCGTGGCGCCCCGAATCGCACAGAATGCACCGCCGCGCACATCACCGCCCGGAGCGAGACCGACGCCTGGTGCAAGACCCACTCCAGGAGTGAAACCAAATACAGGAGCCAAACCAACGCCTGAAGTGAAACCGACGCCTGGCCCTGCGAAGCCTGCCGTACCCGCTCCTCAGCCAGGCTCGACCCCGGATGCCGTCATCCATGCCCGTGGGAGTGTAGGACTTCCACAGCGCGCACGCGGCGACAATGGTCAGGTGGTCGGGTCAGGGACAGTAGCGCCGCCGCCGCCGGTTCGGCACGAGAATCCCGCTCCACGTCCCACCCCGCCCCCTCCCCCGCACTATGGGGTACGTGAGACGCCGCCGGCTCCGCCCAGGCCCAATCCTGCTCCTCCCAGACCCAATCCCACTCCACCCAGACCTAGCTCGGGGGGCGGAGGGAACAGTGGTGGAGGAGGCGGCAATAAAGGCGGAAAAGGCAAGTAAGAACGATTGCCACCGATCTCGCAACAGGAAAACGCACAGCCCTCCTCGGTGATTTGCCGACCAGAAGGACGCTGGAAAGTCGGTTTGTGGGCAGGGTTTCGGTAGGGGTGGCGCGAATGTAGGGGCAATCATGTGATGGAGGTTTGCGCCGATGCAGACGAAGGCGATTGTCTTTCCCGAACTCAACCGTGCGGCGCTGGAAGCGATTGAATTGCCCCCGTTGAACCCGGAAGATGCCTATGTCCAGGTGGAGTTGAGCGGGGTCAGCGTGGGAACCGAAGTCTGGGCCTTGACGGGGCAACGCCCGCCGGGTGACACCACCTTTCCCTGCGTGCCGGGTTATCAGGCAGTGGGGGTGGTGCTGGAAGCAGGGCCGAATGCGGACCTGAAGGCCGGTGAGCGGATCTTCTTCACCAAGTCCCGCCTGAGCGAACCCCATAGTAGAGGCAACTGGATGGGGTCGCATGTCCGGATCGCGGTGGTGGACGCGTCTGCGGAGCCGCGCCACGGTTACTGGGTGCGGCTGCCGGAGGGCATGACGCCGCAGGATGCGGTTCTCTCGGCATTGGGAGCGGTCACGACGCGGGGCCTGAAGCACGTCGGGGTCCATCCCGGTGACTTCTGCGTCGTGACGGGATTGGGCGTCATTGGGCAGACCGCCGCACAGGCAGCCCGCATCCAGGGCGCGACCGTCCTGGGAGTAGACATCGCCGCCAATCGGCTGGAAGCGGCGGCGAAGTACAGCGCGGATGCCGTCTTCAACCCGAACGAGGGCGACCTGGCCGCCGAGGTGCGGCAGCGCAAGCCGGGCGGGGCGGATCTGGTAGTGGAAGCCAGCGGCAATAAGAAGCTCATCCCGCAGGCGATTGATCTTATCCGTCCGTTAGGTAGGGTCTTACTGCAGGGCTGGTATCCCGGTGATGTGGCCTTCGATTTTCATAGAGCGCATGGGCGTCGCCCCACGATTGCCGTCACCTGCGGCATGGACCGGGAATCGAATGCGCAGGTGCTCCAGTGGATTGCGGAGGGGAAGGTGCAACTCGCCCCGCTGCTCACCCATGTCTTCAAGCCGGAGCAGGCGCCCGAAGCCTACGAGATGATGCGCGCCAACCCGGCGGATTTCCTGGGCGTCGCCTTTGACTGGCGCGAAACTGCATAGTCACTCCAGCCTCCCAAATGACCGCTTCCTCTCCTTCGCAAAGAGAGGGAGCGGCTGTTTTCACTCCAACTGACGCCGGAAACGCCACATCCCTAATCCGAACAGCAGGCTGCCCAACACCACCATGGCCAGTACCGAATCCCAGAGGGTCTCCATTCCGGCCCCGCGTAGCAGGATGCCATAGGCGACTTCGATGAAGTGGCGCAGCGGGGAGAGGGTCATGATGGTGTTTAAGGCGGCGGGCATACTGTCGCGGGGCGTGAAGGTGCCCGACAGCACCACGATGGGCATGACGATAAACAGGACCAGCATCCCGACCTGCGCCGCTTTGCGCGCAAACGTGGCGATCAGCAATCCCAGCCCAGCGGTAGTAAACGCAAAGAGCGCTGTAAGCAGAAAGAACAGCCCGATACTGCCTCGTATCGGCACCGCAAACAGCGGCGCCATGATTCCGAAGAGGGCGAGAGCGGTTCCTGCCAGCGTCACCACGATCATCGCCAGCACCTTGCTGAACATGATCTGAAAGGGCGTGAGCGGCGATACCAGCAGTTGTTCGATGGTGCCGTGCTCCTTCTCCCGCACCAGGGCGGTGCCAGGGAGCAGGATGCACATGACCGTCATCATCACCAGCAACTCCCCAATGGAACTGAACCAGGCTTCATTGAGCGCAGGATTGTAGCGGATCCGCGTCTGGGTCTCGATGGCGGGCAACATCGCGCCGGAAGAGGCTGCACCCTGCCCGGCCCAATCCTGACTGAAGGCCGATCCGATGCTGACGCTATAGCTGGAGGCGAGATAACCGCGTGTGGCCCTGCTGGTATCCACTAGCAGTTGCACATCGGTGGTTTTGGTGCCGCGATGCAGCGATTGGGCAAAGTGCTCCGGAATATCGAGAAAGAGCATCGCCTGACCCTCCTCCACGCGCCGCATCCCCTCGACGGCATCCGGAACCTCCCCGACAAAACGAAAGTAGGGCTGCTGGAAGCGATAGATGAGGTCGCGCGAGGCCGCACTATGGTCGGCGTCGTGCACAATCATATTGGCGTTGTTCAGCTCCCGAGACGCATTGCCACCCGCCAGGAGGATGTTCCCCGTGAAGGCGTAGAGCACAAAGAGCAGCAGCGCGCGGTCTTTGCCCAGTTGCACAAACTCTTTCAGGGTCATGACTGCCGTCTGGCGCAGCCAGATGAGCAGATGGTTCCAGACGGAAGGGAGGGATCGGCTCATGCGCGTACTCGCTTTCGGAACAGAGAGTGCACCAGAAGAAGCATCACCAGGGAGTAGGCGGCGAGCGCGCCGAGGTCCTGCCATAACTCCAGGATCCCGCCTCCTTTCAGAAAGGCGATCTGGATCGCGTCGGTATAGTACATGGCCGGAAAGAGGTGCGCGATGAAGTAATTCACGCCGGTCATGTCCTGAATGGGCGCGCTCATCCCGGAATACTGCTCCATAATAATCATGGCGAGGACGATGGAGATGAGGAGCGCGGCCTGCTGGACGCGCACCAGGAGCGAGATCAACAGCCCCAGACTGCTGAGCGCGACCACATACAGCAGAGACACCAGCGCAAAGGCCGGCAAGCTCCCCTTGAAGGGCGCGCCATAGTAGACGGTCGCAAGCAGGTAGAGCAGGACCACGTTGATGCTGCTGAACCCGATGTTAGGCAGCAGCTTGCCCACCAGATACTCCGCCCGGCTGACGGTGGAAGCATACATGTTGTAGATGGAGCCGGTCTCCTTCTCGCGCACGACGCTCAGAGCCATGAGGAGCGGGGTCGTCCAGATCAGGATCATCATCAGGAGCAGAGGCGCGACCGTCCAGGTATTGCGCATCTCCTGGTTATACAGATAGCGTACGGCGATATTGAGCGGCTGCGCCTGCCGCTTCACCTGTTCTACGGGGATCCCCGCGTGTTGCGCCACATACGCTGCCTGCATCTCTCCGCTCGCCTCCGAGCTGATGGCCTGGATATAGCCCCGGATCGTTCGGACAGGAACCGTAAAGGTCCCGTCCAGCAGGCTCTGTATCTGCGTAGAGCGCCCCGCCAGCAGCCGCTCTTGAAAGCGCTCCGGAATAATCAGGATCACTCGAATGTCGCCATGCGCCATCAGGCGCTCCGCCGACCGTTCGTTCTCGGCGTAGCCCTGAAACGCAAAGTACCGCGAGGAGATATAGTGGTAGGCGTAGTCACGGCTCAGCGCGGTGCGGTCATAATCGATGATGACAAAGGGGACATGCTCCACATCCTGGCTCATCCCATACCCGAACACCAGCATCATCATAGGAGGCATCAGGAAAGTGAGGAGGAAGGAGATGCGGTCCCGCACTACCTCGCGCAGCTCTTTGTAGGCGACGGCAAGTAATCGTTGGACATTCATCGCGCCGCTCCTGTATATATACTCTGCGTGGTGCGCTCCAGTGCGGTGACACGGTAGACAAAGACGTCCTCCATGGTGAGCGGGATCGGGGAAGCCGCGAGCAGAGTAATATCGGAGGCCTTCAGCAGGGTGCGGATACGCAGCGCATCGGCTTCCGGATCGCGGGAGAGGACATGGAGGTGGCTTCCGAAGAGGGCCGCCTCCGGGAAACCGTTTTGCTGAAGCAGAGTCAGGGCTGCGCCGGGCTGATCCATAGACAGATCCAGCAGGCGACCGGCCTTCGCTTCCACTTCCTGTTCCAGCCGCTGGGGCGAGGCGTCGGCGATGACCCGACCATCGAACATCAGCACCAGATGGTCGCAACGCTCAGCCTCGCTCATGTGGTGCGTGGTGACCAGGATCGCCACCTCATCCTCCCGTGAGAGGCGAAAGAGAATGTCCCAGAACTGACGCCGCCCGACCGGGTCCACTCCGGACGTGGGCTCATCCAGAAAGAGGATCCGGGGCTTATGGACGAGGGCGCAGCCCAACGCAAGGCGCTGCCGGACCCCCATCGGCAGGCTCTCGGCACGGTCTTTTTCGTGGCCCGCCAGGCCGGCCATCTCTATAATCCAGGCTACGCGCTGCCGCGATTGAGAGGGGGAAAGGCCATAGATACCGGCATAGAGCCGGATGTTCTCGATGACCTGCAGGTCGCGATAGAGCGAGAATGCCTGGGACATATAGCCTATGCGCGCCTTGATCTCCCGTCCTGCCCGGCGCATGTCCGCCCCTGCGACGCGCCCTTCGCCGGAAGTCAGCGGGATAATGCCGGTCAGCATTTTGATCACCGTGGTCTTGCCCGCACCGTTTGCGCCCAGAAGGCCGAAGATCTCCCCCTGCCGCACCTGAAAACTCACACGATCCACGGCGCGGAATTTGCCGAAATCGCGTACCAAATCGCGCGCCTCGATGGCGATCTGCGGCAGCACGACGCTCTCGCCAGGGGCGGAAAAAGCTGCCCCCGCCGGTGCGACAAGGGCTTCGCTCGCCAGTGGTAGGGATTGCGCCGGAGCCGTGCGCGGCGTAGAGGGCGAGGGGCGCTGCTCCCGGATCAGCCCCTGTCTCCGCAGTAGCGCTACAAACACATCGTCGAGCTCCGGAGGCAGCGTGCGCTGCTCCGTGAGGGCGAAACCTGGCAGCAGTCGCTCCGCCGCAGCCAGGGCCTGCATCGGCTCCTGCTCCTCGGCAAAGACACGCACCCATGGGCCGCGCGCTTCCACCTGGGCGTATTCGGCGCGTAGTCGTGCGATGGCCTCGATCTGCCGCTCCGTCTTCAGGGCGACCAGGGTTCCGGGTACGCACGCTTGAAGCGCTTCCGGCGTTCCCTGGGCGACAACGCGACCCTCGAAGAGGAGAGAGGCGCGGTTAAAGCGCGTCGCCTCATCCATATAGGATATGGAGACCAGGGCGGTGATACCGCGATCCCGGATGAGTTCCCCCAGGATCGTCCAGAAGTCCCGGCGGGTCACCGGGTCTACGCCTGTGGTGGGCTCATCCAGGAGGATCAGCTCCGGCTCATGGATCAGGGTGCATACCAGGCCCAATTTCTGCTTCATGCCCCCGGAGAGGTTCCGCATGGGGCGATCCCGGAAGGCCTCCAGGCGCGTCATACGGAGCAGTCGGGCTTTACGCTCCGCCAGCGCCGCTTTCGGTACCAGCCGCGCCTGCGCAAAGAAATCGATGTTCTCCTCGATAGAGAGGTCGGGGGAGAGGTTCAAGCCCAGCCCCTGCGGCATGAACCCCAGTCTGCCCTTGATGCGTTCGGCGCTCCGCTCGGAGTGGACCTGGACCCCAAACACCTCTACGCTGCCGGCATCGAAGGTGAGAACCCCTGCAATCGCCTTCATCAGGCTGCTCTTACCGGCTCCATCCGGGCCAAGGAGGCCATAGATCTCCCCGGCACGGAGGTCCAGATCGCACTGCGCCACGGCGACCGTAGCTCCATAGCGTTTGACAAAGCCGGTCACACGGACGATAGGGGCTTGAGTGGGAGCGCTTACCAGCGCGGCTTCTGCCACTTCTCCCCCTCCTTCCACTGAATGACCGCGTCGGCGACCATGCCGGGGGGCAGGCGGTGCTCCGGATTGGCCTTGAGATACAGTTTGATCGCATAGACCTGCTTTACCCGCTCATCAGGGCTCTGAACCTCCTTGGGGGTGAACTCGGCAGTAGAGGCGATATAGCCGACGGTGGCGTCGAAGGGGGTGTTGGGAAAGGCGTCCACATAGATCCGCGCGGGCAGGCCGAGGCGGAGTTTGCCGATCTGGTTCTCTGGCACATAGGCTTTGAGATAGAGCCTATCGAGGTCCACGAGGTCCAGCACCGGCGTGCCAGGTGAGACGACCTCACCCCCATCGCGCATACGGGTGGTTACCGTACCGGAGATGGGGGAGACCAGCGAGAAATCCTTAAGCACGCTCTCCAACTCCTGGACGGCGGCGCGGGCCTGCTGGATATGCGCCTTCGCTTGCGAATGGCCGGTGCGGCTGATGTCCACCTGCTGAGGAGCAGTGCGGGCTTTCGCCAGATCGCCCAGCGCCTGTTCCCGCTTCGCCTGCGCCGCATGGATCGCCTCCTGTGCGGCACGAACCTGCGCTGCCATCTGCTGCTTGTCGGCATTTGCGGCGGCGACCTGCTGCTGCGCCGCCATCTTCTGCGCCTTGGCCTGCGCGATAGCCGCCTCCGCCGCCTCCACCTGCTGGCGCTGAGATTCAACATCGGATTGGCGCGCAGTGACGACCGCCTCCGCCGCCTCCGCCTGCTGGCGGGCGCTCTCGACCTGGGCTTTCGCCGCTTTCGCCGCGAGGGTAGCCTGATCCATAGCCTGCGCGCTGATGGCGTTATCGCGGAAGAGTTGAGACATCCGGCTCGCATCGTGGGCAGCCCGGTCGTAGGTCGCCTGTGCAGCAAGGGTCGTCGCCTGTGCGGCTCGGACATTGGCCTGAGCGGTCACCACCTGCGCCTGTGCGGAGGCGAGCCCCGCCTCCGCTTTTGGCTTACCTGACAGCGCCGCTTCCAGAGCCGCCTGCGCGGTGCTGACATTCGCTTCGGCGCTATGCACCATGGCGATCGCATAGACCACGGTGGCTTCGGCGCGCTCCAGGTCGGCTTTCGCACCGGAGATGCCGCTCTCCGCCTGACTGACCACGCCCTGCGTCTGTACCAACTGGGCGTTCGTCGTCGCAGCCGTAAGGGAGACGTTGGTATCGGCTCCCTGCGCCTGGGCAATCGCCATCTGAAGGTTCGCCTGCGCCTGCGCAAGCTGGTCACGTGTCTGGGAGGTGTCGAGCTGTACGAGGACCTGTCCATTGGCGACCGTGTCGCCTTCCCGTGCAAAGAGATGCTCGATCCGGCCAGCCAGTTTGCTGGAAATGGTGACCTGATCTCCCTCCATCCGCCCATTCACCTGGATCAATCCTGCCGGCCAGGCCATCTGGATGCGCCAGCGGCTATAGGCGACCGCGCCTGCCACGGCGAGCAGTAGAAAAACAGCAATCAGCAGGCCCATCCGCGTATGGCTGCCTGACTGGGGTTCGGCGGGCTCTGCCTGCCGGAAGGGGGGTGGTTCGCCCGGTTTGGATGGGCGATCCTGTACGGCAATTCCCATGCTCTCACTCTGATTATCCACCTCAGCGCTCCTTACCATCGCTTGCCCGGAAGCAGGGACCGATCCGCCCAAGCGGAAGACGCCGGGCGAAAGATGAATGGGAACCAGGGACATCTTTGTAATGGCTCCACGCGCCCATTATAACTTGGAAGGCAGGAAGATCCATCCGCGAAATGGCGGATTATGCGGGTTTTGGGGCATCAGGATGAGGAGGAGACCAGGAATAGTGTAGAATCTAGTTGGAGGCCAAGGGATGGAGATTTTCAAGGAGTTCACATTTGAAGCGGCGCACCGCCTGCCCAACGTTCCGTCAGGACATAAGTGCGCCCGGTTGCACGGTCACTCGTTCCGTGTGGGGATCCACGTTCAGGGTTCGGTCGGGGCAGAGACGGGCTGGGTGATGGATTTCGCCGATATTCAGACAGCGTTTCGCCCGATCTACGAGCAGCTCGATCACTACTATCTGAACGAGATCGCCGGGCTGGAAAATCCCACGAGCGAGAACCTCGCCCGCTGGATCTGGCAACGCCTCAAGCCCCTCTTGCCCTCCCTCAAACAGATCACCCTGTGGGAAACCTGCACCTCCGGCTGCATCTATAGAGGCGAGGAAAACTAAAGCAGGAACCCAGGAAGACAGGAATCCAGGAAAAATACACCACCGATGGTGTCTCCGTGACGGTGGGAAAATGTTGTTCTTCCTGGTTTCTTGGTTTCCTGCTTTCTGTTTTTCTGGGTTCTCGCTGTTAAGCGTAGTTGGGGCGGACGGCGTAGGGGATCGGGTCTTCTTCGCCCGCGCGCTGGAAGCCGCGCAGACGCAGGGCGCAACTGTCGCAGACGCCGCAGGCCACGTCTTCACGCTGGTAGCAGCTCCAGGAGAGGTGTAGCGGCGCGTTCAGTTCCAGCCCTTTTTGGATGATCTGCTCCTTGGTATTCTGGATGATCGGCGTCTCGATGCGAATGTCCCCCGCCGCCGTGCCGATGCGAATGACTTCGTTGAAAGCCGCATAGTATTCGGGCCGGCAATCCGGATAGCCGCTGCTGTCCTCATAGACTGCGCCGATATAGAGTCGCTTTGCCCCGAGGACCTCCGCCCAGGAGACGGCGATGCTGAGCAAGTGCGCATTGCGGAAGGGGACATAGGAGGTCGGGATCTCGGTATTGTCCAGGTCGGCGGCGGAGACGGGGATGGAGGCGTCGGTGAGGCTGCTGCCCCCGATCGCCTCCAGGTGCGCGATGGAGACGACGAGCCGCTGCGTCTCCGGGACGCCATAGTGGGCGGCGATGTTCTGAAAAGCCATGAGCTCGCGTCGCTCCGTGCGCTGTCCGTAGTTGACATGCAGCAGGGAGAGTTCCAGCCCTTCGGCGGCGGCAATCGCCGTCGTCACGCATGAATCCATACCGCCCGATACCAACACAATCGCCTTCACTCGGCCGCTCCTATCTTTCGTTCATTGTAACCGTTTTACTATCCCGAAGCGACCGCTGCGGCGACGGTCACTGCAGTGGTTGGGCTGGTCTTGCCATCCACCATTACGGTAACGGTAGCCTGTCCCAGCGCCAGGCCAAGCAACTGGCCGTTCGATGTCACTTGAAGATTATTCCCGCCGCTGACCACGGTCCATACCGCCGAACCGGGAGATACGGCTACGGGGTTGCCATTGGAATCCAGGGCGGTGAACTGCAGGTCTTTTGCCTGCCCGAGGACAGCCTGTTGCCCCGCAGGGATGGTCACCGAGGCGATGGCGCCCGTGGTGGCGATGTCGCCCAGGCTATTGCTGGTGGCGCTTAAGGTCACCTGCTTGTTCGCCACACCTACGACCGCTCCCTGACCGCCCGTATTCGCGTAGAAGGTGACGGTGGCGTTCCAGGTTCCCGCCAATGCGGGAGACGTCGAGAGATAGGTCTGGGAGTGAGCCGCCAGGTTCGCGTCCCGGTCGAAGGTGAAGGTGAAATCGCCTCCTCCCTGTTTTGCGCCCGGAAGCGTCAGGGTAGCGGAGAGGGCAGATGCGGGAGCGCTGATGTCCCGTGAGCGTGTCTGCCATAAGATCACCAGACTGACCAGCGTAGTCAGGGGGTCGTTTCCACCAAGCAGGTTGCTCACGTCGCCTAGCCCACAGCCGGTCAGCAGCAAACAGAGGCTGACTAAAAGCGCGTATCTCCTTCGTCGTCGCATGATAACTCCTTTTGCCTGCGCCGGTTGAAACGGCGCTTACTGCAGCGACAACACAATTCGCGACGACCGACGCGATTCCCTGCTTGGAGCTACGCGCCGGTTTCCTACAACTTTTACCGGCTAATCAGAGCGGGTAAGTCCGTACAGAGCGTGAGAACCAGTTCCTGGGCGGTCTGTTGGACTACCGAAGAGAGACCACAGCCTGGCGAGAAGTCTCTGCCTTCGATGCCAAAGAGAAGCAGACAGCGTGGAAGCTGATTCAGAATTGCGCCCATCCGGATGGCCTCGGCGATGCTGAAGAGATGGCTGGAGGAGCGGGGAGCGAGGTAGGCCGGAAGCGGTTGCTCCCTTGCGTTTAGTCGGTGTAGCGTTCCTGGGGCTGAGCCTGACTGGGTGGCGTCCACAAGGACGACCGTATCGGCCTCCTGCCAGGCGTCCAGCAGTTCCGCTCCATCGCCGGACGATTCCAGAACGGTCAGGTTCGGAATATTACGTTTCCGGATCTCTTGCACGACCCATAGCCCGACTCCATCGTCGTGCCGGAAGGCGTTTCCAACGCCAATCAGCAGCGCTTTGCTCATGCGCGCTCGATATCCAGTTTCAGGAAGTGCGTGGCGCAGGAGATACAGGGATCGTAGTTGCGGATGGCTTGCTCGCACTGCCAGGTCAGCGCCTCGTCCGAAAGGTGCAGATGGCGCGGCACAAACTCCCGCAGGTCGTTCTCAATGGTCTTCTGGTTCTGCGAGGTCGGCGGGACGATCTTCGCATTGAGGAGGATGCCGGCGTCGTCCAGGGTATACCGATGATAGAGCGTCCCTCGCGGCGCTTCCGTGCAGGCGTAACCCGTTCCGGCATGCGGCGGGACCTCCACGGCGGGAGTGTCCGGCATCTCGTAGTTTTCAATGATCCGCAGCGCCTCTTCGCAGGCTTGCAGGGTCTCTACGCCCCTTACCAGAATGCTCCGGAATGGATTACGGCAGATAGGGCCTAATCCGGCGGCGCGGGCCGCTTCCTTGGCGCGTGGTAAGAGTTGGTCATAGCACAGGCTGTACCGCGCCATCGGCCCCACAAAGTACGCTCCTCCCTCCTTCATCACGGAGTGGAGCGCGTTCGAATGCGCGACATGCTCCTCGATAAAGTGGGCTTCGTATTCCGCAGCCACAATCTCCAACCCACGATTGGAGATGAGCCGACCCTCGTTGAAGGGATACTCGTCCGGATGGTGGAGGCTGACGAATGTGTAGTCCTGTTCAAAGTCGGGAAACGGGAAGGTCGAGGCCCAGCGGACCGTCTCCTCGGCGGCATCCGCCGCCCACTTCAGCCTCTCCGCCAGCGGCGCAAAGTCCCGTTTCGCCGGGACCTTGTAGAACCCGCCGACCCGCACGTTGATAGGATGGATCTCCCGCCCGCCAAGCAGCTTAACGATCTCGTTTCCGGCTTTCTTCAACTGTAGGCCGCGCTGAACGACCTCCGGATGGTCCTTCGCCATTCGGATGGCGTCTTCGTAGCCTAGAAAATCGGGGGCGTGGAGCATGTAGATGTGCAGAACATGGCTCTCGATCCACTCTCCGCAGTAGAGCAGGCGACGCAGGGTGCGCAGCGGACCCTCCACCCGGACGCCGCAAGCGTCTTCGATAGCATGGACTGCACTCATCTGGTAGGCCACGGGACAGATACCGCAGATACGCGCCGTAATATCCGGCGGCTCGGTATAGGTCCGGCCCCGCAGGAACGCCTCGAAGAAGCGCGGCGGCTCGAAGATCTTAAAGTACACCTCCTCCACGCGGCCCGCTTTGAGACGAATCGAGAGCGCCCCTTCACCCTCGACGCGGGCCAGGTAGTCCACCTTGATCGTCTTACTCTTCATGGGCCTCGCTCTCTTTGCGGAACGGTTCGGCATTGGCGTTGAAGGTGCGGAACAGTCGGATCAGGTTCGGCGACGTGACGCATTGCTGCACGCGGAGCCAACTGCTGATAGAGGCCATGTTGGGCGTCTCTTTCGGACCATAGCAGCCGAAACAGGCCCGATTGTAGGTAGGGCAGAGCGCGCCGCAGCCGGCGTGGGTGACCGGGCCGAGGCAGGGCGCGCCGTGCGTGACCATGACGCAGATATTGCCGGCCCGCTTGCACTCCATGCAGACGCTGGCCGAAGAGATATTGGGCTTGCGGTGGTTCAACAGAGCGCTCAGGACCTCGATGAGTTGCTCCTTGTTGATCGGGCAGCCGCGCAACTCGAAGTCCACGCGCACATGGTCGGTGATGGCCGTCGAAGTGGCGAGCGTCTGAATGTAGGCGGGAGTGGCATACACCAGAGAGATAAACTCCTCGACATTCTGGAAGTTACGCAGCGCCTGGATGCCGCCTGCGGTCGCACAGGCCCCGATGGTCACGAGGAAACGGGATTCCTGGCGCACGCTCCGGATGCGCTCCGCGTCGTGAGGGGTGGTAATGGAGCCCTCCACCAGAGAGATGTCGTACGGCCCCTTGATGACGGCACGGGACGCCTCCGGGAAGTTGGCGATCTCGACTGCCCCGGCGACTGCGAGCAGTTCGTCCTCACAATCGAGGAGGCTGAGCTGGCAGCCATCGCAGGAGGAGAACTTCCACACGGCCACTTTCGGCCGGATTACTTTCGGATTGGTTTTGACGGGCATGACTACACCTCACGCTTTCCGAAGAGAGGCGCCAGCCGGTCGTAGCGGAAGACCGGACCATCCAGGCAGATAAACTCCGGCCCCCACTGACAGTGACCGCAGAAGCCGAGGGCGCACTTCATATTCCGCTCCATGGAGAGATAGAGGCTCGCTGCCGGTACCTCACGCTTGAATAGCTCCTGCACGGTAAAGCGCATCATGATCTCGGGTCCGCAGAGCATCGCCGTAAGATGCATGGGATCGAATGCCGCCCGCCCGATGAGCGTGGTGACGACGCCGACATTGCCGCGCCAGGCTCCGGTGGCGTGATCTACCGTCACCAGGACGTCCAGGTCCAGATGGGAACGCCACTTTTCCAGCTCTTTCCGGAAGATCAGGTCCTCCGGGCTACGCGCTCCGATCAGCAGCGCGATCTTGCCGTACCGGTCGCGCTGGGCTAGAAGGGAGTAGAGGGCCGGGCGGAGGGGGGCCAGACCGATACCACCCGCGATGAGCAGGACATCGTTGCCGGCTGCCGCCTCCATCGGCCAGGCGGCGCCAAAAGGGCCGCGTACGCCCAGCATATCGCCGGGTTTTAGTTGGCGCATCGCCCGTGTGACCGCTCCCACGGCGCGGACCGTATGCACCAGTGTCTGAGGTCGAGAGGGATCGCCGCTGATGGAGATCGGGACCTCGCCCACGCCGAATATATAGAGCATGGTGAACTGTCCGGGCGCGAAGGTGAGGGCCGGCCCACGGTCTGCCGGTTCTAGTTCCAGTGTAAAGGTGTCGGCATTCTCCGCCCGTGCGCGCAATATGCGGAACGGGCGGGGCAGCATCGGGTCCGACGGGAGGACGGCCGCCGGGTATTCAGGAGGGGTTAGAGTAGACATCGAGCAACTGTAACCTTGTGGATTGGAGACGCTCTTCGAGGATCGTCGAGAAGCGCTTGAGCAGTTCGTATCCCAGATCGTGATCCGCCTCACACTTGGCGCGCAGGCATCTGCCATCCAGCGCTGTGGCGCGCACCAGGCCGGTCGCACGGGCGTCAAAACGCCAGAGATAGGGCGGGATGAGCCAGGAGAAGCCGGCCACCTCACCCTCGTTCAACATCTGGATGATGATGGGGCCACGGGAGGGACTATTGATCTCCAGAGCCACCTGGCCGTGCCGGATCAGATAGAAGGCGTTGGCCTCCTGACCTTCGCGAAAGAGGAACTCGCCGGGATCGAAGTAGACATTGGATGCACATCCGACGATGAGGGGCAGGTAGCGCGGGGGCAGGTCGCGGAAAAAGGGGTGTTCGGCAAGATAACGCTCAAGATTCTCCATCGGTACGCTCCTTAGAAGCGGATTCGCTCCGGCGCAGGGCTGCAATCTCTTCGGTAATGTCTATTCCCACGGGGCACCAGGTGATGCAGCGCCCGCATCCTACGCAGCCGGATTCCCCGAACTGGTCGTGCCAGGTTCCCAGCTTATGCGTGATCCATTGCCGGTAGCGGGCTGCCGGATTGGACCGGGCATTGCCGCCGTGGATATAGGAGAAGTCCAGGGTAAAGCAGGAGTCCCAATGCCGCCAGCGCTCCGCCGTTTCGCCGGTGAGATCGGTCGTATCTTCGACCGTGGTGCAGAAGCAGGTGGGGCAGACCATCGTACAGTTACCGCAGTTCAGGCAGCGCTCCGCGACCTTGTCCCATTGGGGATGCTCAATGTTGCGGCGGAGCAGCGCTTGCAGGCCGTCAGCCTCCATGGTGCGGCCCATCTGGGCGTTCGCGTTCGCGATCTCTCGTTCCGCTGCGGCTTGCTCATCAGGGGTCGCCTCACGATGGGGGATCTGCGCCAGGACCTCCGCGCCCTGCGGGGAGCCGATTTCGGTGACGAAGTAGTGGCGGCTCCCCTCCAGCACTTCCGTGAGGGCGAGATCAAAACCTTCCTTGGCCTGCGGGCCGGAGTGCATCGAGACGCAGAAACAGGTCCCGCCCGCCTGGCCGCAGTTGATGGCGACGATAAAGGTGTTAGCGCGACGTTGGGCATAAATCGGTTCCTGGAACTTGCGGCTCAGAAAGACCCGGTCCTGGACCGCGATGGCTCGGAGTTCACAGGCACGCACACCCAGAAAGGCGTATCGAGGTGCAGGTTCCGCGTTGGGGATCAGGCGGAGGCCATCGGCATCGCGTTTTGCCTGCCACAGTCGGATGGCGGAAGGGTGGAGGAAGCGCTTCCATGAGTGGGGACCGACGACATAACCGAACAGTTTCCGGTCCTCCCGGCGCTTCAGTCGGTAGCGGCCCGGCTCCTGCTCATCCGTCCAGCCCGCCGGCAGATCCTCTATCGAGGCGAGGGTATCGTAGACAATCGCGCCGTCCCGAGCGACCGGGCCGATAGTCTGATACCCTCGGTTCTGCAGCGCTTCGAGCAGTTGCTGCAAGTCCGCGCGTTCGATGAGGGCGAGACTCCTGGCGCTCTGGCTTATCTCCATCTTCAATCCGTCTCTGCCTGCAGCCGCACATAGCGTCGCGCACCGACGCGCAGAACGGCCTCGTTGAGATAAGGGAGCGGGAACTCGGCGTCGGGGTTGGTCACCTTCTCGCCCTGAAGTTCGACGCCGCCCTGCGTGACCAGACGGCGCGCCTCTCCGTTGCTCTTCGCCATTCCTGCGATCACGAGCAGTTTGCAGATCCAGACCGTCCCGGTCGTGCTGGTGCTGCCGGCAGGGATCGTAATGTCGGGCATGTCGGAGGGTAGCTCCCCGGCGGCATGGACGCGATGCCACTCCGCATCGGCTATGAGGGCAGGGGAGACGGTGGCGCCGTCGGCATCCGTGTGGGGCGGGTGGTAGATGTCGATGATGGCCTGCGCAAGGCGGCGCTTCACGTCCTTGGGGTTCATCTCGCCGGTCTCGGCTCGCTTGAGCAGCGCCTCGATCTCCTCCGTCGGCACATCGGTGCAGAGGATGAAGTAGTCGCGCATCTGGGCGTCGGAGAGGGAGAGGATCTTCCCGAACATGGCATCGGGCGTTTCGGCGATCCCAATGTAGTTCCCGAGCGATTTACTCATCTTCTTCACGCCATCGAGGCCGACGAGAAGCGGCATAAAGAGGGCGATCTGCGGCTCCTGCCCGACCTTCTCCTGGAGGTCGCGGCCCGTCAGAATATTGAACATCTGATCCTGCCCGCCCATCTCGATGTCCGCCTCGATGGCGACCGAGTCGTATGCTTGCGCCAGCGGGTAGAGGAGTTCGTGGAGCGAGATTGGCTGATGTTCGGCATAGCGCTTGGCGAAGTCATCGCGCTCCAGGACGCGCGCGACGGTGATATTGGAGGCGAGGCGCACTACCTCGGCGAAGTCGAGTTTGCCCAGCCACTCGCCGTTGAAGCGCACAGTCGTCTTTTCACGGTCGAGGATGCGGGCGAGCTGGTCCACATAGGTCTTCGCATTGGCCTGGATCTCTTCGGCGGAGAGCATCGGGCGGGTAGCCGAGCGCCCGGAGGGGTCGCCGATCAGGGCAGTGTAGTCCCCGATGATGATGATGACCTCATGCCCCAGATCCTGAAACTGGCGCAGCTTGCGCAGTACGACCGCAAATCCCAGGTGAATGTCGGGTGCGGTGGGGTCCAGGCCCAGCTTGATCTTGAGCGGCTTGCCGGTCTTTGCGGCCTTGAGGAGTTTCTGTTCGAGGCCGTTTTCCGGTACGATGCCGAGGGTTCCGCGCTTGAGCTTCGCGGCCTGTGCCTGCAGTTCGGGCGTAAGTGAGTTGGGTTCCAAAACGATTCGCTCCCTGTGGTTCCGGGGTGATGGCGCTTCCGGTTGATGGTTTAGGATAGCACGGAGGCGTGCGGATGTCAACGCTTTACACTCGAACGGTTTCGCGCTATACTACCTGACAGGAGAATCGTGGTAACAGTTACACAAGACAGGCGAGATTGCCGGGAGGAGCATTCCATGTTCGATCTGCTGATTCGGAACGGGACGGTGATAGACGGTACAGGCAAGACGCGATTTACGGCAGATGTCGGGGTGACCGGCGACAAGATTGCGGAGATCGGCGACATTCCGGCGGAGGCGCAGGCGGCGCAGACGATCGACGCAACGGATCAGATCGTAGCTCCCGGCTTTATTGATATCCACACACATGCCGACATCGCCATGCTCGCCCGTCCGGAGCATCTCCCCAAGGTCATGCAGGGCGTCACGACGGAGGTCTTCACCAACTGCGGCCTGGGCTTTGCGCCCGTGACGGCGGAGGGGTTGGATATTCAGAAGAAGTTTATCGCCGGGCTGTTCGGGGAGGATCGAGGAGTGGAGTGGAGCTGGCGCTCCGTCGCCGATTTTCTGGGGCAGTTCGAGCAGCAGGGAATCGGGGCCAATGTGGCCTATTTGATCCCCCACGGGTCGGTACGTGTGTCGGCGATGGGGATGGCGGAGCGACCTGCCGACGCGGCGGAAGTGGGTAGGATGCTGGCGCTGGTGGAACAGGGCATGGAGGAGGGCGCCTGGGGCCTGAGCACTGGGATCTGGTACGCGCCCATGCGGGCGGCGGATCGGGCGGAATTGGTGACCCTATTCCGGGCGGCGGGCTTCTTCGCCACCCACCAGCGGGACTACGGCGACAACATCTTTACTGCGACCGAGGAGAGTCTGGCGATTGCGAAGGAGGCGGGCGTCCCGGTGCAGATCGCGCACTTGCAGATGAACGGACCGGGAAACGCGGGCCGCGCCGGGGAGCTGTTGGCTGTGTTGGAGCGGGCACGGCGGGAGGGGGTGGATGTCACCTGTGACACGTACCCCTATACGGCGGGTTCCACTTTTATCCAGTCTCTGCTGCCCTCCTGGGCGGTAGACGGCGGGCCGGATGCGGTCCTACGCCGCCTGTCCGAGCCGGAGACGCGTACGCGCATGGTCGTGGCGCTGGACGCCCTGCCAACGGACTGGAGCCGTTACACGCTGGTAGGAGTAGGCTCATCGGCAAACCTGCCTTATGAGGGGCACACCTTCGAGGCGGTCGCGCTGACGCGGGGGCTGACCGTGGCGGAGTGGATCTGTGCGGTGCTGGAGGAGGATGAACTCCGGGCCTGCTATGTGCATCACGCAGCGCATGAGGGCAATGTGCGCGACATCCTGCAGTGGGAGGGGCAGATGGTGGGCAGCGATGGCCTGCACCTGCCGGGGAAGACCCATCCGCGCCTCTATGGCACGTTCCCCCGCGTGCTGGGGCGCTATGTACGGGAGGAGCAGGTGATCTCCCTGGAGACGGCGGTGCGGAAAATGACCGGCGCACCGGCGAAACGGATTGGGCTGAAAAAGCGCGGCACACTGGCGAAGGGCTATGCCGCCGACCTGGTGATCTTCGATCCGGAGATCGTCAGCGATACGGCCACCTTCGACGACCCTTTGCGTTTCCCGACTGGCCTGCCCTGGGTCTTCGTCAACGGCAAAGCGGTCAAAGCCGATGATGCCCCGACCCGTGCGCTTCCAGGTAAAGTCCTCCGTCGCGCCTGAAGACAGTAAAAGATGTGTTTCCTGGCTTACCCAAGTACCCACTCGGTGAAAGCGCACCGGGAGGCTTTGGTGTCAATATTGGCATGCCCTTGAAATATGGGGCATGTCAACCGCGCTTTTACTGGTAAACTTAAAGCCCTGGAGGGGTATACTCAGCAAATGGTTCGGAGGATGCAAACCATGCGTGACACATAATCCCCTATCTCATATTCTGAGGGTTCATCAGGGAGAAGGATTGGTTAATGGAATAGGAAATCGGCTATAATAGAGGGTAGAAGTACAGGCCCGCAGAACGGAGTGACCAGTATGAGCGGCAAGAAGAAACAGACAAAAGAAGATGCCAACCTGCAGCAGACGGAGAGCGTCCGCCAGTGGATCATGTCTCCTGAAGGGCAAGATACTATCGTTGCTGGCCTCCAGAAGGCGCACCGTCTGGCCGCGCAATTCCGCGAGGCGCAACGCGTTGATCCGGAGATCTTGTATAAGCCTATTACCCTCTGAACGATTCCTCCCATGCCACAGGCATATGAAGTCTATGCATACACCATTGACACCCTTCGTCGTCTGCTGGCAGAAAAGGCAGGTACGCCGGAACACGTCATTGCGACCAAACGACACCTTGTCTACTTCGAGGAGTATTTCCAGGCCCTCGGTGCAAAGACCGTCATTGTAGAGAACAATTATGTTGACCGCGACTACCTGGAGGATTTCGCCGCCTACTATGTCCGCTGCTTTCATAGGTACGAACGGCACTGCGCGCGACTCCACTTCTTCGACGCCGCATTCACAGAAGCGGATTTTGTAGACTTGTTGCGTGGAACCTCCGCTCCCCTGACCCCGGATATATTGCAACAGAAATATCTTGGATTTGTCGTCGTGAAACCTCTTCCGCAGACGGTAGTCGGACGCACCTGCCTTAAGACCTACCCAGAAGCTGGACACCGCCTGTTTCCCATAACCCGCTCGTACAACGTGCATCTCTTCGGAATACCGCTGACCGTGGACTCATTGGCTTTTCAGGAGCAAGACGCTGTTGCCGCTGCCTGTGCTACCAGTGCGCTCTGGTCGGCTTTTCAGGGAACGGGACGACAGTTTCAGCACCATATTCCGTCACCTGTAGAAATCACGCGAGCAGCGACGTCGCATGTACCCCTCGATACGCGCACTCTCCCTAACAACAGCGGTCTGAACCCAACACAAATGGCCGACGCTATTCGCAGTGTGGGGCTGGAGCCGTTCCTTGTGAACGCAGATGACGAGTACGTTCTGAAAAGTACGCTCTATGCCTATCTCCACGGCCAGATTCCTATTCTGCTCGGGATCGACTTGCATGACCCATCCGCCCCCAATGTCTCGTTAGGGCTACATGCGGTCACCGTGGCAGGTTACAGCCTCGGCAGCACACAACAGACTGCCTATCAACAGCAGGGAACCAACTTGCGGTCCTTCCGTATGGACAAAATTTATGCCCATGACGACCAGATTGGTCCCTTCGCGCGCATGATTTTTACCGGTGGGGCAAGCTTCCGTACCTCCTGGCTTAATGGGATGGGGACAGCCGTGCTGAATGCGCAAGCTACGTTGATGCTCGTGCCGTTGTATCATAAGATACGTATTCCCATCCAGACCATCCAGGACATGGTGTTTTCATTCGATAGTTTGGTTGAAGCCTTGCGTCAGAGCAACCTGCTCAACCTGGCCCAGCCATTGGAATGGGATGTCTACCTGACCGACGTCAATACTTTGAAAGCGGAACTGCTCGGCTCTCTGGCTTTACCAGGCGATTACCGTGCCCGTGTTTTGACATATCCTATGCCACGTTTCCTATGGCGCGCAACTGCTTTGACCAGTGGCACACCGATATTGGATCTGCTTTTCGACGCTACCGACATCGAACAGGGATGTTTTTTCGTCTGTGCAATAGAGTACGCTCCGGCGGTTGTCCAGACGCTTCGCACCGCAACTCAGGCGCTGGTGCAATCGAACACCACTCTATCTCCCACGGATCGTAGATTGTTCGAATGGTTTGCCACTGCAATCCTCTGACTTTGTTATCTTCTCAAGTAAAACGGGGGCAATCGCCCCTTTTGCTCACGATCTTGGCATATAGACCGCGTAGATATTTTCCGTTGCTTGTCAATGATAGGATAGTGATGACGAACTCAAAAACGGGAAGAAAAAGGCTGTCCGACCCTATCTGTAGAACCTAATCCGGTTATGAAACCCTACGTACAGACTCGCAAGGAGAAATATTTGGTCTTTTTTCAAAAAAAAGGTAGATTTTGATTCCGGGCAAGCAGGAAAAGGCGTTGGGCATGTCACAATATGTGAGGGATACACCCCTGAACGTCGTGTGGTGTCCGGGAGCATTGGAAACGTCTGGACGCAATGCCCCGTATCCACATTCACCCCCATAAGGAGGATAAGAGTGAAACGACTGGCAACACTCTGGGGCGCGGCGCTGGCGCTGGCGCTCGGAATCGGCATGATGATGGCTGCCCCGAAGACTGCTCAGGCTCAGGAACCGATCAGCGCGGAACTGCAGAAAGACTGGGCCATCCGCATTGGCGTCTATATCTACAACAGCCAAGCGACCCGCAGTGCCAACGGCGAACTCGGCATCAGCGGCATCGTCGAGCGCACCGTCTATCGCGGTGATCTGTTCGATGTGAACGTCGGCATCGGTTACAACGGTTTCGATCGCATCTACAGCATTCCGGTGCAGGTCACAGGCATCGTGCATAAGAACAACCTGCGGTTCGGCGGCGGCGTCGGATACTCCTTCAACAAGCGGGTGGATGGCCGCGGCTCCGATGGCACCGCGCTCAGCCTGCTGCTCGGCTATCAGCTTGCACAGGGGCGCGCGCCGCTCTCCATCGATCTGCGCTACTACTTTATCGGCGGGTCCGACAGCGAACTGGACGGCCTCAGCCTCACCCTGGGCGGCAAGTTTTAATCCGGCTCCGTCCCCACACCCAGCCGCCGCCCGAAAGCGCCTCCTTTCGGGCGGCGGTTGTCACATCGCTTCTGGATCCTCGCGGAAAATCGCGTGATAGCGGCCCATCCAGTAGGGCAGCAGCCAGAACGTACCGTCCTCTTCCGAATGGCCATCGCTGCCTCCGTCCGGATTGTAGGGATTGTGATTCCATTTCGCTACGCGCCGCTCATTCGGCGGTAAGGGGTGGGTCGATTGGCGCTCTCCAAAACGTCCTGGGCGTTCCTCAAAAGTGATATCCGACCGGTGGCTGTTGGTCATGGTCCAAGCGCGTAGATCCCAGGGGGCGTCCTGCAGCCACTGCACGGCGCGCTCCACGTCACTGGGGTTGCCGGTGCAGGCGCCATAGATCACGTTATGGAAGGGCGAGCCTTCCGGGCGGAGAACGGCTTGCGTCCGTTCCAGGCTCCAGAGATAGAGCGCGCGCAGATGCGGTTCGGTCTCCAGTTGCAGGAGCGGATAGTAGGCGCAGGCGGCAAGCTCGTCGTCCGAATGGTTGTTTTCACCCTCCGGCGGCACGACTTTCTGGCGCACCGCATTCAGAGCGTAACCGTGATCTTCGATCAGAGAGCGGTATGCAACGGCATGGCGTGGTTCGTTGCAGAGATGCATGGCAACGCGCAGGTGCGAGAGGATCTCCAGGGAGTTCAAGCCCCGCTCGTTGCGCCATTGGGGATCCGCATTCAATCTTTCCGGCGACCAGACCCCCCAGGTCGTTGGCTTTCCGGTTGGGCCGACAAGCGTGTAGTTATGCTGTAGGATATGATCGGTGACCGCACGGCAGACATCGGCAATCATCCTCCGCTCCTGGGCATCGGCCACCAGTTCGCTATAGATATACCACGCCAGATAGTGGCCGTCCACCTCGTCCGAGGAGGTGTCGTCTTTATAGAGAACGCCGGGCAGAGTGGGTGAGGGGTGCCAGTTGGAGCCGGGGTCGGACTGCCGAACGCGCTCTCCCGCGCGGATCAGGGCGCGGGCCGGAAAGCCGGGGATCCCGGTGACCCGTACCAGGTCGAGCAGGGCGTGCATGCTCTTACGGGCCAATTCTCGCGCATTTGAGTCGCCTGTCACTGCATAGCGGAACGATTCGGAGCATATATAGAGTGCTGTCCAGAGACCGTCGTTATCGCTGGCTTCGTACAGGAAGCTTTCGAGGTCGCCTGAGCGCTCCAGATGGCAATCGGTGACGTAACCGTCACGATTATGCCGGCTCGCGGTAATACTCTCATAGTGGGCTGCTTTGCGTGCAAAGGTCATCGGCATGAACGCGATTTTGGAGACGCCCTGTGCCGTGGCAATCCAGGCGTCGCCGTTGGCTTCTAACGTAATGGAGGCGACACGATCATCGGGCAGCCAGCGTCGGCCCGCGTAGTAGCGCCATTTTCCCTGATACAGTCGGGCCGCCCCCCGTCCCGAACCGACCCACAGCGCACCTTCCGCGCTTAACGCAAGACAGCGAATATCACGTACCGGAAGCCCCTCTTTGCCGGAAATTTCCAGAGTGGCTCCCTGCGTATGGTAGTATAAGCTATTCTCGGCTGCAATCCAGAGCCCACCCTGCGTATCGGTAATTACAGATCGGATCTCGATACCGGGATTTATGCGGGGAACATGTTCGTTAGCTCGCTGCGTCTTATCAGTAAGCAGTGCTCCTATAGGCGCAGGGGCAGTAAGTAAAACCTTTTGTTGTGTGAATACGTCTAAATGAGTATCCAGCGTCGCGACGTCTTGCAAGAAGGGGCTGAGGAGCCAACCGGAGCCGCTATTCGGCATAGGATTCATTATCATCATTCCTTTCATCACG
>Ga0070734_10001795_pt1 | contig 29114 bp, 26 predicted proteins | sample Coa_R1_8_FD_66444 | JGI IMG/M metagenome (GOLD analysis project Ga0070734, IMG submission 66444) | Surface soil microbial communities from Centralia Pennsylvania, which are recovering from an underground coalmine fire - Coalmine... | ecosystem: Environmental > Terrestrial > Soil > Unclassified ... | reverse complement strand
CGTCAGCGGCGAATTCCGTGAAGTCACCGATATTCTCTTCGATGGGAAGGGTAAGCGCCTGGAGGATGTGAAGTTTGCGCCCCAGTCTTCGCTGGTTGAAGTTTCCATGACGAAAGAAGACGTTGACGACGTGCGCCACCGTGTCCCCTTTGTGCTGACCACCGAGGACATGCCGCAGTACAACCTGCTTTATGTAGGAACACAGCGCGTGGACGAGATCGATGCCTACGTGTTTGACATGGCCCCCAAGAAATTCGAGAAGGACAAGCGCTACTTTCAGGGGCGGCTTTGGATTGACAATCACGATCTCCAGATCGTGAAAACCTGTGGGAAGGCCGTGCCCGAAGTTCGTGCGGGCGGCACCGGCAAAAAGAAGAAGAACGTGCAGGAAAACCTTACTCCCACCTTCGTCACCTACAGGGAGCAGATCGACGGCGAGTATTGGTTTCCCACCTACAGCCGCGCCGATGAGGTCTTGCACTTCGCCACCAACGACGTCCACATCCGCGAGGTCGTGAAATTTCTGAACTATAAGCGCTTTGGCTCGAAGACGCGCATCATCCTGAAAGGCGAAGCCACGGACGACCAGAAGCCGAAACAATAGGTCGGCGCTCCGGTTGCGGGGAGAGTACCTTCACCTACACGCGGAAAAACAAGGGTGACGCCAGGGTTTCTAGATTCGGCACCGTGAATAGCGCTTGCACAACCGTGGAAGAGCCGGCTTGGATCGCGTGTAAAAAGCGATACAACTACCGCTTATCGCGGCTAAAGAATAGAGACAAAAAGGCGGGTCTTCAAAAGACCCGCCTTTTTCACCTTAAACTACGCTGCCGCCAGCGAACGTTGCGCGGCCTGGCGGATGAACTTCTTCATCACCGTGGCCCACATTACCTTCTTGCGCATAGCCGTTTCCTTGACCGTGCGGCCCTGCGCAAACATTCCTAATAGCGCCTTCATCTTCAACACGCGAAGAATCCCCGCTTCTTGCTGGTTAATGCCATAAGCCTCGACAAAGGTATCTTGCATCAGGCCGGTAATTCCGCGATTGCAGAACGGATACTTCTCCAGAGCTTCCACGGAAGCCAGAAACATAGCCACGTCCTCAAACGAGTTGCCCCGGCGCTTCATCCGTGCAAATTCGCAGAAGCCGACTCCGTCCTCGGTCACAATGATGTTGAGCGGAGTAAACTCGGTAAGCACGGCGGAACTAGGCAAGGTCTTCTTTGCTCTGGTCAGGACTGACCGTGCGCCGCCCATAATCACCTCAATGGAAGCTTCGTCCAGCCCCTCGTCGCGGCAGCTTTCGCACAAACTTTCCAGCCCGGTGATCAGGCTGTCCGTGTCGAAAGGCTCGGGCATGTCACAACTCGACTTGTGAAAGGACCGCAGCCACTCGCCTGTCCTTCTTGACACCAGTTCAATGCTGCCATTGTCAGCCAAGCCGGGCAGCAATGCTGCCTTCATGATGATCGATTGCAAAGGAAGGCCTGTAATCTTTCCGGTGACGACCGCGCCCTGCTCGCTGAAGTCGCCCAAGGCCCGAGGCAGGCCATCCAGCCTTTTCTTTGCGCAAAGATGATGGATGTACTGAAGGTTGGAATTTTCCGATTCGGCAACCGCCTTGGCATTGCCTCCACATCGGTTAGGCCGGTAGATCTTGATTGCCAGCCGCTCGAGGCCGCCGGCAAAATCGGCGCAAATGTCGTAGATGAAATGATCGCTCCTGGGTGTGTGACCCACAATTCGAAGGTTTTTTAGCTCGCCATGTTGCGGATATTCATGCGCAGCCACGATTCGTAGCTCCGCGAGAATGTGGTCCAAAGCCGAATCAGCCATTCCTGCTCCCTGGGGTAATTTTCCGATGTTCGATTTTCCGATGATCGGTGATTCAATGACTGCACGCCTAAACTGGAGAAGTTCCGAGGGTGTCTCTCGATGGTTCAGAGGGTGCAGACACCAAAAAGGACGTGCTCCCCAAGTGTTGCAGTTTTAGTGCCACAGAAGCGCGGCAGAGGCTTCCTAAGTGACTGCAATATCGTGAGTTAGAGGGGTGATCTAAGGCGAAGAATTTACTCGGTGGCACGAACGTTCTCAATTTGAGCAGGCCGTCACTAAGCTTTAGGCTTTTGCATCACCGAAAATTTTCCGGGGAAAAGACCGTAACAAAAACTGTAGCGATGGCATGAACAGACGGCACAGGCGGCACATGTGAACCCGCGTCCCAGCGAGGCAGCGGCGAGGGGCTATAGCCTGGACGACTATAGCCCGTCCGTCTTAGTAGAACAGGTACTTTCTCCACTTCGTGTCGGAGCGGCCGATCATCCGCATGATGTGCCTGCTGGTATGCAGCGTAAAGGGCCGGGGCTCCTTCGTCAGCTTCATATCGGTCTCGCCCAGCATGTGGTTCCCCTTCCTGCGATTGCAGGGATGGCAGCAAGCCACCAGGTTCTCCCATGTGGAAGACCCACCGCGAGAGCGTGGAATCACGTGGTCCAGCGTCAGTTCGCCGGAAGAGAGGATTTTGCCGCAATATTGGCAGGTGTTCCGGTCCCGCAGCAGGATGTTCTTGCGAGAGAGCGCCCTGGTCTGGTGTGGAATGCGCCGGTACTCCAGCAAACGGATAACAGAAGGCACTCGCATGGTTACCCGAGCCGCATGGAGACAGGTTCCGTTTTCCTCTTCGGGCATGGCCAGGCCTTTCAGCACCAGCACAATTGCCCTGCGCGCGGCGCAGATGTTGATTGGCTCGTAAGAGGCATTCAGCACCAGGACGGGAGTCTGCATCAGGAGCCCCTTGCGGCTTTTCGAGGCTTCCGGCGCTGGATCACCCTGGTGACGAGGCTTGTTTCTTGTTCTCTCGCGCTGTCCCATTTCGTGCATGGCCCGCTCCCCTCCAAACTCAGACCTTTTCTAGCTAGGTTGATAAAGTTTCCGCCGCCGGTCGGCCGTGGAAAACCACTCCGGCCGGCAAGGCGCTCTCCAGTCTTCCTCCAGAATCGATATTGAGCCCGCCTGAACTCTGCCCTATGAGACTGATATCGGCGTACGGTCCAATGCCCTCCAGGCGAAGTTCGCTTTCTCTCACGGCTCGGGCTACGGTGGCCACAAAAACCTCTTTGGCCCCGGCGCCCAACAGCGTTCGCGCACATTCGGCAACGGTGGCGCCGGTAGTAACAACATCGTCGACGAGCAGAATGCTCCGATCTTGAATGCCCTGCGGCTTGGGCGCTGCGAATGCTCCGCGCAAGTTTTGCCGCCGCTGAGGGCGAGTCAATCCGGTTTGGGAGGAGGTATCACGCACCCGAACCAGCAAAGAAGTATTGAGGCGCACCTCATGGGAGCCGTAGCTGCGCACAAGCGCGCGAGCAATCTCCTCCGATTGGTTAAACCCGCGCCCTCGTAGCTTGTTTCCATACAGCGGCACCGGAACCACCACCAGGGACTCCGGCAACCCGGCCTGCTCAACGGCTTGAAACAACAAGCGAGCCAGCAACGGCGCAGCCGATCGCACCCCTTGATACTTCAACACATGGATAAGGTCGCGTAACCTCTCTTCATAAGCGCCGTAAGCCACGATCCGCTGAAATGGCTGTGCCGCCCTCCGGCAAAGACCGCAGAGGGGATCGGCCTGCAAATGTTCGCTGATCAGCCGTTCACTGCAAACTCGGCAAAATGTCCCCGATAAGGGAGCGATGCCCTCCAGGCATGGGCCGCAGACTGGAAGAGTCGAAATTCTGGTAAGTGGAAGCCGGCAGATTCGGCAGTCGGAGGGAAATAAGACCGCGCACAGGCCTTCTACGGCGTCGATAAGCGCCCGTCGAGCCCGATTTGGAACGCTGTAACTGCTGAAGACAACCCTCCTAACGAGAATCCGTTCCAGGGAGTCAGATACTGTAGAGTATAGCTGTGTAGCTGGCGCTCTGCAATGAATTCTCCATGAAAATCGGGGCTTTTGCCCATGCAGATGGGGAGTGCTCTCGGTACTTTCACCCCCTAACGGATCGATATTTTCCTCCTACTTTTCGACTGCATTTCCATCGTTTCCAGCACGAAAGAGCCCTGAACCCTGCAAAAATGAGTGTTAAACATCGATAGGGGCAAGCCTAACAAAGAACGCCACTTGTACATAGCACCACCGTCATGCTAACGTGCCGCAATTCGCAATTCTGCGCGGGCGATCCACAAATTCGTCCGTCGATTTGCAGTTCGTCGATTTTCTGAATTCGCAATAAATTGATTTCACTTCATTTTTTTGTACGTTTTTTTACGGCCTGAAAATCAAGTGAAAATGAAGTGAAATGATCTCAAGGAGGACGCGTGGCCGGAACTATGGAAGCGAAAACGACCGACCCAAAGCCCAAGCAATTCGAACCGTACGTGCCACCGGGAGAAATTAGGCCGGAATTTACTCCCAGAGCCATCTTGATGGGCGGCTTCTTTGGGATTTTGTTTGGCGCGGTCACCGTTTACGTCGGCCTGCGTGCCGGACTCACCGTCTCGGCGTCGATTCCAATTGCGGTTCTCTCCATCAGCCTTCTGCGGGCCTTGGGCAAAGCCAGCATTCTCGAAAACAACATCGTGCAGACCGCCGGTTCAGCCGGTGAATCGGTCGCCGGTGGCGTCATCTTCACGCTTCCCGCACTCATCTTTCTTGGCTTCCCTTTGGAATACGCTCGCATCTTCCTGCTGGCCTTCATCGGCGGATGGCTGGGTGTCTTCTTCATGATCCCCCTGCGCCGCCAATTGATCGTCAAGGAGCATGGCAACCTGCTTTATCCGGAAGGAACGGCCTGTGCCGACGTGCTGATCGCAGGCGACCGGGGCGGTTCTTTCGCAAGCCGCGTGTTTTGGGGACTAGGATTGGGCGCGCTTTACGCCGCCTTCCAGAATGAAAATGTCTTTTCGGCTTGGCCTGCGACGCCTACCTACAGCCCCAAGTGGTTTCCCGGCTCCTCGGTTCGCGCCAACACCACCGCCGAATACCTGGGCGTTGGATACATCATCGGCCCGCGCATTGCCGGTGTCCTGCTGGCGGGCGGCGTTATGGCGTGGCTAGTGGTCATGCCCGCCATCAAATTCTTTGGCTCTCACGTAACCGGGGCGGTTTATCCCGGCATCAAGCCCATTGCGGACATGAGCCCCGATGAGTTGTACCGGGCCTACATCCGTCCAATCGGCGCCGGAGCGGTCGCTGCTTCGGGGTTAATTACACTCCTCCGGACCATTCCCACCATCGTAAGTGCCCTAAGCGCCGGCATGAAGGATTTGGCTGCCGGTTCCGCGGGCGCTGCCGGACAGCGCCGCACCGAACGCGATATCAGCCTGAAGTGGGCTTTAGTAGGCGCGGGCTTGCTCATGATAATCATGTGGGCCCTCCTGACCTTTCATCCCGTGCCGGGAGCGGCTACTTCGGCGTTGAGCAACATCTTCGCCGCCATCCTGGTGATCGTCTTCGGATTTCTTTTTGTCACGGTTTCGTCGCGCATCACCGGCCTGATCGGTAGCTCATCGAACCCTATCTCGGGAATGGCAATTGCAACCCTCATGGCTACATGCGCCATGTTCCTGGTGATGAACTGGACAGGCGCAGCCTTTGGCGCGCTTGCCGTTAGCATCGGCGGCGTTGTCTGCATCGCTTCCGCCAACGCGGGCAATACCTCTCAAGATTTGAAGACCGGCTTCCTCGTGGGGGCCACCCCTGCGCGCCAGCAACTGGCGCTCATGGTAGGCGTGTCGGTTTCCGTAATTGCCATCGGTTTCACCTTGAAGGGCATGAACCGCGGCTTGGAAAAGTTCCACCCCGTCAACATCGCCATCGACACTCGCAGCCTTCCCGAAGGCGTCAAGCCCTTTTCCGAGCCGTTTACGCGGACTGAAATTCCCGTCTCATCCGGAGAAAGGGACGCGGTAAGCACGCAAACGTCCGTGCAGGGCATGCAGCTTTACAACGCGCTCAACTCCCCAATCGTTCCCAATGGCTATTACTTTTACAATCCACAGAGCGGCAAGCTTGAGATTCAGTGGATTCAGGGCATTGGCAGCGACGACGCCCCCGCGCCCCAGGCACAACTCATGGCTACGGTCATCAATGGCATCCTTTCGCACAAATTGCCTTGGGGGCTGATCCTGCTCGGGGTCTTTGTGGTGATAGGCGTGGAGCTTCTAGGAATTCGCTCCTTATCCTTTGCCGTTGGCTTCTATCTTTCCATCGCGACCACGCTGGCGATCTTCTGCGGAGGGGTAGTCCGCTGGCTGGCGGAACGCTCAGCCGCTAAATCGGGAGAAAAATCCGAGGAGAGCGATGTCAGCCCCGGCTCACTTTTCGCTAGTGGCCTGATCGCCGCCGGAGGCATCATCGGACTCACGGGAATCGCCATTAAGCTCGTCGAACGGCCGGGTGGTCTTGGCTGGATTGAACAGGGAGCTGTCGCCTGGGGCGCCAAGATACCATTCCTGGCCGATGCTCACTGGCTCTCAGTTGTGACCTTTATGGCGCTTGGATATGCGCTCTATCACTTTGCCCGCAAGCCGCTAGAAAGTGGCAAATAAGAGGCCGGAAAAGGCTTTTATAGGCACAAGCTATAGGCAGTGATTCAGATCTGGATAGAGGTCATCGATGCTAGCGCGCTGCGAAGAATCGCGGTGCACTGGAATTCCCACTCCGATCGCATGAAAAATATGCCTGCGGTTTCGCTGTATTGGACGGTTATTTGTTGAAGCGGCTGTTTATTGAAGAAGAGCTTGTATTTTAGACAATCTGGAAGGACATCCCTATATCCGAATTCAGATTGCTCCCCTTATTCAGCCTGTTGCCCTTCGCTCTTGAAGAAATCAAGGTTGAGCGGCACAAAATTTGCGCCGATGTTCCAAGCGCCAGCGGCGCGCCGAGAGGGTAGCCCACGGCGAAGCGTAGCGTAGCCGTGGGTACAAGCAACAACAAAGGACCGAGTGCCAGCGGCACGGCAGAGAAGTTCCGCCCCAAGCCCAATCGTGGCTTGATAGAGGTATGTTTTCAAAGTACGAACCCCTCATTGGAACGATCAGGGTAGGCAATGGGTGTTTTCATGCGCCCTCCCTCCGAAGACGCTTTCCTCGTGAATTTCTGCAACAATATTTCTTCTAATTACTAGCCCCCATGTCCATAGCAGACAACATTGCCCACATACGATCGCGCATCGCTCAGGCTGCGGCCCGCGTGGGGCGGAAGCCGGAATCCATCACATTGATGGGAGTCAGCAAGACCATCGAACCAGAGCGGATTCGCCAGGCCTACGATGCCGGCATTCGGTTCTTCGGGGAAAATCGCGTCCAGGAATTTGCCGAAAAGATCGATAGTCTGCGGGATCTGCACGACGCCGAGTGGCATTTGATTGGGAACCTCCAGAGCAACAAAGCCAAAAAAGCTGCCGAGATTTTTGGAGCTGTGGATTCCGTGGACTCTCTCCGACTGGCCGAGCGCTTGGAGCAGTCGGCGGCCCAAGCGGACAAAACACTGCCGATCCTGGTTGAAATCAAGGTTAGCCCCGAGGAGAGCAAAGGCGGCATACCACTCGATTCTCCCGAACTGGAGAGCCTGCTCCTTGCTGCGCCGCGCCTTCCCCATCTGCAGGTTCGTGGGTTGATGACCGTTCCCCCGCATACGGATGATCCCGAAGGCGCGCGGCCATACTTCCGCGTTCTCCGCGATCTGCGCGACAGCATCGACGCGCGCAAACTGCCCGGAATCCGAATGGATGTGCTCTCCATTGGCATGTCTCACGATTTCGAGGTCGCCATTGAAGAAGGCTCTACCTGCGTTCGCGTCGGTACAGGAATCTTTGGTGCAAGGGTCGTAAGAGCGTGATTCCCGTCCGGGAGACAGCCAACGGCGTCTTCTTAAGTATTAAGGTGCATCCGCGCGCCAGAAGGAATGCGATCACCGGTACGGTAGGTGAGGCGATGAAAGTCTCCCTGACTGCGCCGCCCGTGGAAGGCAAAGCAAATCAGGCGGTCGTGGAATTTCTCGCCGATATTTTCAAAATACCCCGATCCTCCGTTACCATAGCCAACGGCGAAACCAGCCGTTTAAAGGTCATCCGGATTGCCGGCCTGAGTGGCGATGCCGTGCGGCAGCGCCTGGAGTCGATCTCAACCGAATCTTAGAGCGTTTTCAGCTTTGTCCTTTAGGAACCGCAAAATAGATGAAGATGGATAGAGCCGTAGCTGTATAAGATTCTTGCGGCTAGTGGATGCCCTGGGCAACAAGTGGAAGAGCGCGTGAAGCGCGTGAGATAAATTTATGCCCCTGAAACTGCAAGAAAGCTAGGAGTCGTTCAACCTTGAACCTATACGCAATCGTGCTTACCGTGATCGTGGTGGTGCTCCTGACCGTGAGCATCAGCCAGATTCGCAAAGTGAAGACCAAGGCCGATTATCTGGTGGCAGGACGCACCCTGCCCTGGTACGTCCTTGTCTTTACCCTGCTCTCCTCCTGGATTGGATCGGGCAGCCTTTTTGGTGGGGCAGAAAACGCATTCAAGAACGGCTTCCCTGCCCTGTGGCAGCCGGCGGGTGGATGGGTCGGGCTGCTGGTAATCCTGGTTGTGGCTCCGCGGGCGCGGAAGTTCGCTCAGTTCACGGTTCCCGATCTGCTTGAGACGCGCTACAACACGGCCGCGCGAGTGCTGGGCGCAATCGCCATCTTGTTCGCTTTTACCGCAATCACCTCGTATCAGTTCAAGGGCGGGGGCGACGTGCTTCACCTGACTTTTCCGGGCCTCGATCAGATTGCCCGAGACACATTTCACTTCGCCCCTGGGCATGAACACCGCTTGGGAATGGTGATTATTGCGGTCTTTGTTATCGTGTTTACCGCTCTGGCGGGAATGGCCTCTGTGGCCTATCTGGATGTAGTCATCGGTCTGCTGGCGACGGTGATGTGCCTGGCGGCGATTCCAATCCTCTCCAACGCCGTGGGAGGCTGGAGCGGACTGCAGCAGAAGCTTCCCGCCGATCACTTCCAATTCCTCGGACCGTTTACCTTCGTGAAGGCCATGGAATATTTCATGCCGGTGTTCCTGCTGATGTTGGGTAACCAGGCGATGTATCAGAAGTTCTTCTCCGCAAAGTCGGAGCGCGACGCCAAGATTGCCGTCTTTGGATGGATCGGCGGCACTCTCATCCTGGAAACCGTGATTGTGGCCATTGCCGTCTTTGGCGCCGCTCTCTACGGAAACACTGACGTAGCTCATGCCCCTAGAGAGATCATTCCGTACACCGCCCGTCACGGCCTGCCGGCTGTAATGGGCGCGCTGCTCATGGGGGCCGTATTTGCCAAGGTCATCTCCACCGCCAACAACTATCTTTTTTCCCCAGCCACCAATCTTGTCCACGATGTCTACTCGCGCTTTGTGAACAAGAATGCCTCCGACTCGCAGATTTTGCTGGTCTCACGCATTATCGTGGTAGGGCTTGGCATCTTCGCCCTGCTGCAGGGAACCATCTGGGAGTCGATTCTGGCCATGGCCCTGTACGCCTACACGATCTATTCGGCGGCGATTACCCCGGCGGTGATGGCGGCTTTCTTTTCCAAGCGGGTGACCGCGCCCGCGGCGGTCACATCGATCGTTCTTGGAACGGTCATCACGATTGCCTGGAATATCATGCAGCTTGCATCGCAGTCGGGAAACAGCTCGCTGGCCGGAGCAACATGGCTCCAGCACGACGCGATCTTCCCTGCCCTGGCGGTCTCTTTGGTATCGTTGGTAGGAGTAAGCTTGGTCACTGCGCCGCCCCGTCCGGAACAATGGAAGCCCTTCTTAGCGAATGAGAACGTCGAGGCGACTGCCAAGGCTTAGTCCGATTAACCTCAACTCCGAACACCAGGAGTCGAGCACCAGGAGCAAACGAAAAGCCCAAATGCCCCGTTGAAACCGGGGCGAGAGCGGTGCTCGGCGACTCTGTGATTTAATAGAGGATTCATACCATGGACCTGAAAGCTATTCAATCTGCCCTGCGGGAACGGAATTTGGACGCTTGGTTGTTCTATGACCATCACCATCGCGATCCCATCGCCTATGGCGTTCTTGGGCTCCCGGAAAGCCTTTTTGTCACCCGGCGGTGGTTCTACGTAATCCCCAAAGAGGGTGAGCCGGTGAAGCTGGTTCACCGGATTGAGGCAAAGCACCTGGATTCCTTGCCGGGGTCCAAGCGCGAATACTCCTCCTGGCAGGAGCAGTGGGACAACCTGAAAGCGATGCTTGCCCCACATAAGACGATCGCCATGCAGTACTCACCAAACAATGTGATTCCATACATCGGGCTGGTAGATGCGGGCACCGTCGAACTGGTTCGCGGCTTTGGTAAAGATGTTGTTAGCTCGGGCGACATGGTGGCGCGCTTCGAAGCTGTGTGGAATGAGGAGCAGGTCAAGAGCCATTTTGCCGCTCAGGAGTCCATTGACAAGATTGTCGTGGAATTCTTCAAAGAGGTTGGCCATCGCGTTCGCAACGGAGGCGCGACCGAATACCAGATGCAGCAGTGGGCCGGCGAGGCCCTGAGCCGTGAGAATCTTACCACTCCGGATTTGCCGATCGTGGGCGCAAATGCCAATAGCGGAGATCCTCACTATTCTCCGTCTGCCGAAGGTTCAGCCGCCATCAAACCGGGAGATTTCCTCTTGCTGGATATCTGGGGAAAGAAAAACACACCGGACTCCGTTTTCTATGACATTACCTGGACTGGCGTGATCGGAACCCCCTCGGAAAAGCACCAGAAGATCTTTAACATCGTTCGCGATGCCCGCGATGTCGGTATCAAAACTGTGCTAGACGCCTTTGCTGCCAAGCGGAAGATCGCTGGATGGGAAGTGGATCAGGCGACCCGTGAGCACATTGCAGCTGCCGGATTCGGCCAATTCTTTACTCATCGCACCGGGCACTCCATTGGCATGAATATTCACGGCAACGGCGCGAACATGGATAACCTGGAAACCAAAGACGATCGCGAAATCATTCCCTTTACCGGCTTCTCCATTGAACCGGGCGTTTACTTGCCGGGTGAATTTGGCGTGCGCAGTGAAGTGAACATGCTTACCCGCAATGGCTCGGCTGAGGTAACAGGCAAAATTCAACGCGAGCTGGTCTTAATCTAAATGGCAAAAACAGAAATAAGCGCATCCGAAGCACGGCCCCGGGAGGCTGCTGTACCATTCAATCCCATGATCATTGTGGCGCCTCTTGTGGGCTGGCTGGTTCCAGGCGCTGGGCACCTCGTGCAGCGCCGCTGGATTCGCGGACTCCTGCTGATGGTCTCCGTGGTGCTGATGTTTTCCTTGGGCCTTGCGATGAACGGCAAAGTCTATCAGCCCAACGCGGGCGATCTGCTCGACATCCTCGGCTTCGTCGGAGACCTTGGCACCGGGGGGCTCTACCTCCTGAGTCGCTTCCAGGAGTGGGGGAGTGCCGCCATTGCCGCCGCCGCCGCGAATTACGGAACAATATTCATCGTGGCCGCCGGCCTTCTCAACATCATGTGCGTGGTTGACGCCTACCACATCGCTCAAGGACGCAAACAATGACTCCGGCTCTTCAACTCTCCCACTTCAGCGCGGCTTTCCTCTTTGCCTTGTTTGCATCGGTCGTCTTTGGAGTTACGCAGCGCGAAAATGGGCGCGACATGTTTCGCTACGGCGGCTACTGCTTCGTAGTGTTCCTGGGCGGAATGTACGGTGCCGGTTGGTTTATGTGGCTGCTCCACCACTAGGCCCCTCTGGTTGCTCCACCATCCCAGATGCGTCACGTCGCGACACGGGAATGACGGTGAATGACGCAATCAAGGATGAACAAAAAACGGGTTTTGGCCGCATCAATACAGGCCAAAAATGAAATCTGTCATTACAGTTCACTTTTTCCGTGTTTTCCCAAACACCCCCTCAAATGACGTGGCCGCTTAAAACCGTCGATCCACCTTTCACCTCGCGGATCGTCCTCATGCCCAACCCCCAAACCTCCAGGCCCCAAAATTCCCAAAGATCCTTCACCGTTGACCCGTTTTTGACCTAGCTGTGTTTAAGCTCGAAAACGAGGGTACAATCCTTCGTCGATTCGTCAATCTTTAACCTAGTATCTGTAACCTGCTATCGGTGATCTGAAACTAAGGAGCACGATGGAGCAGCACGCTGATCTAGCAATCGTCGGAGCAGGCATCATTGGCTTGGCACATGCCTATCATGCGGCCCGCAAGGGCCTGCGGGTTGTGGTCTTCGAGAGGAGCCTTCGAGCTTCCGGAGCCTCGATTCGCAATCTGGGCATGATCTGGCCCATTGGACAGCCCCACGGATTCCTCCATCAGCTGGCATTGCGGAGCCGCGAGCACTGGCTGGAATTACTTCAAGATGCCGGTCTTCCCTATCGGGCCGATGGATCTCTGCACCTTGTTTACAAAAACGACGAGGCTGCCGTGGCCCGCGAGTTTGCCGAGATCGGCCCCGGCTTAGGCTACGAGTGCGCTTGGCTCAATGCCGAGCAGGTGCTCTCCCGTTCCAACGCCGTTCGGCCACAAGGCCTGCTCGGAGGAATCTGGAGCAATACCGAAATCACGGTCGATCCGCGGGTCACGCTGGCGCGTCTGCCTCAGTATCTGCAAGAAAAATTCGGAGTGGAGTTTCAGTTCGGTTGCAGCGTTCATTCCATCAACCTGCCCACGATCGACGCGGGCGGGAAACGCTGGAAGGCCGATCGTGTAATTGTCTGCAGCGGCGACGACTTTGAATCGCTCTATCCGCACGCCTATGCAAACTCCGGTATTGATCGCGTGAAACTGCAAATGCTGCGAACGGAGTCCCAACCGCAGGGATGGCGATTGGGCCCGGCACTAGCGGCAGGCTTGACTCTTCGCTTCTATCAGGCATTCGCCGTCTGCTCTACATTGCCTGCTCTCAAGCAGCGCATTGCGGAGGAGATGCCTGAATACGAGCAGTGGGGCATTCACGGGCTTGTGTCTCAAACCAGCACTGGCGAACTCACCCTTGGTGACTCGCATGAATACGGCCTGTGCGTCGACATCTTCAATAAGCAGGAAGTGGACGAACTAATTCTGCGGTATATCTCCGGATTCCTACAGGCCCCTTCCATGAAAATTGCACAGCGATGGTACGGAGTCTATGCCAAGCATCCGGAAAAACTTTATCTCTCGCTCGATACCGCTCCAGGCGTAAAAATCGTGACCTCGCCAGGAGGCGCCGGGATGACGTTGGCCTTCGGCGTAGCCGAACGAACCGTAGAGGAGATGGGCTTGTGAAGCGACTTGAAGCGGTTATCTTCGACTGGGCCGGAACCACTGTGGATTGGGGATCGCTGGCCCCTGTAAGAGCCTTGACCCAGCTCTTTGCCAATCATGGCATTCAACTCAGCGAATCCGACGTGCGAAAGGATCTGGGCCTCTTCAAGAAAGATCACATACGCAAAATCCTCGCCCTTGAACAAGTCGACGCAGAATGGCAGAGACAGCGAGGCAAGCCTGCTTCCGAACAGGACGTGGAAGCTATCTTCCTCAACTTTATGCCCATGCAGATGGCCATTCTTGACGAATACGCCGTGCTGATCGATGGAATGGCCGGGCTGGCCAAGGAGCTTCGAAAAAGGGGGCTCAAGCTTGGCGGCACGACAGGTTACACCAGGCCAATGCTGGACCTTCTGCTGGCGCGCGCTGAAGCACAGGATTACCGGCCCGATCAATCGCTCTGTCCCGATGACGTTGGAGGCGGACGGCCATTTCCGTGGATGTGTCTTCGCCTGGCTCTGAATTTTCAATTGTCGTCAACCGCGTCGGCGGTAAAGGTTGGAGATACGGTGAGCGACATACAAGAGGGACTCAACGCAGGCATGTGGAGCGTGGGGGTAACGGCTACCGGCAACGAAGTTGGACTCGGCAAATCCCAACTCACAGCCCTGTCACATGAAGAGCGCAATCGCCGCATGAATCAGGCTCGCGAGACGCTTCTTTCGGCAGGCGCTCACTACGTGATCGACAGCGTGACACACTTGGAACCGGTCTTGGAGCAAATCCAGCAACGTCTGGCAGCGGGTGATCGCCCATGACCGAGGCCGCAAGTTCGAAGAGACTTGCCCGATGGCAAGCGCTGAATGTTGCTCTGCTGATCGTAGGCTACTCCGGCTACTATCTCTGCCGGTCGAATCTCTCGGTCACTATGCCTCTCCTGATCGCAGAGCTTGCGCGGCACGGGGTGAGCGCATGCCGCAGCCAGATCACCCTTGGCACCGTCGCTTCGCTCGGCGTGCTGGCATATGCAATCGGCAAGTTTCCCAGCGGAAGTCTTGCTGACGTCTTTGGCGGGCGCAGAAACTTCCTGTTTGGAATGGGTGGAAGCATCGCATTCACTCTGCTGTTTTCAGTATCGGGAAACCTTCCGCTATTCACGCTTGCATGGATGGGCAATCGTCTCGTGCAATCGCTCGGCTGGGCTGGAGCGGTGAAAATTACGTCGCGGTGGTTTCCATTCAAGGGTTACGGAACCATCATGGGCCTTATCAGCCTGAGCTACCTGTTCGGCGACGCGGTATCGCGGCAATTCATGGGCATGTTGATTTCGCGGGGAATGGGGTGGAGAGGCGTATTTCTTACCACCGCGCTGGTTCTCGGCGCATTGCTTATCGTTTGCGGATCGCTCTTGCGCGAATCGCCCATCGAAATTGGCGAGCCCGAACCATCGGGAAATCCGGCCAATCTCTTCCAGCAGTCCGATGCTCATGACAAAACACCGGGGCTGCGTGCTCCTCATGCCCTTTTTCGGAAGCGGAGTCTTCTGGCTGGCTTGCATCATCTCACTGGGTACGACAATACTGCGCGAAACCTTCAGCCTTTGGACGCCAACCTACTTCACGCAGGCGATTGCCATGTCCGCGGGGGAGGCGGCCAGCGCTAGTGCGCTGTTTCCGCTGCTAGGCGGAATTTCGGTCGTCGTATGCGGATGGTTGAGCGACAGAATCGGCAGAGGAGGGCGGGCGATGCTCTTGCTCGTGGGATTGCTCCTCGCGAGCCTTGTTCTCATGGCCCTTAGCTTGAACGCCGGTCACGGTTCGCGAGTCTGGCCCGTGGTTCTCGTGGCTGCGGTGGCCTTCCTCACTTTGGGACCTTATTCATTTCTGGCGGGAGCGATAGCCCTCGATTTTGGCGGAAAGCAAGGCAGCGGCACAGCCTCCGGCTTGATTGACGGTGCTGGATATCTTGGAGGAGTTCTTGCGGGAGACGGGATGGCGCGCATCTCGGTGACGATGGGTTGGAACAAGGCTTTTCTAACGCTAGCCGTGATCGCCTTTCTTTCCGGCATTACCGCCGCCTGGTTCTTGCGCGAGGAAAGAAAGATTGTAGCCCGGCTCAGCGCGGCTGCTGCGTGATCTCGGGACGCTCAACTCTCCCAAACGAACGCATCAAACCGCCGTTCGGTCTGGAAGCCGATTCGGTAGTAAAGATTCACAGCCTTGGCGTTGGCCTCGGTCACGGTAAGGCTTAGGTTAGAAAAATTACGGCTTCGCAGCTCGTGGCTGCAGAGCGCAATAAGAGACTCTCCAATCCGCCGTCCACGATATTCCGGCAGAATGCAAACTTGCGTAACGTGGCCCACGTCATCTCTGACGCGCGAACAAAGCAGCACCCCCACTACCGTGCGCGTCGGTTTATGGACCGCAACGAATGACGCATTGCCATCGAACACGCCGCAGCCCGGAAAGCGGACGATGTTGTTGAGGAAGCGTAAGGAACCGGTCAGGCTGCGATACTGATCGTTCACGTCTGAATCAATATGCCCGCGATACGCCGAGGTGATCACCGCCGCCGCAGGCTGAAAATCGTGCTCTCCCCAGCGGCGGAATTCGATATCGGGCGTAGACGCCACCTGGGCCTTCGAGGGACTCTTCATCGGCAACACCATGAACAGCCGTGGGAATTGCCGGAAGTCTTCCTGCTTGAACACCTCGCTCAACATGCCGGAATCGTGCGGCAGGAGTTGCGCCTCAATCCGATGGATGCCCGGCGACTGCTGCAAAGTCTCAATCACATGCGTCGCCAGGAGGCGCTCCACCGAATCGCCTGAAATACGTATGCTCTGGTCGGCATAAAGATCGCCAATGACCCCCTTGCTTCCTTCATAAACGAAGAACGCGTAGCCACCAACATGTCCATTCTCCACGGCGGCATAGCCAGGCAGAATCTTGGAGTCGATGTAGCGAAGGATCATCTCGGCGGAAGAACGGTAGTCCCAGGCCATCAGGTTCGACCAGACCCGGGTTTCATGCTCTAGCAGCGGACGCAGATGCTGTGAGCCAAAGTGCCGCAAATCGAGAATTTCCACGCCCGAGGGCTGCGGCGCCCTGTGCGCATCAATGTGGGTGTGAAGGCCCATGAAGGGTTTGTACGACCTCTTAGCTAAATACGAAGCGGAGACGAACCAAGAGTCTAGCCCTCCGCGTGGAAATTCGCAAAATGTGTTTGCGACTGCGAACCAAGGCAGTAGGCACCAACCCCGTAACGGCCTTTATCTCGCGCTTGACACCAAAAAGAACTCAAGATGTTGTAGGCGGAAATTGCCCAGGAAGAAAACTTTTCTGCCGGCGGCTTGTACTCGTATCCCATTCTCACTGCCCTCTGCCGCAACCGCTACGTGGGCGGTCGATGGAACTCCCTCCCGGTCGTAACGGCTGATTGGTTCGTTCCTATAAAAGTTTAACCCGTATTCGACCTCGCGTTTCACATTAAAAAGAGCAATCGGCTGGTGCTCCGCTCCCAGATTACGTAGCTCAAGGTCGACTGCCCTGGCGGAATAGATTTGATCGACCACATTCGCGGCGGGCCGAAGGAGAAAGCCTATTGCCACAATTACAGGCAGCAAAGTGGCAAAATGCAACATTTTGAGGCCACCCCGGCGGACGATCAAAATAACGGATACGCCCAGAAGGGTGGCGGCTACTGCCACCTGTAGCCTTACGGTGGGAGGAAGAGACAGTTTTTGCATCTTCCAAGGGGCAATCAGTGCTCCGGCCACCAATGCACCGCATATTGCCGCATGGAGGATCAGCTTAAGCCGGCTTAAGGCTTGCTCGCTACGATGCAAGTAAGAGGCCGTAAGAATCGCCGCAGGCGGTATGGCTGGAAGGATGTAGCCAGGCAGCTTAGAACGCGAGAAGCTGAAAAAGAAAACCGGAATCACGATCCACAACAGCAAGAAAGGCGTGAGCCATTCGGGATCCTGACCCTGGTTGGCGTGGCCGTCCCGACGAATTTCTCCCGAGCTTAGTACACGCGCAACGCTGCGAAAAGCGCCAGCTAGCGCCGGTGCGCTAAAGACGATCCAGGGAAGAATACTCAGAAGAAAAACGGGAATGTAATACCAAAACGGCTGGGCGTGCCGGTAACGATCGGTAGCAAAACGCTCAAGATTATGCTGCAGGAAGAATACCCGGAAGAACTCAGGTACTTTGATCTCCACGGCGATATACCAAGGAAGTGCAACCGCAAAGAAAAGCAGGAAGCCAGGCCACCATAGGCTACGTAGGAATATCGCCTTATCCCGCCGCATTGAGGCATACGCGGCTACGATGAGAACAGCGAAGGCCGGAGCAATCGGCCCCTTTGCCAACATACCAATGCCAAGCAAGGCATAGAAGGCAGCCAGCCAGATCTTATTCCCTCCCTCGTGCCAGGTCCACCAGGCGAGCATGGCCACGCAAAACGGAGCGGTCATCTGCATGTCCGTTGAGGCTCCGCGAGCAAACCCTACAACGGCGGCGGACGATGCGGCAATCAGGGCCGCATCCAATTGCGAGCCTGGGCGAAAGCGCCGCATGAAGAAGAAGATGGCCAGCACCAGTCCCGACGCAAACACCGCTGAAGGCACTCGGGCTGCCCAATCATGCACACCAAAGATCTTGTACGAAATCATGGCCTGCCAGTAGACCAGCACTGGCTTCTCGAGCCATGGCGCGCCGTTCAACGTGGGCTTGATCCAGTCGTGGCGATTGAGCATTTCACGCGCAATCTGGGCATAACGTGGCTCATCGGCGCCGGTAAGGCCGAAAGCTCCCAAACCAAAGAAAAATAGAAAGGCACACACTGCCACGAGCACCATCAGCTGCAGCGCTAGATTTCGGGAACGAAGAGATAACATTGTTTTGCTCAGGGTTCTATCGCGGCTTAGGGATGTTCGGTTTCAACGGCAACGCTCGTAGACTCGGCAATGCCTACACATGCGCATACCCATTAAAAACTCGCTTGTCGAAGTAAAGACAGGAGAATTGTAGCTCACGAACGCTGCTTGACCTGCTGGGGATTAATTGGACTCAGTCGCGTTGATGGCCTTGGAATTCACAAATTTTCCTCGCAGGGCCGCCAGCACGGTTTGTATTGCCGCTGAAAGAGGACCTTCCACCGAGAAACCGCTCGCGCACTCGTGGCCGCCGCCGCCAAAACCTTCCGCAATCTGGCAAACATTGATTGCGCCTTTGCTGCGTATACTGACGCGCACTCTCTGGTCCGCAATCTCCCGAAGGAAAAGAGCGACTTCCACGCCGGAGATTCCCAGCGCGTAGTTCACCAGGCCCTCGCAATCTTCATCGCGTGCCTCGCATCGATCCATATCTTCGCGAGTGACCATCATCCAACTCACAGCCCCTTCCCGATGCAGACTGGAGAGAGCGGCGCCCAGAAGGCGCATTTTAGAAGCAGGGCTGGAGAAATAAACGTTCTGTGCAATCTTCGCGGGATCCGCTCCATGCTCCACCAACCTCCTCGCCAGTTCAAACGTCTCTGCATTGGTTGGAGCGTAGCAGAAAGAACCGGTGTCGGTGAGCACCGCCGTGTACAGGCAGGTGGCAACCTCGGGGGTAATGGTTACTCCCGCTGCTTGTGCCAGCTTGTAGATCATCTCCGCTGTGGCTGACGCACTGGGATCGATCCAATTGACATCGGCAAAGGATCGAGAGGTTGAATGGTGGTCAATGCTGATCAGAAAGTGCCGCTCCAAACCCTGAACGCGCGGACGCTGCACGCTTTCGCACTCCAAAATGATGGCTGCATCGTAGTTTCCGTTGACCTGGGATGCCTGAACGATCGTCTCCGAAGACGGCAACGGCTTGTAAATCACCGGCACAGGATCGCTCATGACGATCTGCACACTCTTTCCCATGATCCGCAGAATTCCAGCGAGTGCAAGCGCGGAGCCGATCGAGTCGCCATCCGGACGGGCGTGCGACGTGAGTAGAAAACGACTGCGCCCGGCAATGTGGTGCAAGACCTGTTGGAGCGGATCCATATTCATTGCTTCTTGGTTCACTTCTTACGCTTCTTCACCCTATTCAGCAATTCATCGATTCTGGCTCCGTATTCCTCGGAGCGGTCCAGAACGAAGTTCAATTCGGGAATGTGGCGGACGCCCAGACTCTCCAGTAGTTCACGCCGAATGTACCCTTTGGCGGCGGTGATTGCCGTAAGCGTTTCCTTGGCCTCATTGTCATCGCCCTCGACATGGATAAACACCTTTGCGCTCTTTCCGTCGGGAGCAAGAACCACCTCGGAAACACTGCACAGTCCTATGCGTGGATCGCCCAGTTCGCCTTCAATCATGGCGCCAATTTCTTCCTTCAGGGCTTCTCCGATTCGTTCGCGATGATACTGCTTTCCGCGTTGCTCGGGCATTTTTAGACTTCCAAACAAAAACCAGTGAGAATATCAGAGATTTGGTAGAAAACGAAAGGAAATATAAATCCTGAAATACGGTCCAAAGAAGTCGTTCTTTAAGGCCGAATCTTGCATCTTGCGGATAGTTCATCCGCCGCGCTTGCGGCGGAATTACGCCCGTGCGGCTGACGCAAGCTGGTGCACGATCCGCGGCATTGGAGAAATCGTGAAGCTGAACCCAATATTCCGGAGCTGCACTGGATCGGCCTGGCAAATCTGTATAGCCTCCGCGGCCGCGTCAGATTCGTCCGAAAGCGCGAGAATACCGAGCCCAAATCCTCCATCCGGGTCATCAACGGGTCCGAACAATAAAACCTTTCCCCGATTTAAGAGATCTGTCCAATAGCCGACGTGTTGCCGCATAACATCACGCTCCGGCTCGGACATATCGTTAAGAAACGTCTTGCGAGGTGGAATCAATTTGCACGCAAAATAACGCATTCGAAACCTCCAGCTTGATCGGCAACCAATGTGGCAAATGGAACTAAGACATAGATTCCACCTGCCGAGAGATATGGAGTCCCAAAGCTCTGGCATGCAACGTTCAAGCTTCCAAGTAATCCATGAAAGAATCCACCACCTCAGCGCCCACATTGTTAGCCAGCCGCGCGGCTTCACGCTCTACTTTGAGCATGAGTCCTTCGAGATAATCGCGAGAATCGGAAATGCTGACGATGCCGAGCGTGGCCCGCTGCCACAGATCGGTTACTTCGATTTCCGCCACAGAGATATTGAAGGAATTACGCAGCCGGTCTTTCACGCTGCGCACAACTTGACGCTTGTCCTTAAGGGAGTGCGCACCCTCGATGCGCAGTTCCAGCGAGAGATAAGCTATAGGCATGATGTCTGGGCAATCTACGCTCACCCAACAAAAAAGCTAAAGCGATCGGAGTACAGAAATCACGTGGATCGACTCACGATTTCCGGCCACCGATCGCTCGATCCCTGTTACACGCCGATTTCGGCGGCAACACGCTCGTTAATGAACGCCTCGATAACATCGCCTTTCTTGAGGTCGTTGTAGTTAGCAATTCCGATACCGCACTCCATGCCCGACCGAACTTCGCTCGCATCGTCTTTGAACCGCTTGAGAGAGCCGATCTTCCCTTTGTAGACCTGCACGTTGTCTCGAACCAAGCGAATCTCCGCGTCGCGCTTGATAGTACCATCGAGTACCGCGCATCCCGCAATAACACCAACCTTCGGCACTTTGAAGGTTTCGCGGACCTCCGCCCGGCCGAGGTAAGTCTCCTTGAACACTGGATCAAGCAAGCCTGCCATGGCTTTCCTGATCTCGTCCTGCAGTTCGTAGATGATCGAGTGGAGACGGATATCCACCTTCTCCATCTCAGCCAGTTCCTGGGCTTTGCGCTCCGGGCGCACGTTGAATCCGATAATCACTGCGTTGGAGGCCGAAGCCAACAGGACATCGTTTTCGGTAATGGCGCCTACGCCGCTACGCAGAATAGCGATCTTGACCTTCTCGGTTGAAAGCTTGCTAAGCGTATCAGACAAAACTTCTGCTGAGCCCTGCACGTCCGTCTTAAGGATGATTGGCAGTTCCTTAACGCCCGCATCCTTAATCTGCTCGGAAAGTCCTTCCAAAGAGAGCTTGGAGGTCTTGGCCAAGGCGGCTTCGCGCGCCTTCTGTCCGCGGTATTCGGAGACCTGGCGGGCCTTCTCGCGTTCCGGCACCACCAGCAACTGATCGCCTGCCTGAGGCAAGCCTTCGAGACCCAATACTTCGACTGGGGTGGAAGGCGGCGCTGCTTCGACGACATGACCGCGATCGTCGAACATCGCACGGACCTTGCCGAAGGTATTGCCAAGAATGAAGTTGTCGCCGATACGCAATGTTCCGTTCTGCACCAGAATGGTCGCGACCGAGCCTCGACCGCGATCGATCTTGGCTTCCACCACCGCACCCGATGCCGGACGCTCCGGATTGGCCTTCAGTTCCTGGAGATCGGCAACCAGGCAGATCATTTCCATCAACAAGTTGAGGTTGGTGTGCTGCTTGGCCGACACCTCTACGAAAACAGTAGTGCCGCCCCATTCTTCCGGCATAAGTCCGCGATCGGCAAGCTGCTTTTTGACCCTCTCGGGCAATGCACCGGGCTTATCGATCTTGTTAACGGCTACGATGATCGGAACCTTCGCGGCCTTGGCGTGATCCATGGCCTCCAACGTCTGAGGCATAACGCCATCGTCCGCAGCCACCACCAACACCACGATGTCGGTTACTTTGGCGCCGCGGGCACGCATACGGGTAAATGCTTCGTGACCGGGCGTATCGAGGAAGACGATGTCACGGCCAAACGCCGGGGAGTCAGGCTTGGTGACCTTAACTTTGTATGCCCCTATGTGCTGGGTGATTCCCCCTGCCTCGCCACCGGCTACATCGGTTTCGCGAATGGCATCAAGCAGCGAGGTCTTACCGTGATCTACATGGCCCATGATCGTCACCACGGGAGGACGGTTCACAGCTGCCGCGGCGGCGGCTTCCTCAGAGACTCCTGCAATCTGCGCCATCTCTTGGGCCGCTTGATCTTCGAAGCTGATGACTTGTGAGTCTGCGCCGAAATGCCGGGCAAGCTCCTTGGCCAATTCGTAATCCAGGGTCTGGTTCACGGTGGCCAATACGCCTCTCATAATGAGGCGGGCAATTACATCCTTGGCGCGTACTCCAAGTTTTTCCGCCAAGTCTTTTACGCTAATCCCCTCGGCAATCGTGATGCTCCGAGTGATCGGCATCGGCTCATTGGTGCTGACGAGCCGAGGAGGCGGAACAAAGCCCTTCATTGGGCCTTCTTTCGGCCCATGCGTGTAACGCTGTCCTGGCCGGCGTCCCGGTGCACCTGCGCGTCCCGCAGGCTTTGCGGGAGCGCCTGGAGGAGGCAACCCTGCTCCTACGCCCATTCCTGGGCGCGGAGGAAATCCCGGACGGCCACTACTCGTAGGGTGTGGCCCACGGCGAGACTCGCCGGGCCTCGCTCCATACGGAGGACGACCTTGCCCAGGCCCACCCTGGCCTTGCTGGCCGGGCCGTGGCCGCTGGAATATCGGCTGTCCAGGAACTACCCGACCACCTTGCGGACGACCTCCTGGCCCTCCCTGCATCGGACGGCCACCGGGTCCACCCTGCATGGGCGGCCGAGACGGTGGAGGCGGCGCGGGGCGGGGAGCAGCTGGGGGAGGCGCTGTATACACCGGGCGGGGCCCCGTCTGGGGCGTAATCATGCGGCGCTGGGGCACGATTGGCTGCTGTGAAGGCGGCTTTACCACCACGGAAGGCGGTCCCGCCGCTGGTGGCGCAGGCACCCCCGGTTTAGTAGCTGTGGATTCCGGCTCGACCGGAGGTTTCGGCGGCACAACAACAGGCGCCGTAGCCACGGGAGCAGGAGGAGGCTGGACGGGCGGCGCGACTACCACAGCAGGCGCTGGCGGTGCTGGAGGCGCAGGAGGTGCTGGTTTTTCATGAAATTTCCTAACAGGTGTCTCCGGCACGATAAGCCTTGGGACGCGCGGAGGCGGGGCAACGGGTTTTTCCGGAGGAGCGGGGGCTGGAGGCGCCGAGACAGAAACAGGCACTGGAGGTCTCTCCTCAACAGGCGGGGGAGCGACTGCAATCGGCGGAGACACAACAGCTGAAGCAGGCGGAGGGGGAACGGGCGCAGCCACCCTTGGTAGCATAGGTGGTTGAGGCTGATGTTGCTGCTGCTCTTTCTCCCTAAGCAGCTTCATCACGTCGCCAGGCTTGGAGATCTTGGAGAGATCGATTTTCGGACGGACCTCAGGCGCAGAGAATCGCTCCCTTTGCGCCGACGAACCGGACTTCGATGTGAAATGCTTTCTAATCTTTTCCGCTTCGTCATCCTCGATAGAACTCGAGTGGGTTTTTTTCTCTGTTATGCCTAGCTCCAGCAAGACATCCAGAATGGCTTTGCTCTTTACCTCAAGCTCTCTGGCCAGATCGTTGATTCGAATCTTCATCCGTTCCGTGTTTCCTCCAAACGCCCGTTAAGCGATCATAATGACCTCACGGTTCCAAATATCCATTTGCCAACAAACAACAGTCTTCACGGCGCTACTCTGCTCCCGGCTCGGGTTCATGCTCGTGTCCGGGCTGGCGATGTTGCGCTTCAGCATCGCCTTTGACATATTCCTCGGAAGAGGAGTGTTCAGTATGCGCTGCTTCCATGGGCAGAGCTTCATTCGCCGAATCTTCTTTGCCTTCTCCGGCAGACTCCAATGCCTCCGCATCGGCAGTCACAACAGGCTCCGTAGCCGCGGGTCCTTCAGCAGCAGGTGCGCCTTCCAAGCCAGAAAAGTAATTATTCACTGCGATACTAATTTTCTCCACAGTTTTCGGCCCGACTCCAGGCAATTCTTCAAGCTGCTCGGGAGTCATATCCGCCAGAGCCTCCACCGTGGTCACGCCGGCCTCATGCAGCTTTTGAATCAACTGCTCGCCAAGATCGGATACGCGATCCAGCGGAGTCGCCGACTGCGATACCAGAGAGGCCATTTGCTGCTCGACCTCCTGGCGTTTTTCTTCTTCGCTCTTAATATCGATCTTCCAGCCCAACAGCTTGGCGGCCAAGCGGACATTCTGGCCCTTCTTGCCGATGGCCAGAGAAAGCTGGCTGTCGTCTACAACGACCTCCAAATGCTTGTCTCCGCTCTCCAAAGTCGTTACGCGGCTTACCTTGGCCGGCTGCAACGCCTTTTCCGCAAAAGTCACAGCGTCTTCGTGGTATTCGATGATGTCGATTTTTTCGCCGCGCAGTTCGCGGATAATTGACTGCACCCGCATCCCTTTCATGCCAACGCATGCGCCTACGGCGTCAACGTCCTTATCTTTCGACATCACTGCGATCTTTGTGCGCTCACCCGCCTCGCGGGCGATGGCGCGAATCTGCACGGTTCCGTCGTAAATCTCCGGGACCTCGGTCTGGAACAGATTCTGCACAAGCTCCGGAGCGGCGCGGGACACGATCACCGCAGGCCCCTTGGAATTCTTGTCCACGCGCACGAGCACAACTCTCACTCGTTCGCCCATCGCGAACGATTCAAGACGCGACTGCTCCTTTTTTGGCATCCGCGCTTCGGCTTTGCCAATATCGAAGATCACTTCCGGGCCTTCGATGCGCTTTACCGTGGCATTCAGGATCTCTCCGACCCTGCCAATATATTCGTTGTAGACCGTGTCGCGCTCGGCCTCGCGCACCTTTTGAAAGATAATCTGCTTGGCAATCTGCGCGGAAATGCGGCCCAGGCCCTCTGTGGACTTGAGGAATCGTACTTCGCCGCCGACTTCGGCATTCCCGTCGATGGTTCTGGCTTCCTCCAGCGAGATCTCAATCTGGGGATCCTCTATATCGTCTTCAGACGCGACAATGGACTTGACCGCGTAAACGCGAATCATTCCGCTGTCCTTGTCCAACTCACCCCGCAAATTCTCCTGACTCTTTTCCTTCTTGCGGGTGGCTGCAACAATGGCGTCTTCCACCGCACTTACAACAATGCGCGGGTCGATGCCTTTTTCGCGGCTCAACGCGTCAATGACGTTATAAATCTCGCTTGCCATAAACTTTATCCCTTAAATACCCGACCCTAAAACTCAGGCACCAGATGGGCTTTTTCCACGTTGCCCAACTCAATCTCAACATTCTGCCCAGCTTGCGCGTGCCCTGGCTTCAGCCTTTTACCGCTTACAATCTCCAGGGACAACCTACCATCGTGAAAGCTTTGTAACCGTCCTTCAAAATGACGATTGCCATTTACGGGTTCGCGAGTCATCAACTTGATCCTGCTGCCGATAAACCTTGCATAATCCTGGGCGCTCAATAGCTTGCGATCAAGCCCCGGAGATGAAACCTCAAGCGTGTACGAACCGCCGCTCACCGCGTCTTCCACATCAAAGATCGCCGAAACTTCTCGGCTTACGTTGGCGCAATCTTCGTGCGTAACGCCTTCTGGTTTATCGATGGTGATTTTCAGGACACGCGCCTTGCCACCGCCGCGCATCTCCGCTTCCACCAACTCAACTCCATGAGTCGCGGCCACCCGGCCAATAATTTCGCGAATTTTGACGAGATCCGCCGCCATTTTGAAATCCCTGCCGAGCTATCCATCGTCCCGGCAAAAGCGAAGTCTCGCGCCGAAAAACAAGAGAACGCGCCATCCCACGCGATCATGGCGTGCAAAAAGAAAGTGGGCGTTCTGCCCACTGGTACGTTCGCCACGGATTTGGTACTACAAACCCGCCCAGACCCGTGTCTTACCCGACCTGGGCCGAAACCAGTTACTCAAATAGGATGATACGCGCATTTGCAACAAAAGACAACGAACCCGCGTAGGCGCATTCGCTTCCCCGTACCTTTTGATGCTTGCAGGGTACCTGAAGCTTCGATCGCTCTTAGTTCCCTAGACTCCCAAGAGGTATTCTGGTTGAGCTCTCCATTGTTAAAAAATCGTTGCACTTTCATCTCGGATTGATTTTCAGGCGCAAATTGAAGAAGATCAAACCAATGAAGTATTGCCATGCTGGTCTACAAGGCGCCACCACGAAAGGAGTTCTGGAGCTGGCCGGTATCAGCAAACTTCTTACTCACCCCCTGCCCTTTCCAAATAAAGTATCGGCGGCCCTTTGAGTTACGGCGTCTTAATCTGCCAAACACTTCGCAAACGAAATCAATCGCCCAGCAAGGCAAATATAATCGTTTTCTAATTATCTCGCTTATCAAAAGAACTTGCATTTCATGGGGGCGGCGAGAATCGCGTACTCCGCAATCATCGCCTATTCGACAATCTCCGATATCCGCCGTTCCCGGTCTGATATGAAAATTCAATGAAACTCCTTCGATTGCCACAACATAGGAGCAAATTTGGGGACTTTTCCAAAAACCGAAATCCAACCCTACAAAGTGACTACGCAAAACCCTGCACAAAGCGACAAAAGAAGGACTAAAGCCCCGTTTGTTCCAAAAACGGAACATTAATATTTTCTATTGGCAATCGAAACATTTTCATCTTAAAGTTTCTTTCGCAGCACGGTTCTTGGTTTAAAGGCTTTCGCCCGAACGACGGCTCAGGCTGGCCAGACTCGAAAATAAGAACCAAGACTCAAAAAACGTGAGCCGTTCACAAGTTACTGCGCAACGAAGGAGCAAGAAGTATGTCTGTAGTGACACCGCTTCAGCGGGCACCTTATGTTGTAATCTCTCCGGAAGGCAACCAGATCGAGATTCCCAAAGAACTGTTCGGAGCACTGTGGGATTTCCTACAAGGAAATAAACCTAGCGGTTCAGTTACCATTCAATTCCGAAACGGGGGCGTTGCCGGATTGGAAGCGTTGATCAAGAAGACGTACAAATAGCGGATTGCAGCTTGCATGATGCGATGAACAAAAACGACAAAGATACGCGTTGGCTTCCTAAGCCTTGTCTACAAATGTCATCGGCTGCCCGTTCGTTCATCATATTCCGGCTTTGAAAGGAACCATCGGATTTCGGTTCCGCAAATTGATCGCTTTTCCGACGAAAGCTTAGGGCTTGGAGCGGAAGGGGTTTCTTTTTGTCTGATCCAGCATTTTCCGGAAGCGAAAGAAGAGATTTTCATGGAGTTTACGTTGATCTCTAACAGCAGGATCTTTTTAATAGCGGGAACAGACGATTCGCATGAAGCCGAGCGTCTGGGAGTTTCTATAGAATCTGGGTGGAAGCAAAGATTTCAGGGCAGTCATAGCAAGCCCTTCTGAATGGGGCCACAGTCTGAATTTACAACGTTATCGAAAGAAGAATTGCAGGCTTTTATGGCGGATACCAGAATTCACATCGCAAATCTAACCTCGCAAAAACCCGGCAGCGCTCTAGACGAGCAGCTTGCGGCCGATAAACAAGCGGTCAACGATCTTAAGGGGAAATGCCTGGCTGTTTCCCCAGAAGGACTGCAGTTGACCATTCCTAAAGAGCTATTCACCGCTCTCACGGACTTCATGCAAACCCGCAAATCTCCGGGCTCTATTACAATTCAGTTCCGCAGCGGCGAGATCATTTGCGTAGAAGCCGTAGCGAAAAAGACATATCGTAATCCGTAAGCCGATAAGGAACGTCGTCGGTCGATCATTGCAATATCATTTGTTTAAGCCATTTTAAAGACCGGGAATCATTCAAACCGGTCGTCATATAGAACCACAGGCACTGATTTCCGTTCCCGAATGAAGTGTATTCGGGCCGACGATAAATTTGGCTTGGAGAAGATTTCTCCGAGCCTTTTTGTTTTGCGGTGAAGGATGAATGCAACCGAAAGGAAAACCAGCCCGGCTGCCCGATACGGGGCGCAAACCAGCGTCTCGCCTTCACCTGCAAGACGATTATCCACTGGAGATTCCGAAGAAGGAGATGAATCGATGTCTGTATCCGGGCATGGCCTCTTCCTAAAAAAGGTTCCCGAGGAAAGAACGAAAAACATTAAGGTATGGTTTGTGGCGTGCATCTCAGCAGCTGTGCATGGCTGCCTGGGAGTCCTTTTTGCCCCACTGTTTTCCATCGCTTTTCTCGCCGCAGGACTGAGTGAATCCTTCCTGCCAGGCAATGGAATGCTTTTGGCGATTGCTTTCCCCCTTGGCTACGCGGCCATCGGATTTGTGGTGGGAGCGGGGGCAGCGCACTTTTACAATCTGATGGCAAGGCACTTGTACCATCACGATGGCACTGAGCAGGAAGCTCTTGAAAGAGCAGCGTAGGGGCTGAAAAGCGCGGTGACCTCGCCTACCGCACGAGGGCAAAGCACCGCGTTCTTGGGTTCAGCCACCCCCGACTTAGCCCCGCTCTTCAATTTTTGTTCGGAATAAAAAGCGGGGATAGCTCTTCATTCCGGGAGTAAATCGGGCCGCGTGGATCCCCAAAATAAAGCGGCCCGAACGTTCCAAACCTCTAAGATCTGAGCGGCTTAAGGCTTTGAGCTTTCCGAAAAATCCAATGACTTGACTCCTTCGACCGCCACGCACGGTTGCTCCCGTCAAGTTTGAATCACCATTCAGACCCTCTCCAGGCCTGCCACATTGGAGCGCTCTGGGCCCGCATCTAAACTCTTGCTGGAAAAGAAAACGAAGCGTTCACGCCGCCCAGCAACCCCCAACAAAGATGAACGATCGGTTAAAAAATTGCTAATCTTGCCGGCACGCAAGAATTTTTTCAGTCCTAGGATATTTTTATCCCTTAAAATCACGTGCTTGTTTTTTGCGGCTGAGCGGACGGAGTATCGACCATACAGAAACAAGCCAACGATGGAACCAACCAAAGGAAACGTCCATGAGCAAGTTCTTCGCGATCATCGTGGAAGACCTGGGAGACGAAAATGGCCGGATGTTCACGGATGCG
>Ga0070734_10001794_pt1 | contig 29122 bp, 31 predicted proteins | sample Coa_R1_8_FD_66444 | JGI IMG/M metagenome (GOLD analysis project Ga0070734, IMG submission 66444) | Surface soil microbial communities from Centralia Pennsylvania, which are recovering from an underground coalmine fire - Coalmine... | ecosystem: Environmental > Terrestrial > Soil > Unclassified ... | reverse complement strand
AGGCCGATCATCCGCGCCCACATCCCATAAAATAAACCGCCGGCGCCACGAAGTGCACCGGCGGTTCGGGACCTTCAGAGGGAGATGCGACGCAGTTCCGGCGCATCAGGCCTTCTTGCGATCGCTCTCCTTGACCTCCTCGAACTCCGCATCGAGGACATCCTCACCCTTCGGGCCCTTCTCGCCGCCGGCCGCGCCCGCGGAGGACGCACCGCCCGCACCCGGGCCGCCGCCCGAGCTTTGCTCGTACATCTTGCGCAGCACCGCGCTCGAGGCTTGCTCGAGGGCCTGGGTGCGACGCTCGATCTCCTCGCGATCGTCGCCCGTGAGGGCGGTCTTCACCGCGGCGATCGCCTCGGTGGCCGAGCGCTTCTCGTCCTCGGAAACCTTGTCGCCGAGATCATTGAGCGCCTTCTCGATCGTGTGCACCGTGGCATCGGCCTTGTTGCGTGCGGCCACCAGCTCGCGGAACTTCTTGTCCTCCTCGGCATGCGCCTCGGCATCCGCCACCATCCGCTTGATCTCCGCCTCGGACAGGCCGCTCGAGGCCTTGATCACGATGCGCTGCTCCTTGCCGGTCTTCACGTCCTTCGCGGAGACGTTGAGGATGCCGTTCGCATCGATGTCGAACGTCACCTCGATCTGCGGCAACCCGCGCGGCTGCGGCGGAATGTCCGTGAGATCGAAGCGCCCGAGGGACTTGTTGTCGGCCGCGCGCTCGCGCTCGCCCTGCAGCACGTGGATCGTCACGCCCGTCTGGTTGTCGTCGGCCGTCGAGAAGGTCTGCGCCGCCTTGGTCGGGATGGTGGTGTTCTTCTCGATCACCTTGGTCATGACGCCGCCCAGGGTCTCGATGCCGAGCGAGAGCGGGGTCACATCGAGCAGCAGCACGTCCTTCACGTCGCCCGCGAGCACGCCGCCCTGGATGGCCGCACCGACGGCGACCGCCTCATCCGGATTGACGTCCTTGCGCGGCTCGCGGCCGAACAGGTCGCGCACCGCACGCTGCACGAGCGGCATGCGGGTCTGGCCGCCGACGAGGATCACCTCGCCCACGTCCTTGATCGTGAGCCCGGCGTCCTTGAGGGCGATGCGGCACGGCTCGATGGTCTTCTGCACCAGGTCCTCGACCAGCGACTCGAGCTTGGCGCGCGTCAACTTCATGTTGAGGTGCTTCGGCCCGGAGGCATCAGCCGTGATGTAGGGCAGGTTGATCTCGGTCTGCTCGCTCGAGGAGAGCTCGATCTTCGCCCGCTCCGAGGCTTCCTTCAGGCGCTGCATGGCGAGCGGGTCCTTGCGCACGTCGATGCCGCTCTCCTTCTTGAACTCATCGGCGAGGTAGTTGATCACGCGCAGGTCGAAATCCTCGCCCCCGAGGAAGGTATCGCCGTTGGTGGAGAGCACCTCGAACTGACGCTCGCCATCGACCTCCGCGATCTCGATCACGGAGATGTCGAAGGTGCCGCCGCCCAAGTCGTAGACCGCGATCTTGCGGTCGCCCTTTTCCTTGTCGAGGCCGTAGGCCAGCGCGGCCGCCGTCGGCTCGTTGATGATGCGCTTGACGTTGAGCCCCGCGATGCGGCCGGCATCCTTGGTGGCCTGGCGCTGCGAGTCGTTGAAATACGCCGGCACCGTGATGACGGCATCCGAGACGGTCTCGCCGAGATAGTCCTCGGCGGTCTTCTTCATCTTCATGAGCACCCGGGCGGACACCTCGGGGGGCGCCATCTTCTTGCCCTGCACCTCGACCCAGGCATCGCCGTTGTCGGCCTTGACGATCTTGTAGGGCACCATCTTGATGTCGCGCTGAACGACCTCGTCGGAGAACTTGCGGCCGATGAGGCGCTTCACCGCGGCGAGCGTGTTCTGCGGATTGGTGACGGCCTGGCGCTTGGCGGACTGGCCGACCAGAACCTCCCCATCCTTGGTGAAGGCAACGATCGAGGGGGTCGTGCGATCTCCCTCGCTGTTCTCGATCACCTTGGGCTTGCCGCCCTCCATGATCGCGACGCAAGAATTGGTCGTCCCCAGATCGATGCCTATGATTTTGGCCATGTTCGATACCCTCTGAATGAATCCGATAGTTGATCGCTAAATTGGGTGTCGCGGCGGATTTTTCAATCGGCGCGCGCGCGAGTATTTCACCCCGCCTCCGGGGCCTTGCTCACGACCACCCGGGCCGGCCGCAGCAGGCGTCCGTTGAGCGAGTAGCCTTTCTGGACGACCGAGAGAACCGCGCCGGGCGGATGGTCCGGGCTCTCCTGGACGAGAATGGCCTCATGCCAGGCCGGATCGAAGGTCTGGCCGGTCGGGTCGATCACCTTGATACCCGCCTTCTCGAAGGCGCGGTGCAGCTCCCGCAAGGTCGCCTGCGCCCCCTCGAGCAACGCCCCGGGGTTCGAGCCGGCGGCCTGCATCCCCGCCTCGAGGGCATCGCCCACGGGCAGCAGCTCCTGGGCAAAGCGCTCGATCGCGTACTTGCGGGCGTTCTCGAGCTCGCGGTCCATGCGCTTGCGGTAATTGTCGAACTCGGCCGCTGCGCGCACATAGGAGTCCCAGTTCGCCTGCGCCTTGGCCTCGGCGGCGGCCAGGACATCATTCGGCGCAGCAGCGTGCGGGGAAGCCCCGCCGGATTGCGTTTCGCTCATTGCCGGATTCGGATCGTTCATGCAGCCCTCGCTGACGGGGCGAATCCCCGCGAGAGGGGCAGATTGGGGCTTACTTGCGGGCGTTCAAGGCCGAGCCGAGGAGTTTTGCCGTCACATCGACGATCGGGATGACCCGCTCGTAGGCCATGCGGGTGGGGCCGATGATGCCGAGCACACCGATCACCTGCTGATCGAGCATGTAGGGGGCGGCGACCACGCTGATGTCGTCCAGGATCCGATGGCCCGATTCCTGCCCGATGAAGATCTGGATGCCCTCGGCATGCAGGCAGCTGTCGAGCAGACGCAAAATGTCATGCTTCTCGTTGAAGGCCTCGAACAGCCGGCGCAGCCGATCGACGTTCGAGAGCTCCGCAAAACCCATCAGATTGGTCTCGCCCGCGATCACGTATTCGACCTCATCCTCGCCCTTGCGCTCGAGGAGCTGCTGCGCCATCTGAATCGCATCCTGCATGAGCTGATTCATGTGCTGGCGGGTCTCTTGCAGCTGCTTGACGAGCAGCTGCTGTACTTCGGGCAGGGAGCGCCCGCTGAATGCCTCGTTCAGATAGTTCGCGGCGCGCCGCAGCTCCTCGCTGCTGTAGGTCCGGTCGAGCTGCACCACCCGGTTCTGGACTTCGCGGTTGTTCATCACCATGATGGCGAGCGCGCGATTTTCCGACAGCCCGATGAACTCGATGTGCGAGAGCGAGACGTAGTTCGGATTCGGCAGCGTCACGAGCCCGGCCATGTGGGTCACGTTGGAGAGCACCTGCGAGACCGTTTGCACGAGCGCCCGGCCGTCGCTCACCTCCCGGGCGACGAGCCGCTCGATTTCCTCGACCTCGGACTGCTCGAGGGGCTTGAGCTTGAGGAGCGAGTCGACGAAGAAGCGGTAGCCCTTGTCGGTCGGGATGCGCCCCGCGGAGGTGTGCGGGGAGGCCACGAAGCCGAGATCCTCGAGATCGGCCATGACGTTGCGAATCGTGGCCGAAGAGAGCGAGAGGCCCGAGTCACGCGACAGGGTGCGCGAGCCGACCGGGTTGCCGTCGCGGATGTAGCTCTCGATCAACGCCTTGAGCAGGAGCTGCGCCCGCCCGCTCAGCGTCTCATCGGTACCTTCTGTCAAGGTGCGATCCATGGGCAACTTCGAACCTACCTATCGTATCCGAACGAAGTCAAGTCCGGGGGGTCGCAGCGCCCCGGGGGACCTGAAAGTCGACGGATCGACGCGCAGGGCGCATGACCGGCTCGAAGCGGCATGCTATTAAGGAGCGATCCGCCATGCCGCACCCCTTCAAATCGATCGCACTCGTCGGCAATGCTCGTGATGCGCGCGTGGCCGAGTGCATGTTGAGCCTTGCCTCGCACGTGCAGACGCGCGGCGAGCGCGCCCTGGTCGATCCTGCGGCCCTCCTTCCCTTCCCCAAGGACAGCATCCTGGCCTGTCCGGAGGCCGAGCTCGCCCGGCGCGCCGACCTCATCGTCGCCATCGGTGGAGACGGTACGCTTCTCTATGCCGCGCGATTGGTCGCGGGCCATGCGGTGCCCCTGCTCGGGATCAACCGCGGGCGCCTCGGCTTCCTCACCGACGTGAGCCCGCAGTCGATGCTCGAGGACGTCGAGGCCGTGCTCTCGGGGCGCTACAGCGAGGACCGCCGCTCGCTCATCGCCGCGCGCCTCGAGCGGCGCGGCCTCGCTCCAGCGCGTGCGCTCGCCTTGAACGATGTGGTGGTGAACAAGTGGGAAACCGGTCGAACGCTCGACTTCGAGACCTCGATCAACGGACGCTTCGTGAATTCGCATGGCGGCGACGGCATCGTGATCGCCACCGCCACCGGCTCGACCGCCTACGCCCTCTCCTGCGGCGGCCCGATCGTCGAGCCGAACCTCGACGTGTGGGTGCTCGCGCCGATCAGCCCGCACACGCTGAGCGACCGGCCGATCGTGGTCAAGGCGGGCAGTGCCGTGCAGATCAGGCTGTCGGATCGGCCGGGGGCGCGCGCGCAAGTGACCTGCGATGGCACGGTCCTCGGGGACCTCGAGCTCGGCGATGAGCTCCTCGTCGAAGGCTCCGGTCTCGAGATCACCCTGCTGCATCCGCCCGGCTACGACTACTACCGGCTGCTGCGCTCGAAACTGCACTGGGGCCGCGGCGGTCATAACGCCGCCGGCGACTAGCTACGAGGCACTGCATGCTTCAGTCACTGCAGCTCAAGGATTTCGTGATCGTGGATGCCGCCGAGCTCGAGCTCGAGCCCGGGCTGACGGCGCTCACGGGGGAAACGGGAGCGGGGAAGTCGATCGTCGTCGATGCACTGCTGCTCATTGCCGGCGGGCGCGCGGCCGCCGATGTCGTGCGCGAGGGCGCCGAGCGCGCCGAGGTGACGGCCGCCTTCGCGCCGCTCCCGCCGGCGGCGCGCGCCTGGCTCGAGGCACAATCGATCGAGCACGAGGATGAGGTGCTCGTGCGCCGGGTCATCGGCGGCGATGGGCGCACGCGCTGTTATGTGAACGGGCAGCTGGTGCCCGTGCAGCTGCTGCGCGAGCTCGCCGAGTCGCTCATCGAGATCCACGGACAGCAGGAATTTCAGCGGCTCGTGCGGCGCGCGGCGCAGCGCCAGCTCCTCGATGCGCAGCTCGACGACCCCGCTCTGCCCGGCCGGGTGCGCTCGCTGTACGAGCGCCACCGCGCGGTGCGCGAGCAGCTCGAGGAGCTGCGCACCGCCGCACAGAGCCGCGATGCGCGCCTCGACCTGTTGCGCTATCAGCTGAGCGAGCTCGATGCCGAGGTCACGAGCGCGACCGCCATCGAGGAGCTGTTCGTGGAGCAGCGGTGCATCTCGAGCCGTGGCCGGCTCGCCGAAGCGGCGGGCAGCGCGCTCGAGGCCCTGTACGAGCGCGAAGAGGCGAGCGCGCACGATCTGCTCGGGCGGGCGGCGAGCGCGCTGCGCAGCGTGGCCGATACCGACCCCGCCCTGGGCGAGAGCGCCGCCCTCGTCGCGCAGGCCGGGATCTGCGCACGCGAGGCGGCGGATGCCCTGCGCCACTACCTCGGGGCCCTCGCGATGGATCCCGCGCATCAGGAGGCAATCGAGCGGCAGGCGGCCACGATCGAATCGCTCGCGCGCAAGCACCGCGTCAGCCCCGCGCAGCTACCCGAGCAGGCCGCGCGCCTGCGCGCGGAGATTGAGTCCCTCACGCAGGCCGCGCAGAGCCTCGCTCACCTCGAGGAGGAGCTGGGGCGCGTCTCGGGCGAATATGCCCGGGAGGCCGAACGGCTCTCAGCGGCGCGGCGGCGTGCCGCCACCCTGCTGAGCGAGCGCATCAGCGAGCTCATGCAGGTGCTCGGCATGAAGGGCGGTCGGTTCGTGGCCGGTGTCGAGCCCTCGAGCGAGCCGGTGACGGCGTACGGCCAGGATGCGATCGAGTTTCTGGTGAGCGCGAATCCCGGCCTGCCGCCGAAGAGCCTCGCCAAGGTCGCCTCGGGTGGCGAGCTTTCCAGGATCAGTCTCGCCGTGCAGGTCGCGGCCAGCGCCGGCGCGCGGCTGCCCTGCATGGTGTTCGACGAGGTGGACGCCGGGATCGGCGGCGCCACCGCAGAGATCGTCGGGCGGCAGCTGCGTGCCCTCGGAGCCAGCACGCAGGTGCTGTGCGTCACCCATCTGCCGCAAGTGGCCGCACAGGCGCATCAGCAGCTCAAGGTCTCGAAGCGCAGCGAAGGGCGCGGCGTGCGCACGATCGTCGAGCCGCTCTCGCTCGCCGCGCGCGTCGATGAGCTCGCGCGCATGCTGGGCGGCGTCGACGTCACCGAGCAGGCGCGCGCGCATGCGCGCGAGATGCTCGCGACCCCGGCCGCACGTCCGGTGGCCGGCGCATCGCGTGGCGCCGCACCGCGCGCCGCCCGCTCCCGCGCGCGCTAACGCGGACGCTTCTGGTGGGGGCAGTCGGTGCGGCGGCAATGCCCGTAGAGGATGAGCGAGTGATCGCTGATCTCGAAACCCAGGCGCTGGGCGACGGCTTGCTGGCGCTCCTCGATGCCGCCGTCCATGAACTCCTCCACCCGGCCGCAGTCCACACACACGATGTGATCGTGGTGCGCGCCCTGGTTGAGCTCGAACACCGCCATGCCACCCTCGAAGTGGTGGCGCGTGACAAGACCCGCCGCCTCGAACTGCGTCAGCACGCGGTACACCGTCGCGAGGCCGACATCCTCGTTCGACTGCAGGAGCTTCTTGTAGATGTCCTCGGCGCTCATGTGGCGCGAGCCGTCGGCGAGGATGTCGAGGATCTTCAGCCGCGGCAGCGTCACCTTCAGACCTGCATTGCGCAGATCGTTGCTCTCGCTGCTGGGCGGGGCTTTAAGTCGGTGCGGCATGCGGGCAGGCAGGCTCCTCGGCCATCCGGTATCATCCATGCGCAATTATCGGCCAACTGAAGGCAGCACACCACCTCGATGCGAACTCCTCTCCTCGTTCTCATGCTCGGGCTGCTGAGCTCGGGCTGCGTCTATCGCATCAACATCCAGCAGGGCAATTTCCTCGATCAGGCGGCGGTCGAGCAGGTGAAGGCCGGTATGACGCGCAGCCAGGTGCGCTATCTCCTGGGCACCCCCATGGTGGCGGACCCGTTCGTCAAAGACCGTTGGGACTACATTTACTATCTCAAGAAGGGTCGGACCCGGCACGTCGACTCGCGCCGCGTCACGGTCTATTTCGACGACGAGAAGGTGGCGCGCATCGACAAGCCGACGGCGGAGGAAGCGGCGCGCCAGGACGCCAACGCGGCGAAGCTCAAGAACGGACGAATCTATTAGAGCCGGCGCTGCCGCCGCAGGCGGCGATGCGCTAGCGGCGGCGCTTGCGCGCCTCCTGCACGCGCGCGCGCCGGGCGGCACGCGGATCGAGCGCGAGCGGGCGCAGAATTTCCAGCCGATCTGCGTCCTCGAGAAGCTGCTCGCGCTCGACGCGGCGGCCGAAGACCGCGAGCGGCGCATCGGCGAGCGCGATGCCCGAGAAGGCCGGATCCGCCGCCGCCGCCGCGAGCGCATCGGCGACGCGCACCGGCGCGCTGAGATCGAAGCTGCGGCTGCGGGCTCGACCGGGCTCCGCGTACACCACCTCCACGCGGATGCGGGGCGGCGAGGTCACGGAGCCACTCACGCGCGCTCCGGGCCGTAGATGCGCTGCGCGCGCAGCACGAAAGCATCGACCGTGGTGCGGCAGACGCTGTCGAAGACCGGATTGAGCGCCGCCGCCATCCAGCGGTTCTTGAACTCGAATTCGACTCGAAAGCGCACGCTGGAGCCGCGTTCGGCGATCGGCTCGAAAGCCCATTCCCCGCGCAAGTGGCGAAACGGCCCCTCGACCAGCTGCATGATGATCTTGCGGCCGGGCTCTCCGGTATTGCGTGTCTTGAATTCGGTGCGCAGCATGCCGCGCGCGATCTTCAATGTGGCGAGCATCGCATCCGTGCCCTCGGGCTCGACGCGAGCGCCCACGCACCACGGGAGGAACTCCGGATAGCGGACGACATCGTTCACCAGCGTGAACATCTGCTCGGCCGTGTAAGGCACCAGGGCGCTGCGCTCTACGGTGTGCAAGCTTGAGGCCTGTTCGAGCGGCGCATTGCCGCGGAGCCAGGATTTTCCGGGAAATCGACGGGCGCCACAATGAAAGCGCGCGAGTGGCGGCCACGGGCCGCGCCGAAAAGCCGCTAGACTGCGTCACATGAAAAAGACCGATTCGGGACCGCCGCCGATTGCCATCAATCGCAAGGCGCGGTTCGATTACTTCATCGAAGACCAGTACGAGGCAGGCATCGCCCTGCTCGGCTGGGAGGTGAAGAGCTTGCGCGCGGGCAAGGGGCAGATCACCGAAGCGTACGTGTACGTGAAGAACGGGGAGGCCTTCATCTTCGGTGCGCACATCGCGCCGCTCAACTCCGCCTCGACGCACGTCGATACGGATCCCACCCGGACCCGTAAATTGCTGCTCAACCGTCGCGAGCTCGACCACCTCGTGGGCGCGGTCGAGCGCCGCGGCTATACCTTGGTGCCGCTGCGGCTGTACTGGAAGGCCGGACGCGCCAAGCTCGAGATCGGGCTCGCCAAGGGCAAGAAGCAGCACGACAAGCGGGCCGCCGACAAGGACCGCGACTGGCAGCGCGACAAGGGCCGCATTCTCAAGGCGAGTCGGCGCTAGCGAGTCGCGCGGAGGGCGGCGGCCCCCGCGTGTTGGTAGCCCGGACCGCGGAAGAGTAGTATGAGCATCACCAAGGGGCCGACCGGTTTCGACATGGGTCGCGAACCTTCAGGTGCGTATCGAGGTGTAGGCTCCTCGTAAAACTGCTTGCAAACTTATAGTTGCCAACGAAGACAACTACGCTCTAGCTGCCTAATCGCAGCTGAACTCTGACCGCCTCGTGCTGATGCGAACGAATCAGAGGTAGCGCTCATCAGCTAGTGGACTGCACGTGTCCGGGGTGCCGTCTGCGAATCGCTACCGGGCTGGCCGCACGCTTTCCCCGCCCACCGGGTAGCGCGTGGTGAGAACAATAGGCAGGGCTACGTACGTAGATCTTGAAGCGTAGGGCTTATGGACGGGGGTTCGATTCCCCCCGGCTCCACCATTCTCGTGAGCGCGGCGCGAGTGCACTCACTGCGGGGGGCAGTGCAGTCGCTGCGCGGGCTGCGCGGATTTTGGATTTAAAAACATTAATATTCAGTGCCTTACGTGTGCTACTTGAGTTGATTTATAATGAACACTCTGGACCCTCCCGGCTTGCCCCCCCGACGCGGGGGCGGCTGCCTGCGCAGCACGCTCGCGCTGCTCGTGCTGCTGGTCGGCGCCCTGGCCGGCTGGACGTGGGTGAGTCTGCACTGGGCGTACTCGGATGGTGAGCGCGCCGGGGTGCTGCAAAAATTTTCCCGCCGCGGATATGTGTGCAAGACCGAGGAGGGAGAACTGGCTCTCTACCTCATGCCGGGAGTTGCCCCGAAGATCTGGGAGTTCAGCGTGCGCGATCGCAAGGTCGGCGAGGCGCTCGACAAAGCCGTCGGCTCGTGGGTTCAGCTGCACTATACCGAGCATGTGGGAGTTCCGACCTCATGCTTCGCCGACACCCGCTACTTCGTCGACCGGGTGACGCTCTCGAGTCAGTCGCCTTATGGTTATGGCGCCCCGCTGCCCGGCGCTCCCACCGCAACACCCGCTCCCTCGCCCGCTCCCTCGCCCGCTCCCTCGCCCGCTCCCTCGCCCGCCCCAAGCGCGCCCGCAGCAATGCCTCCCGCCACACCGCCCCCGCCCGGCGGTGGGACGGGCGCACCCATTTACTGAGAGGCGGAAGAGAATGCGGCGCGCGAGCTCGCCACCTGCTCCGTGATACTGAGCGCGGTGCGCAGCGCGAGCAGACCGTCCTCGCCGCTCACCGGCGCCGGACCGCCGCGCTCGATGGCGTCGAGGAAAGCGCCGATCTCGATACCGAGCGCATCGCCCTGCTCGAAGTTGCTCTCGGCGATGTCCACCTGAGGGTTCCCGTCCGCGCCGAGCCCCTCGGCCTTGCGGATCACGGTGAGCACCTTCTGATGCAGATCGATCGACAGATACGCATCGTCCTGAAAGAGCCGCAGCCGCCGCTCGGTCTTGAGGCTCACGCGGCTCGCGGTCGCGTTCGCGACGCACCCGTTGGCGAAGCGCAAGCGCGCATTGGCAATGTCGATCTCGGGGGAAAAGACGCTGGTGCCGATGGCATCGACCGAGATCACTTCGGAGCGCACGATCGACAGGATGAGATCGATGTCGTGAATCATGAGGTCGAGCACCACGTCGACCTCCGTGCCGCGCTGCTTGAAGGGCGCGAGCCGCGCGGACTCGATGAACCGCGGCACGGTGAGAATCGGCTGGACCGCCTGCACCACGGCGTTGAAACGCTCCAGATGCCCGACCTGCAGGAGCCGGCGGCGGCGCTGCGCGATCTCGACCAGGGCTTCGCCCTCCGCGAGAGTGGCCGTCATCGGCTTTTCCACCAGCACGTGCGCGCCGGACTCGAGGAAATCACGCGCCACGCTGAAATGCGCCTGCGTCGGCGTGACGATGCTGACCGCATCGACGCGTCCCAGCAGCTCGCGATGATCGGCATGCGCCGGTACACCGAGCTCGGCCGCCACCCGCTCGCGCGCCTCGGCGCAGGGGTCGGCGACACCGACCAGCGTCGAGCCGGCAAGGCTCGCGTATTTTTGTGCATGAAAGCGACCGAGATAGCCGACGCCGATGACTGCCGTGCGCATCGCACGCAGTGTAGCGCCTGGCGCGGCGCGCGAGGCAGTTCCGCTACAATGAGCCATGGCCCGCTTCGTGCTTTATCGACGATGGCAGCGCTTGAGCGGCTGGTGGCGTGAGCTCACGCTCGCGCTCATTGCGCTGATCATCGGCTGCGCTTTGATGCCGCTCCTCATCTTTCTGGCAGGCTCCTCGATGCTCGGCCGTTACGAGGGCGCCAGCGCCGCCCTCATCTACCGGAGCGTCTTCTCCGGGCTCGCGAACTGCTCGCCGTCCGCGTGGATCGTCTTTCTGGGTCCCTACGGCCTGTACGTTCTGTTTCGGCTGCTCACCGCCTGGTGGCGGGTCGGCAGCGCCTACCGCACCTGACGAAAGGGGCATTGCGCCCGAGGCGGGCCCTCCCGGGCCCCGAGCGCCTTTTGCGTCACGAAATTAGTCCAATCCCCCAATCCGACGCTCAAGTTCCCCGGAGCCCGGACGCTATCTCGACCAAGCGTAGAGCGAGATCCATCCCGTAGGTTCCGAGGGCCGGTCCATTGAATGCTGAGATTGAAGCGCACCTTCGGTCGCTGGTGAGCTTTCCCTCGCCGCCCGGCGTGGCGACGCACATCATCGAGCTGGCGCGTGACCCGGACATCGAGATGGGCAAGGTGGCGAAGGCGCTCGGCATGGACTCGGCGCTGTCCACCAAGATCCTGCGCATTGCCAACTCCCCGCTCTATGCCCAGCGTCGCAAGAGCGAGAATCTGCGTCAGGCGCTCGTCGTGCTCGGATTGAATGCAACCCTGACACTGGCGCTCAGCTTCTCGCTCGTGAAGAGCTTGCGAACTGGCAAGTCGAACGGGATCAGCTACCCGCTCTACTGGCGCCGGGCGCTCGTCGCAGCGACCGCCGCGCGCGCGCTCGGGGACGCCCTGCATCAATCTCTCGCCGAGGAAATATTTCTCGCCGCGCTGCTGCAGGATATCGGCGTGCTCGCCCTCGACAAGGCGGTGCCCGAGCTTTATCGGGGCGGTGAGTCGATTCAGCAGGACCACGCAGCGCTCGCGGCACTCGAGCGCAGGCGGCTCGGCGCCGACCATGCGGAGATCGGCGGCTGGCTGATGCGCACCTGGAATCTACCCGAGCGGCTGCACCGCGCGATCGAGCACAGCCACCGGCTCGAGCTGTCGGTGAGCGCCGATCCGGGTCAGGTCTTCGAGCGCTGCGTCGCGCTGTCCGGCCCGGTGGCCGATCTTTTCCTGCGCGACCCGGCGCATCGGGCGTTCGCCGAGACCGCGCTCGCCGCCGAACGCAGCCTCGGCCTCGACAAGCTCGCTTTCGGCCAGGTGCTCGGCACGATCGGCGCCATGCTGCCCGAGACCGAGGCGATCTTCGAGACCGATCTGCTGGGACGCCAGCACCCCGAGCTGATACTCGAGCAGGCCCGTGAGGCGCTGATGCTGCGCAGCCTGCAGGCCTTGCGGGAGATCAATACTCTGCGCACCGTCGCCGAGATATCGAATACACGCGCGATCGAGCTCGAGGAGGAGACGCGACGCGATGCGCTCACCGGTGTCTACAATCGCGCCTATCTCGATCAGGTGCTCGAGCGCGAGTTCGAGCACTCGACCCGTCACCACTGGCCGCTGAGCGTCGCCTTCGCGGATCTCGATCATTTCAAACGCATCAACGACCGCTTCGGACACCAGGCGGGCGATCGCATCCTGCAGGCGACGGCCCGCATCCTGCGCGGGAACACGCGCGAGACCGATCTCATCGCCCGCTACGGCGGCGAGGAGTTCGTGGTCGTGCTGCCGGCGACCGACGCGGACACCGCGCGGGCGATCTGCGAACGCATCGTGAGCGCCTTTCAAAACACCGGCCACGTGGTCGGCGCCGAGCACGCCACCGTGACGATCTCGATCGGCTGCGCGACGCACGGAACACAGACCGCCTTCGCCTCGGTCGCGGATTTCGTCAAGGCCGCCGACCAGGCGCTCTATACGGCGAAGCTGCGCGGGCGCAATCGCAGCGTACCCTTCGATCACCAGCTGCCGAGCGTGCTGGCGGGCACGCCGGCACGCGCAGCGCCGCGCAGCGCCTGAAGACTTCGCCGCTCGACCGGGCGGCTGCGACGTTATGTCGCGCAAGTTCGCGATTAGGTTGCATGTCGTGCGAAGCGCATCACAGTTTTTGAGGCATGCGGCGAACTCCTTGTCGCAATTTGGGAACATCGAGCGGGAGAGCCTTTCACACAAGAATGAGGGCCTCGCGTATCGACCTTATTTTTGTAGCGAGGGAAGCATGGCCACCGATCGACCTGCGGCGCGAACGCAGAAACCAGACTTCAGCTACGGCACCCGTGAGCTGCGGCAGGCGCAACGCGCCGCTCCAACCGATGACGAATCGCTCGAGATCACCGGCAAGTCGCCGCGGATCGAAGCCGAGGAACGCGGCTTCGACCCGTACAACAGCTCGGGCAGCTTCGATCGTCGCAAGAACTGGGAGCGCATCCGCAAGCGCTGAGCTGCGGCGGATTCGCCTCAGGCCTCACCCTCCGCCGGTCTCCCGCGCGTGCCGGTGGCTCGCGCTGAATTCGCTGTTTGGATACCAGCGAGGAAAGCGGTGCATCGTCGCCACGCGCAGCCCCACCGCGTAGTACAGGGAGAGATCGTTGACTGCGCCCCCCACGTCCCAGTCCTCGGAATATCGATCCGACGGCTCACCGAAGCGGTGCGCGTAGTACTCATCGAGCTGCGCCTGCCCGAAGGCGGGACCGCGCGCCGCATCGTCGATGCCCGAGACCGCATACAGGGCCGGCACCCCCCGCAGGGCGAACTCGATGGCGTCCGAGCGATAGTAAATGCCCTGCTCCGCACGCGGATCCGGGCGCATCTCCCGACCCTGCAGCAGCGCCGCCCCGCGCGCGTACTCCTCGAGCTCGGAGCTGCCCGCCTGCAGCACGATGAGATCGCGCGTGCGGCCGCCGATGTGCAGATCCTCGAGGCACAGCACGGCGGCGGTCAGATTCAGCGGCACGACCGGATGATCCAGGTAATAGCGCACACCGAGCAATTGCGTCTCATCGGCGGTGAAGGCGATGAACAACAAAGAGCGATCCGGGGGCGGGCGGGTGCGTGCGAAGGATTGAGCGAGCGCCAGCAGGCCGCCCACACCGCTCGCATCATCGACGGCGCCGCTGAAGATCGCCCCCTCGGCGGTGCGCCCGAGCTGGTCCCAATGGGCGCTGAATATGACATATTCGTTCTTGCGCGCGCCGCCCGCGAGCGTTGCGACCACATTCGTCGAATCGAAACGCCGGATCGTGCTCGTGAGCGTCGCATCGATGCTGACGGCGAGCGCCACCCCCTTGAAGCCGCGTCGAGCTGGCGCAGCGAGCAGCGCGTCGGCATCCTGGCCGCCTGCACCCAGCAGGATGCGCCCCGCGGCCGCCGTGACCCAGCCTGCCAGCACGGGTCTCGAGGTGTCGGCAGCCGTGGTTGCGAGCTCCAGATGGGGACCCGACCAGGTGTTGCGCACGACGTCCCAGCCGTAGCCGGTGCTGCGCTCGTCATGCACGAGGAGCACGGCGGCGGCCCCTTGGCGCCCCGCTTCCTCGAGCTTGTAAGCCGCGCGCCCATACACCGAGAGCGCATTTCCCTTGAACAGGGTCGGATCGCGGCTGGCGACGCCCGGATCGCCGTCGAGAACCAGGACCGTCTTGCCGCGCACGTCGAGCTGCGCATAGTCGTTCCAGTCGTACTCCGGAGCGACGATGCCGTAGCCCACGAACACGACGCCGCTGTGGGCCAGCCGCACGGCGGGGTCCGATTGCGGGCTCCACAGCACCATGTCCGTGCCAAAGGCGAGCGGCAATGCCCCGGCCCGCCCCAGCACGGTCAAGGTCGGTCGAGCGCTCGCAGTGGCCTCGATCAGCGGCACCTGCTGCACGAAGCTCTCGCCGTTGCCGGGCTTCAGGCCGAGCTTGCGAAACTGGGCGGTCAGGAACGCGACGGTCTTGTCCTCGCCGGGGGTACCCGGCCTGCGACCCTCGAGCTCGTCGGAGGCGAGCATCCGGACCTCCTCCCGGAAGAGCAGGTCGTCGACATCGGTGGAGGGGGGCGGCTGCTTGTGTGTACTCGCACAACCGGTGAGAAGCATTCCGAGGAGCGCAAGGAGCGGTCGCCGCATGATCTCCTCCGCCGCTCCTCAGGAGCGCCGCGGCCAGTAGAGCAGGACGACTCCGCCGAGGCACACGAGCATTGCGACATAAGCCCAGCCGCGCCAGGCGCGCGAGCGCAACTGACCAACGAAACTACCGGCGCTGGCGGCGGTCAGACTTGCGAATGCGCACAGACCGGTGAGGACGCGGGGAAACTCCTGCGAGAGCGCCGGATGGCGGCCCGCCAGGACCGCGAACACGATCAGCACGGCGCAGAGGCTGAAGGTGATCGATGCGGCCGATCCCAGCACGATTCCGATCAAAACCGTGAACGGACGCATATCTTCGGGCTCGTATACACTTGGCTTGCAGCAGAGGCTCGACTAGCCTTCGGGCTAAGAGGCCGCAGTTTACAGGAGAAAGGGCAAGGTGAACGTCAACAGGACCCAGCGCCCGCGCTGGTTGAGCGCCATCGCCGTGTGCACGGCCGCCGTGGGACTCGCAGCACTGCTCGGCGCGGCGATGACTCCACCCGCCCCCGCCACACCCACCGCCGCAACGGCCCTCGCACCCACCGAGCAGGAGAGCTACGTTGCGCGCCGCATCAGCGACATCGTCGCACGCGAGCACTATCGGCGCGCGCCGCTCGATGATCGACTCTCGAGCCTGATCCTCGACCGCTACCTCGACGCGGTCGACGGCGGCCGCAGCTACTTCTACGCGAGCGACATCGCCGAATTCGAGCGCTATCGCTACCAGCTCGACGATGCCATCAAGGCGGGCGACGTGGAGCCCGCCTTCGTGATCTTCCGTCGCTTTCAGCAGCGCAGCCGCGAGCGCATGGACTATGCGATCTCGCTGCTCGCCAAGAAACCCGATTTCGATGTGGATGAGTCCTTCAATTTCGATCGCGAGAAGGAACCCTGGCCGGCGAACGCGGCGGAGATGAACGAGCTGTGGCGCAAGCGCGTCAAGAACGACGCGCTCTCGCTCATGATCGCCGGCAAGCAGTGGCCCGAGGTCGCCGACATTCTGCGCAAGCGTTACGAGCACGTGCAGAAGCGCATGGACCAGAGCAAGCCCGAGGACGTCTTCGAGGCCTTCATGAATGCCTTCGTCCTGTCGCTCGATCCGCACTCGAACTATTTCTCGGCGCGCAATTCCGAGGAATACAACATCCAGATGAGCCTTTCCTATGAGGGCATCGGCGCCTCGCTCCAGCTCACCGACGACTACGTGACGGTGATCGACGTGATTGCCGGCGGTCCTGCCGCCGTCAGCGGCAAGCTGAGCGCGAACGATCGCATCACGGCGGTGGGCGAAGGCAAGAACGGCGAGCTCGTCGATGTCATCGGCTGGCGCCTCGATGATGTGGTGCAGAAGATCCGCGGCCCGGGTGGGACGCTGGTGCGCCTGCAGCTGTTGCCGGCGGGCGCGGCACCGGGCTCGCCCCAGAAGATCGTCGAATTCACCCGCAACCGCGTGTCGCTCGAGGCGCAGGCCTCGCACAAGAGCATGCGGACGGTGCAGCGCAACGGGCGCGACATCAAGATCGGCATCATCACCGTGCCGAGCTTCTATCAGGACTACGATGCGAGCCGCGCGGGAGCCAAGGATTTTCGCAGCACCACCCGCGACGTGCAGCGCCTCATCGGCGAGCTGCGCAAGGATGGCGCCGAAGTGCTGATCATGGATCTGCGTGCGAACGGCGGCGGTTATCTCCCGGAGGCCGAGTCGCTCACCGGACTTTTCATCGACCGCGGCCCGGTGGTGCAGCTGCGCGACACGACCGGACGCATCGAGGTGGATGATGACCCCGATCCGGCCATCTTCTACACGGGCCCGCTCATCGTGCTGGTCGATCGATTCAGCGCATCGGCCTCGGAGATCTTCGCCGGGGCCATCCAGGACTACGGTCGAGGGCTGATCATCGGCCAGCAGACCTATGGCAAGGGCACCGTGCAAAATGCACACCCTCTCAACTACACGATCTTCGGACGCAAGCCCGAGCTCGGGCAGCTCAATGTGACCATCGGCAAGTACTACCGCATCACCGGCGAGAGCACTCAGGATCGCGGCGTGACGCCGGACATCACCCTGCCCTCGCTCATCGATGCAAGCGAGGTCGGTGAGAGCACCCGCGACCGTGCGCTGCCGTGGGACCATATCGAGCCCGCGAGCTTCAAGACCGAGGGGGACCTCAAACCCATCGCAACCAGCCTGGAGAAGCTGCACGAGGAGCGCACCGCCGATAGCGCCGACTTCCGCTACCTGCGCGAGGACATCTCGGCGCTCGAGACCATGCGCAACCAGAAGACCGTGTCCCTCAACATCAAGACCCGCGAAGCCGAGCGCAAGCGCCTCGACAGCGAGCGCCTGGCGCGTGAGAACGCCTGGCGGGCCGCACACGGTGTTGCGCCCGCCAAAGCGCTCGAGGACGTGAAGGATGATGCCGCACCGGGGATCATCCTCGACGAGACCACACAGATTGCCGCGGACTTCGCGACGCTCGCGCCCCACGGCAAGGCCGCACCGACGCAGGCGCGGCGCACCGACCTGCAGTAGGGGTCTTTAGCGCAGCAGCAGCGTGTAGAGATCCCAGTAATCCTCGGCGAGCACGTTCCAGCCGCTCGCGTTGGCCCCCTTTCTCGAGGCATCGGGCTGTGCAGCCGCCGCAGTGAGCGATTCGGCCGTCGGGACGGTATCGGCGGAATTGCGGTACTCGCACAGACCGCGCAGCCGCTCGAGCTTGAAGCGCACGCCGGCGACGATCTGCTTGTGATTGGACACCGCGGCCATCGCGCTCTGCACCCGCTGCATGTACCCCTCGCACTCCGCACGCGTGCCGAAGCTCATCTCGTGCACCCGGCGCGCGACCGCTTCCTTGGCGATGGCGGTGACACCGAACTCATCGGCGTGCTCGCAGAGCGACTCGGCGTAGCTGATGATCGCAAGGTTGATGTTGCGGCGGGCATTGAGCGATATCCCCGGAAATTCGGGCAGCGCTTCGTTGGCGATGGCGCTGCGCTCGGCATGCAGCTCGCCCACGGCCGCATCGGCTCCCGCGAGCGCCTGCCTCTGCGCGTCGACCGAGCGTTGCCCGCGCCGCCGCCTGAAGTAATGCCAGAAGGCGGTGAGCGCATCGAGCTCGCGTTGCGCCGCGACGAGCCGTGCACGCTCCTCGTCGGCGGCCATCGAGGCGGCGGCGAGCCGCTCATCGACGTCCTTCAGCCGCTCGCTCTTGAGCGTCTCGCAATCGAGCTTGTGACGTGCGCTCTCGCGCCTCTCCTGCTGATGGGTCAGGTCGGTGGCAAAGCTCGAGAGCTGTTGATGGCAGCTCTTCCACAAGCCGCGCAACTGGAAGAACACGAGGGCCCCGAAGGCCGTCCGCGGGTCGGCGAGCAGATCCGCGAGGGCATCGAGCTGCTCCTGCACGCGAATGGTCGCGCCCTCCTGCTGCTTGAGGCGGTCGCGCAGAAGGTGGAATTCGTCCTTGAGATCGGCGTAGGCCTTCTTCAAGCCGGCGCGGTTCTGGAAGAGCTGCATGAGCCGCTCTTCCTCGGCACTCACGCCGCCGCTCTCCAGCCCGCTCTTGAGGAAACTCAGCTTGTCGATCAAGGTCCCGCCTCGACTATTGCGTGCGGGACTCCCACGGGGCATTACCCACTAGAAGTGATGGCCCCGCTCGGCACAATACTCCAACCATTTGTTTAGCATCATGTTGCGCGTCCAGCGCTGATCCAGTTCACGCTTGAGTCCGGTCTGCAGGGCGTGGAGCTGCGCGTGGCGCTGGAAGCCACGAAAACTGCGAACTTCGGCGAGTCGCGCATCGTGATAAACGCATACTTCCAGGTCCGGATCGCGGATGCGAACGCCCTCGCAGATGAACTCGTACGTGAGCCGCAGCAGACTCGTGTAGGGCGCGCTCTCGATCGGCGTGAGATGAAGATCACAGTCCGAGTCGACGCGCGACACGCGGCGCTCCTCTAGCGCGCGCAGGTTGCTCACCAGCCAGCCGAGCCGCACGTAATTGCTCTCATAGAGAGTCATCAGGCTGACGAAGCTTCCCGGCCTCGCGCGCCACGACGTCCTGCACCATTGATCGGCGATCATCATGGTTTGACTATACCACGCGAAAGCGCAATGTCAGGGGCGCAGACGCCGCTCGATGCCGGTGCGGTCGAGAATACGGCTGGAAATTTCCTCGATTGAGCACTCCGTCGCATCGATCATTGGAATCCCGTGACGCTCGAGCAACGATTCCGCGGCCCGTACTTCGAACGCACATTGCCGCGGCGAGGAGTAGCGGCTGTCGGGCCGGCGCTCATTGCGGATCTGCTGCAGCCGGTCCGGCTTGATGGTGAGCCCGAAGAGCTTTTGCGACCAGCTCTCGAGCGCGCGTGGCAGCTTGCGCGACTCGAGATCATCCTCCGTCAATGGGTAGTTCGCCGCGAAGATGCCGTATTGCATGGCCAGATACAGGCAGGTGGGCGTCTTGCCGGAGCGCGAGACGCCGATGAGGATCACATCGGCGCGCTCGTAGTCGCGCACCACCGACCCGTCGTCGTTCGCGAGCGCGTAGTTGGTCGCGTCGATGCGCATCGCATAGGAATGCGTATCGGCCATGCGGTGCGTACGGCTCATCACGTGCGAGGATTGCGTCGCGAGCTCATGCTCGAGCGGCGCGAGGAACGGGTCGAAAAATCCAGGAAAAAGCCGGTGCTTCCACGCACCACGTTGCGCACATCCTCCTGCACGAGGGTGCTGAAGACGATCGGCCGCACCCCCTCGTGCTTGGTCACCAGATCGATCTTGCGGACCGCCTCGATCGCCTTGTCAACAGTGGAGATAAATGGCACAGTCACTTGACGAAATTCGATGCCGTCGAATTGCGTCAAGAGGCTGTGCCCCATGGTCTCGGCGGTTATGCCCGTCTGATCCGACACAAAGAAAACGGTGCGTTTCATCGGGGTAACTTTGGGGCCTCATGCAACCGTGCCTCGAAAGTGTTTCACTTTACCCATCGTCCGACAAGCGATCAGTCATGAATCCCTACATCATTCCGTTTGACAAATTGAAGAAGACAGACATCGAGCTGGTGGGCGGCAAGAACGCCTCGCTCGGCGAGATGATCTCGGGGCTGGCGGATCTTGGAGTGACGGTACCGGGCGGGTTCGCGACCACCGCACATGCCTATCGGGATTTTCTCGCGCAGAACGGCCTGGGCGAGCGCATCCGCACGCTGCTCGCGAGCCTGGACGTCGATGACGTGCAGCGGCTCGCCGTCGTCGGCAGCCAGATCCGCGACTGGATGCTCGCCACTCCATTTCCGGAAAGGCTCGAGAAGGAGGTCATCGCCGCCTGGCGCGCCATGGGCCAGGGGGCGGATTTTGCCGTCGCCGTACGCTCCTCGGCGACTGCGGAGGATCTGCCCGAGGCCTCCTTCGCGGGTCAGCAGGAGACCTTCCTCAACGTGCGCGGCCAGGAGCAGGTTCTCGCCTGCATGCACGAGGTGTATGCCTCGCTCTTCAATGACCGGGCGATCGCATACCGCGTGCACAACAACTTCGATCACGACTCGGTCGCGCTCTCGGTGGGCGTCCAGCACATGGTTCGAAGCGATCTCGGCGCGGCCGGCGTGATGTTCACGCTCGACACCGATTCGGGCTTTCGCGACGTGGTCTTCATCACCTCCTCCTACGGTCTCGGCGAGACGGTCGTGCAGGGGGCCGTGAACCCGGACGAGTTCTACGTCTACAAGCCGGCGTTGCGCGCCGGGCGGCGTGCCGTGCTGCGCAAGAATCTCGGGCAGAAGGCGACCAAGATGATCTATGCCGCGCCCGGCTCGGCAGAGCGCGTGCGCACGGTCGAGGTGGACGCCGCGGACCGCCAGCGCTTCTCGCTCACGGAGGACGACATCATTGCCCTCGCGAGACAGGCGCTCATCATCGAAGATCATTACGGCACGCCGATGGACATCGAGTGGGCGAAGGACGGCGCGAACGGCAAGCTCTACATATTGCAGGCGCGACCCGAGACCGTTCAGAGCCGCGCCGGGCGCACCATCCAGCGCTTCACCCTCAAGGCGCGCTCGGCGGTGCTGGTGAGCGGTCGCAGCATTGGACAGCGGATCGGCGCGGGCCACGCCCGGGTGATTCGCGACGTGCGGGAAATGTCACGCGTGCGCGCCGGCGACGTGCTGGTCGCGGACATGACGGATCCGGACTGGGAGCCGGTCATGAAACGTGCCGCGGCGATCGTCACCAATCGCGGCGGGCGCACCTGCCACGCCGCGATCATCGCGCGCGAGCTCGGCATTCCCGCGGTGGTCGGCTGCGTGAACGCGACCGGCACGATCCACGAGAATCAGGCGGTCACCGTCTCCTGCGCCGAGGGAGACACCGGCTACGTCTACGACGGCATGCTCGAGTTCGATCAGCGCCACATCGAGCTCGATTCACTGCCGCCGATTCCCGTCAAGATCACCATGAACATCGGCAACCCCGACCGCGCATTCGAGTTCGCAGGTCTTCCCAACCACGGCGTCGGTCTCGCGCGCCTCGAGTTCATCATCAACCGCATGATCGGCGTGCATCCGCGCGCGCTGCTCGAGTTCGAGAAGCAGAGCCCCGAGATCAAGGAGGCGATCCTGCAGCAGATGGCGGGGTATGCCGATCCGGTGAGCTTCTACGTCGAGAAGCTCGCCGAAGGGATATCGCAGATCGCGGCCGCCTTTGCGCCCGAGATGGTCATCGTGCGGCTGTCCGATTTCAAGTCGAACGAGTACGCGAATCTCATCGGCGGCAAGCAATACGAGCCGCACGAGGAGAACCCGATGCTCGGCTTCCGCGGCGCCTCGCGCTACATCGACCGGACCTTCCGGCCCTGCTTCGAGCTCGAGTGCCGGGCGCTGAAGCGGGTGCGCGAGGAGATGGGCCTCGCCAACGTGCAGGTCATGGTGCCGTTCGTGCGCACCTTGAGCGAGGCGAGAACCGTCACGCAGCTGCTCGCCGACAACGGATTGCGGCGTGGTGAGAACGGACTCAAGCACATCATGATGTGCGAGCTGCCGACCAACGCGGTGCTCGCCGACCGCTATCTCGAATATTTCGACGGCATGTCGATCGGCTCGAACGACATGACGCAGCTCGCCCTCGGGCTCGATCGTGACTCCGGTGTGGTCGCCAAGCTGTTCGATGAGCGCGATGAGGCGGTCAAGGCCTTCATGACGATGGCCATCAAGGCCTGCACCAGCCGCGGCAAATATGTCGGTATTTGCGGCCAGGGGCCTTCGGACCACCCCGAGCTCGCGCGCTGGCTGGTCGACCAGGGGATCGACAGTCTGTCCCTCAACCCGGACACCGTGGTCGAAACGTGGATGTTTCTCGCCACCGAGAAGGGGCGCTGATCGATCGGAAGATGACCGCCGGCGCCCTGCGCTCTCAGCCGTCGGGCAGCGGGCGCAGCAGCCGCTCGCGGTAGTACTCGAGCTCGCGGATCGACTCACGCACGTCGTCGAGTGCGAGGTGCGTCGAGCTCTTCAGGAAGCCTTGCGCGATGTGCGGCGCCCAGCGCTGGGCCAGCTCCTTGAGCGTGCTCACATCGAGATTGCGATAGTGGAAGAAGCGCTCGAGCGCCGGCATGTGACGGGCGAGAAACCGCCGGTCCTGGCAGATGCTGTTGCCGCACATCGGCGAGCGGCGCGGCTCGACCCAGCGCTCGAGAAACGACAACGTCGCCCGCTCGGCGCTCGCCTCGTCGGTGGCGCTCGCGAGGACCCGCGCGGTGAGCCCGGAGCTCGCGTGCTGACGGGTGTTCCAGTCGTCCATGCCGGCCATGACGGCCTCGCTCTGATGCACGGCGAGCACCGGTCCCTCGGCAAGCACGGCGAGATGTTTGTCGGTTACGATCGTCGCGATCTCGATGATGCGATCGGTGTCGGGATTGAGCCCGGTCATCTCGAGATCGATCCAGACGAGGTGTTCGGCGGATTTCACTGCAGGACGTTCGAATCGAAAAAATGCATGGTAGCAGAGCGACGCCGGTGACGGGGGAGCGCGGCGCGGGCATCGTGCTGGCCAACTACGGCCGCGGGGTCCTGGTGCAACAGGGCGCGGCGGTCCTGCATTGCATGACGAGAAGCCGCAAGCAGCGCCTCGTCTGCGGGGATCGGATCGGCTGGTTGCGCGAGCGCCCGGGCGAGGTGCCGACCGTCGAGAGCGTCGAGCCTCGCCGCAACGTGCTCGAGCGGATCGACGCGCGCGGCCGGCCCGAGCCCATCGCCGCCAATCTCGATCGGGTCGCCATCATCGCCGCGCCCGAGCCGCAGCCCGACTGGTATCTGGTGGACCGGTACTGGGCCGCTGCGCGGCTCAGGGATCTGCAGGCACTGCTCATCGTCAACAAGTCAGACCGGCCGCTCGGAGCGCTGAATGCGGAGCTTGCGACCTATCGCGCCCTCGGCCTCGATTGCCTCGAGGTCTCGGCGCTCGCGGGCCTCGGGATCGGGGAGCTGCGCCGGCGGCTCGAGCAGGGAGCGAGCCTCCTCGTCGGCCAATCGGGCGTCGGCAAGTCCTCGCTCGTGAACGTCCTGGTCCCGCAGGCGGACGCCCAGATCGCAGTGCTCACGCGCGATGCGGAAGGCCGACACACGACCACGACGGCGCGCCGCTACACGCTCGGTCCGGACGGCGCGCTGATCGATGCGCCCGGCGTGCGCGACTTTGCACCGCCCGCGAGCGGTGCGCGCGCAGCGGAGCGCGGCTTCATCGAAATCGAGGCACATGCGCCGCGCTGCCGGTTCAACGACTGTCGGCATCTCGAGGAGCCGGGATGCGCCGTACGCGATGCACTCGGTGCGCAGCTCATCGCGCCACGCCGCTACGAGAGCTACCGGCGCCTCTGGCGTCTGTACGACGGTCTGGCGGAGCGCTAGGACCTAGGACACCGTGGTCCGGCCCGCGAGCGCATGCGCGAGCGTGCCGCCGTCCACGTACTCGAGCTCACCGCCCACGGGCACCCCGTGCGCGATGCGCGAGACTCTGAGTCCGAGCCGCAGCGCGAGCTCCCCGAGATAGTGCGCCGTGGCCTCGCCCTCCACCGTCGGATTGGTGGCGAGAATCACTTCGCGCACCTCGCCGGTCTTGAGCAGCTGCTCGAATTCCTCGAGGCCGAGCTCCACCGGACCGATGCCGTCGAGCGGCGACAGATGCCCCATGAGCACGAAGTAGCGCCCGCGGAATCCTCCCGACTGCTCGATCGCCACCACGTCTGCAGGCGACTCGACCACGCAGAGCTGCGCGACTTCGCGCTCGCTCGATGCGCAGATGCCGCACAGCTCTCCCTCGGTGAGCATGCGGCAGCGCCTGCAATGGCCGACGCGCTCGAGTGCCTCCGCGAGCGCCTGCGCGAGCGCGCGGCCGCCGTCGCGATCGCGCTCGAGCAGATGAAACGCCATCCGTTGCGCCGATTTGGGACCGACCCCCGGCAGGCAGCGCAGCGTGTCGATCAGCCGCGCCAGCGATGCGCTGTACTTCATCGAGCTAGAACGGCAGCTTCATGCCCGCAGGAAGATTCATGCCGGACATGAGTCCGGCGTACTTCTCCTGGGTGCGCGCCAGGAGCTTGCGGGTCGCGTCGTTGAAGGCGGCGACGATGAGGTCCTCGAGCAGCCCGAGATCCTCGCCCTGAAGCTTGGGCTCGATCGAGACCTTCTTCGTCTCGTGACGGCCGTTCATCACGACCTTCACCATGCCCGCGCCCGACTCACCCGTCACCTCGAGCTCCGCCAGCTCGGCCTGCGCCTTCTGCATCGTCTCCTGCATCTGCTGCGCCTGGCGCATCAGATTTCCAAGCCCGCCTTTCATGATCGCACCTCCTCGAATCTAGCTCGTGGGTTTGACCGAGGCGACATCCACCTCGGCACCGAATCGCTCCCGCAGACCCTTGACCGTTGGATCCTCCTGGAAGGCGGCCGCGGCACGCACCACCCGATCCTGTTCCGCGCTCGCGCGCTGGCGCGCCGGTGTCTGCAGTCCCTCCTCGCCGGCCTCGATCAGCAGACGCAGGTCGCGACCCAGGTAGGCCCCGAGACCGTGCTGCAGCTTCTCCTCGATCTGCCGGGTGCGCCGGTCCGCGGCCTGCGGATCGACCTTGAGCCGCAGCACATTCTCCTCGAGCGCCACCGGCACGCAGTTGAGCGCGAACTGGCGGGCCATCCCCGAAAGCTCCGCCGCCTCGACCACCGTGGACCAGTTCTGCGCATCGACCGTCGTCGGCGCGCCGGGACCGGCGGTGATCCGTCGTGGCGCCGCCGGCCCACCCGGGCCACCATTCGCTCGGCCGCCGGAGGCGATCGCCCCCGTCGACGCCGCGGAACTCTCGCCCGATGCGGCCGTCTTCGCGGATACGGCGGGCGGCGGCGGAGAGGCGCCCGTGGCAGCATCCTCGGGCCGAAAGGCGAGCATGCGCAGCAGCACCATCTCGAACCCGGCGCGCGGGTCGGGTGCCAGGGGCAGATCGCGTCGCCCGGCGAGCGCGATCTGATAATAGAGCTGTACATCCTCCGGCCGCAGTGCCTGCCCAAGCCGCTCCCAGAGCGCGGCGTCTGTTTCCTCATCGAGGGCAGCGGCCTGCGGCACGATTTGCGAGAGCGCGACTCGCTGCAAGGCGCCGGCGAGTTCGACGAGGACCCGATCGTAGTCCGGGGCGTCGCGGTCGAGATCGCGCGCCTGTGCGAGCAACGCGGGGCCGTCCGAGCGTCCGAGCGCCTCGATGATGCGAACGACGTGCCCGCGGTCGACGGTCCCGAGCATCTCGCGGCTGGCCGTCTCGCTCAGCACACCGCCGCCAAAGGCGATGAGCTGATCGAGCAAGCTGAGCGCATCGCGCATGCTCCCCTCCGCGGCTCGTGCGAGCAGCATGAGTGCCGCAGGCTCCGCTTCGAGACCCTCGGCCGCCGCGATCTCCCGCAGTCGCGCCGCAATCAGGGACACCGGCAGCCGCTTCAGGCTGAACTGCAGACAGCGCGACAGCACCGTCACGGGCAATTTCTGCGGATCGGTGGTTGCGAGCAAGAACTTCACCCGCGGCGGAGGCTCTTCCAGTGTCTTGAGCAGCGCGTTGAACGAGTGCGCCGAAAGCATGTGCACCTCATCGATCAGGTACACCTTGTAGCGGCCCCGGGTCGGCGCGTATTGCACATTGTCGAGCAGCTCGCGGGTGTCATCCACCTTGGTGCGCGAAGCCGCATCGACCTCGATCAAATCGGCAAATCGCCCTTCATCGATCTCGCGACAGGCAGCGCACACCCCGCATGGAGTCGAGCTCACGCCCACCTCGCAATTGAGCGACTTGGCGAGAATTCTCGCCACGGTGGTCTTGCCGACGCCGCGGGTTCCGGTGAACAGGAAGGCGTGATGCACCTTGCCTTGGTCGAGTGCGTTGCACAGCGCCCTGAGCACGTGCTCCTGCCCGACCATCTCGGCGAAGCGCCGCGGGCGCCATTTGCGCGCAAGTGCGATATAGCTCATGGGATTCAGTGTAGCTGTTGCAGTAGACGCTCGTCAGAGCGAGCAGGGAGGCAGCCCGCGCCAGCAGGACTTCGGCGCCCGACTTAAAGCCTCTACCGCTGCTCCCTTCCGGGCCTGACGGGGTTCGTGGCCAGTCGTCGCGAAGATGCCGGCGCGAGCCGCCATGGACTCACGGGTTGGCGGAGAGGGAGGGATTCGAACCCTCGAACACCTTTTGGGGTGTTACTCACTTTCCAGGCGAGCGCCTTCGACCACTCGGCCACCTCTCCCCGTCGACCGGTACAACGAATGCGAGCGGGCCGCAAGCGTACCGAAGGCTCAACCCTCCGTCAAAAACGGATCCCCGGCTCAGCCGCTCAGGCCCTTGGGCGGTGGCGCCGGCTTGTACTTGGGTGGCAGATCGAGGCAAGGGTCATGCGGCCCGGGCGCGGGCGGCGCCTCGTCGACCGGCGGGATGCTGAGCGCGCTCTGGGTATTCGGCGCATCGAGCCCGGGCGGCACCTTGATGGGGGGCAGCTGCCTCGCGCGCTGATAGTCCTGACGCTTGTGGCAATCGAGGCTCGAGAGGTGCTGGAACGGATGCCACGGTATGTACTTGCAGCCGCACAGCAAAATGGCCGTCAGCGCGAGCAGCGTCGCGCGCGCAATGCTCATGCGGCGCGCTCCTCGCCCGCAAGGCCTGCCGCACGCATTGCGCGCAGCACCGTCTCGTGGTGAGCCGCCGACAGCTCGACGAGGGGTAATCGGATGCCGCCGCCCATCAGGCCCAAGCGCATCACCGCCCACTTGACCGGGATCGGGCTCGGCTCGATGAACAGCTCCCGATGCAGCGGCTGCAGGTCCGCGTCGATGGCGCGCGCGCTCGACATATCACCCGCCAGCGCCGCGCGGCAGGCTTCGCTCATGCGACGCGGCGCGACATTCGCCGTCACCGAGATCACCCCGCGCGCCCCGAGTGCCATCCATTCGATGGCGCTTGCATCATCACCGGAGAGCACCTGAAACGATCCCGGACAACTCGCGACGAGCTCGCGAACGCGCGTGAGAGAGACGCTGGCGTCCTTCAAGGCGACGATGTTCGGGTGGCGAGCAAGCCGCGCGACGGTGACCGGCAGCAAATCGACCGAGGTGCGGCCGGGCACGTTGTACAGGATGATCGGCGCCGCGGATGCGTCGGCCGCGGCTGCGAAGTGCCGATACAGCCCTTCCTGCGGCGGCTTGTTGTAGTAGGGCGTGACGAGCATGATCGCGTCGACGCCGAGACGCGACAGCTGGCGCGTTCGTGCGATGGTCGATGCGGTCGAGTGGGTGCCTGCGCCGGCGATCACGCGTATCTTGCCGCCGACTCGGGCGACTGCGCGCCGGGTGAGCTCCTCGGTCTCCTCGACGCTGAGGGTGGGCGATTCGCCGGTGGTGCCGGCCACGACGATGCCGGCGGAGCCCTCACGAACGTGAAAATCCAGCAGCCGGTCCCACGCAGCCCAGTCGAGAGTGCCGTCCGTTGCCATCGGCGTTACCAGCGCGGCGAAGCTTCCGCAAAACATCTCGATCCCTCGGGAAAGTGATCCCCTAGCTCAAGAATCCGCTACCTTAAGGGGGGAGTTGCACCGTGGCAAGCGCCCATCCGGTAGAATTTGCGCCGATGAAACAACATATCGTCATTTGCGCGGTCGGGGGAGACCGTGTGGGGATGGTCCACGAGCTTTCCAAGGCGGTGGCCGATTGCGGGGGCAGCATCAGCGAAAGCCGCATGACCTCGCTCGGCAACGAGTTCGCGATGCTGCTGCTGGTCAATGGCAACTGGCACACGCTCGCCAAGCTCGAGGGCGAATTCAAGAAGCTGGCCGATGCGACCGGCATGAACATCCAGCTGCGGCGCACCGAGGAGAGGGCCGCGCGCAACGACATGCTGCCCTACTCGATCGACGTCGTCTGTCTCGATCAGACGGGCATCGTGGCGGGCCTGTCGGGGTTCTTCTCGCAGCGCGGAATCGACATCGCGGAGCTTTCGACGCGCTCCTATGCGGCGGCTCACACGGGGGCGCCCATGTTCTCGGTGCAGATGATCGTGAATGTGCCGAGCCGGCTGCACATCGGCGTGTTGCGTGAGGAGTTCATGGACTTCTGCGATCATTTGAACCTCGATGCCATTTTCGAGCCCGTGAAGAACTGAGCCGCTCATGGGCAGACCGGCGATCGGCAAGAAAGCGCCCGCGTTCACCCTCGAGGGGACCGGCGGCCGCTTTACTCTCGGAGATGCAGGACGGGGCGCGCTGGTGCTCTATTTTTATCCGCGCGACAACACGTCCGGATGCACCCAGGAGGGGGCGGACTTTGCCGCCGCCCATGCGCAATTCAAGAAGCTGAAGACCTCGATCCTGGGCATCTCGCCCGACACGCTGGACTCGCATGAGAAGTTCAGGAGGAAAATGGCCTTCCCGTTCGATCTGTTGAGCGACCCGGACCAGAAGGTGTGCAAGCTGTACGACGTGATCCAGGAAAAGAGCATGTATGGCCGGAAGT
>Ga0070734_10001793_pt1 | contig 29123 bp, 23 predicted proteins | sample Coa_R1_8_FD_66444 | JGI IMG/M metagenome (GOLD analysis project Ga0070734, IMG submission 66444) | Surface soil microbial communities from Centralia Pennsylvania, which are recovering from an underground coalmine fire - Coalmine... | ecosystem: Environmental > Terrestrial > Soil > Unclassified ... | reverse complement strand
GCATTGCATTTCCGAATGGGGGCATGAGTTCCGTCCGGAATACCGGCAGCTCAAGACGCTGCGTGCGAATTTTCCGGGCAAGCCAATTGCCGCTTTCACCGCCAGCGCGACGCAGCGCGTCCGTCACGATATCCTGTCGCAGTTGGAACTGCAGGAACCGGATAAGTACATCTGCAGTTTTCTGCGTCCCAATTTGCAGTATCTCGTCCGGCAATGCGAAAACTCCCGGACGCAGGACCGCTTGTTAGTCGCGGCGTTGCGCGCGCATGCCGGCGAAAACGTCATCGTCTACGCGCCCACCATCGCGCGCGTGGAAGAGACTGTGGATTTTCTGGCGCGGCAAGGCATTCCGGCCGTTCCGTACCACGCCAAAATGGAAACGCGCGAGCGCCAGAAAAACCAGGAGCGCTGGATGTCGGACGAAGTTCCGGTGCTGGTGGGCACCATCGCGTTCGGATTGGGAATCAACAAAGCCGCGGTGCGCGCCGTCATTCATCTCTCGTTGCCGAAGTCGGTGGAACAGTATTACCAGGAGGCGGGACGCGCCGGCCGCGACGGATTGCCGTCGGAATGCGCGCTGCTCTGGCAAAAGAAAGACGTTGGGTTGCTGGCGCATTTCATCTCGGCGGTAACGGATCCAGCCGAGCGCGAGCGATCCTGGCAGCGCTACCACGTCATTCGACGTTTTGCGGAATCCGAGACCTGCCGCCATCGCCAGATTTGTTTGCATTTCGGCGAGACGCCCAAGTGGGAGAAGTGCGAGATGTGCGACGTGTGCGCGGAAACGCCGGATTGGTTCGATCTGCAGCCGGATGCGACGCTCATGGTCGAAAGGCGACAGCGGAGTAAGCCGGGTGTTAAGCCGGCTGGCGCAACTGGAGGCGCCATAGATCCCAAGCTGGTGGATTATCTCAAGGACTGGCGGCGCGGCGTAGCGGCGCGCGACAAATTCCCGGCGTACGTGGTGATGCACGACGCGACCATCGAAGACATTTGCCGAAAGCTGCCTCGCACGCAGGCGGAACTGCTCCACGTCTCCGGAATTGGCGAGCGCAAAGCGCAGACGTATGGAGCTCAGATTCTAGCGGCGCTCGAAGCCTATCGCAAGCGAGGCTAGCCGCCGTGACGTACGCACTTTTGCGTGCCCCGTTCACGCTCCTGCGAACACCCAGATGAGGAAGAACCACGTTGAATGCGTTCACACGAATGTGAACGCGGCACGCACGAGTGCGTGCGCTACTTAATCGAAATGGTCGCGTTTGACGGGCTCGAAATCGTCCCTAAGGAATGAGCTGAATATCCTGAAATCCGGGCATGGCGGGCGTACTTCCATACGCAGGGGTTGGATCCGCGACCAGTTTCACGGTCAGGATAGTGGCCTCGGGCGCAATGCCGTGGTACTTGGCAACATTGCTGCCGTTTCCGGCGGCGACCGCGGTATTGGTGGTTCCGTGTCCCACGTAGTCGCGCTCGGCGATCGGCGGGCGGCCCTTCAGCGCCTGATTGATCTGAGCTTGCGTGTAGATGGTGCCGACACCGTAAGGATTACTCGGGTCGCTCGCACCCGTGTTATCGGTTAGATCGAAGATATAGGCAATTCGCTTAGTTCCATCGGCGTTCTGGAAGTCCTTGTTCTGCCAATCGATGCCACGGTCGATCATCGCGTAGATCACTCCTTTACCGGTGACGCCGTATTTCGTGGAAGCAAGATCGGACCGGACCTTATCCAGCGCTGAGAGGCTGGCGGCAACACACACAGAAACTACCCAAAACCGGCAGAGTAAACGTACAGACATAGGAATCCCTCGTTACCTATGTCGCGTAAACCGCTCGACAAAAACCTCATGTTATTGCAATCAAACTCCAAAGCGCGCGCGGTAATATACTAGTAACCCCTAGAGTTCCAGATTCATGCCGCCCGATGTGCCCGTAGAACGCGAGATTACCCGGCTCCTGCACCGCTGGAAGGAAGGCGACCGCGAGGCCCTTGCAAGCATCGCATCGCTCGCCTATGACGAGTTGCACGCCATTGCGATTGGGTACTTGCGGCGGGAGGTTCCCGGCCACACCCTGCAGGCCACGGGACTGGTGAATGAGCTGTACCTGAGGCTGGCGCAGGTGCGCGGCATCCAACTGACCGACCGGCGGCACTTCTACACATTCGCCGCTCAGTTGATGCGCATGATCCTGATCGATCATGCGCGCCAGACACGTGCGTTGAAGCGTCCCGGATCGGCCGAGCGCGTGCCTCTGCACGAGGAAATGGCCTGGATCGACGCATCGAGCGACGAAATGCTGGCGCTGGACGTGGCGCTGGATCAACTGGAGGTGCTGGAGGAGCGAAAGGTCCGGGTGCTTGAGCTCCGGTTTTTCCTCGGCTGCACCAACGAGGAGACCGCGCAGCTGCTGGATGTCTCGCGCGCCACCATCGACCGCGACCTGGAATTCGCCAAGACGTGGCTCTACCGGCGGCTTTCGCAACCGCCCAACAGCGGTTCGTAGCATCAACCATGGGGCGGATCGATCAAATCGAGGAGCTTTTTCACCAGGCGCGCGCCGTAGCGCAGGAAGAGCGCGCGGCATGGCTCGAATCCCGCTGCAATGGCGACGCAGAATTGTGCCAGGAAGTAGCGTCGTTGCTTGAGGCGAATTCGGAGATGCGCAGTTCCGCACCCATTCCCGCAGCCCCGGATCTGAGCGTGCCTACTGCGAAATTCGGCGCCTACCGCGCGGTGGAACTGCTGGGACGCGGAGGCACCAGCACCGTCTATCGCGCCGAGCGCGCCGACGGTCAGTTTTCACAAAACGTGGCGCTCAAGATCATGGCCGCGCACCTCGGCGGACCGGAATTTCTCAGGCGATTTGAAATCGAGCGCCAGTTGATGGCGACGCTCAATCACAACAACATCACGCGGCTGCTGGACGGGGGCGTTTCCTCCAACGGCGATCCGTACCTGCTCACCGAGTTTGTGGAAGGCGAGCCCCTGGATCGTTACGCGGATTCGCACAAGTTGGATTTGGATGCTCGGCTTCGTCTCTTTTCACAGGTTCTCGAAGCGGTGGACTACGCGCATCGCAATTTGATCGTACACCGGGATTTGAAGCCCGCGAACATTTTGGTGAACACGGAGGGCAACGTAAAGCTGCTGGATTTCGGAACAGCGTCGCTGCTGGCGCGTCCCACCGACATCACGTTGACCCGAGTGCGCATGATGACTCCGCGTTACGCCAGCCCCGAACAACTGAAGGGCGAGCGGCTGAATATTTCCACCGATATTTTTTCGCTTGGCGTGGTGCTCTACGAGCTGTTATGCGGCGGATGGCCGTTCGGCGATCCGAATTCCGTTTTAAGCGAGCTGAATCGGATCACTGGCAAAGTCGCGCCCACTTCGCTCACATCCTGCGCTACGGCGGAAGCGGCCGGCAGCCGGTCGGTGTCCCTGCAAAATCTGCGAGGGTTGTTACGCGGCGACCTTTCCACCATCGTGCTGAAGATGCTGGAAAACGAACCAGCGCGCCGTTATGGCTCGGCGCGTCAGGTGGCGGAAGATATCGAGCGATTTCGCGAGGGCCGCCCGATTCTGGCACGCCCGCGAACTCCTTGGTATGCGACGCGCAAGTTTGTGACCCGGAATTGGCTGCCCGTTTCCGCGGCATCGGCTGCAGTATTGGCGCTCGCGGCACTCACGGTTTTCTCGGTGAATAAAGCTGCGCAAGCCCGCGAGGAAGCCGCTCGCGCGCAGCGCGTCAGCGATTTCGTCAAGAATACTTTTCTGTCCGCAAGCTCCACCTGGACCAGCCCGTTGCGCGGGCAAAGCCGTGCCATCGAGTTCAAAGATGTTCTGGACAACGCGGCGGAACGCGTGGGCAAAGAGCTAAGCAACGATCCAGTGGCCCAGGCCGATTTGCTCGGAACGATCGGCGGCACCTACTCTGTTCTCGGTAATCCGGGCAAGGGAGAATTGCTGTTGCGGCAGGCATTGGATGTGTTGAGCCGTTCTGGACGCGGAGCATCGCGCAAAGCGGCGGACCTCAATGTGTTCTTATGCAACGCCTACTCGTACCAGGGACGGTATGACGAAGCGCTCAAAGCTTGCGCTCACGGAGTGGAATTGGCGCGAGTGTATGGATCGGAGTTGAGCGTGGGTGCGGTCCTGAACAATACCGGCTTCATGGCGGCGAAGAGCGGAGCTCCGCTGGCCGAGGCCGAGAAGTACTTTCGCGAAGCGGAAGCCAACGGGCCCACCGAGCCAAGATTGGCGAAGCTCTGGCCGGCGATCAACAACACGCGCATCGGCGGACTTCGAGTGCGGCAAGGGGATTTGGCGGAAGGCGAACGGCTGCTGCGGGATTCCGAGCGATTGCTGCGCTCCGAACCCGGCCCCCCGATTGAAATCCTCCCCACGCTCGATGCGCTGGCCGTCGCCGCGCGGATTCGCGGGAATTATCCGGAAGCGAGGCGGTGGCTCGAAGAAGCTCTCGAACTGCTGCGCCAACGGCCGACATCGTACATGGGAAGCGGCGATCAGCTCGAAATCGAGCTTGCTGCGAACGAAACTCTGGCCGGGCAGCCGCAAGGTTTATCGCGTTTCCAGAAGGTGAGCGCTGCCGTCGAAGCGGATTCTGGCGCGCCCGTCGAATCCGTCCGATTCCATCTGCTCGCCGGAATCGTCGAAAGCGGAAATGGTTTGCGCCCTTCCGCCGAGCGGCATCTGCGGGCCGCGCTGGCAACAAGCCAGAAAGAACTAGCACGCCAACCGGCGGATCGTGTCGAAATTTACTTGCGCCTGGCGCAAACGCTTGCGGCTTCCGGCCGGAACAGCGAGGCCGCGGATGTGGCACAGCAAGGTCTGCACTGCGCCGAATCGAGCTATGCCCAATTCTTCCAAGGACATCCAATGGTGACTGAGCTCCGGAAACTAGGCGGGTCTTCAACGGCGCTTGTAAACCAATAGATCGTCGCCGCTGCCTGAATCCGAATACGCGACGTGATGCGCGCCTAGCTCCTCGAACTCCGCGAGTTTGACGCCCGGCAAAAGCCCGTTCGCAATCAAAATTCCGCCGCTCGCAAGCATGCGCGCGACGCTGGTCAGCGCCAGTTCCTGTTCCACTCGGGTGTAGTAAGCGAAAAGATTGGTGGCGATAACCAGATCGAACCCCTGGCCGGGAACTGTGTCGAGCGTTTGCGTGACGATGTTCAGATCGTCGACAAAAATTCGAGTCGCGATCGCCGGCTTAATGGCCACAGCCCGCATTTCCATGCCCTGCGGCGCCGCGGCTGCCGTAGCCGGCGTTCCGATGGCTTCTCCAAAATGCTGCCAGTACGAAAGCGCGCCTGCGTTCCATCCAGCCGACTGCGGTCGCGGAAGCTGCAGCACATAATGCGGAACCGCGCCGGGTTTTGCCAGAGCACTTCTCAGGTGCGACACGATGAGAGGATTGAAATCCACCACCGACATCTGGACATCGGTAGCCGTCGCAACGCCCATCCGTAAAACGGTGTCGAGGATCGCGAACGGCTGCAACGATTGCGGCGGGCAGAAATCGTTGACGTCCGGGTCGCCCGCCAGATCGAGCCCCGGACCAATAACGGCGATTCGCTGCACGCGCGCTGGAAGTGTGTGGTTGGTCTTAAGAGTACGCAGCGTATCGTCGATCGCGTAATTGATCAACAGCGACGTTTCGGGCGAAACACCAGCATCGGCCCGCGCCTGTTGCTTTTTCAATCCGGTTTCTTCCAGCGCAAAGCGGCGCAGGATACCGGTGAGAAAACCGGGCAACTCACCTTCACTCACCTTCTGGCGGCGCAGGAACTCGATTACCATGCGGAAGCGCTCGGAATCGATGTCGTCCAGTGCTTTCACGAACGCGTCGCGCCGTGCGCGGGCACTGGCGGTGAGATCGCCAGCGGCATTCACCGCATCCGAAGCGGCTGCGAGTTTGGGAGGCGCCGGAAACGAGGTTCCAAACAGAATCAACTCGCTGAGCGAATCTTCAATCCCATGATCGATCCGCCCTCGGATCACGGCGTCGCGTTCGCGAATCCAAGTGTCCCAATCCGACGGCTCGCTCAAATCCGGGGGCTTCTCGCTGCTTCCGGCGAAAATTAAAGCGAGCGAAGGGACATCGGTGGATCGCAAGAATCTCACCGGGTTCGGACTGGCCGCCGGCATCCCGATCGCGAAAATTAAAAGAAGAGTTGCAGCGCGCCGCATCGTCGTAAGAACCATTGTTTCATGCCTGCTATGGCAAACTGAAGATTGCAGCTCACAGCAGCGAAACCGCGCGGGCCGAGGAGTCTTCCGATTGTCGGCAGTCTTCCGTATTTCCGCGCGAGGCCCATTGAATTCCTCACCGAAATCGCCGCGAAATATGGCGATCTTCCCTACTTTCGTCTGGGCCCGTATCACGCGTATCTGATCAATCAACCTGATTACGTGCGCGACATCCTGGTGACGAATCAATCGAATTTCACCAAGAGCCGGGCGTTGCAGCGCGCTCGCGTGCTGCTTGGGCAAGGATTGCTGACGAACGAAGGGAAATCGCATCTACGCCAGCGGCGTCTGGTGCAACCCGCCTTTCATCGCGAGCGATTGGCCGGCTATGCCGCGGTGATGAGCGATTATGCCGTCCGCTTGCGCGATCGCTGGCAGCCGAACACCACGCTCGACATCGCGGACGAAATGATGCGCCTGACGCTTGGCGTGGTGGGCAAAACGCTGTTTAGCGCGGACGTGGAAGCAGAGGCGCCGGAGATCGGCCAGGCTCTTACGACGGTGCTGAAGATGTTCCGCATGCTGATGATGCCCTTCTCCGAGTATCTGGAGAAGCTGCCGCTCCCTTCCATCCGCCGCTTTGAAAAAGCCCGCGATCGCTTGGATCAAACCATCTACGGACTCATCCGTGAGCGCCGCAAGAGCGGCGAAGATACGGGCGATCTGCTCTCGATGCTCTTGCTGGCTCAGGATGAAGAGGGCGATGGCGCGGGTATGACCGATACGCAGGTGCGGGACGAAGCACTCACGCTGTTTCTCGCCGGTCACGAGACCACGGCGAACGCTCTCACTTGGACCTGGTATCTTCTCTCGCAAAATCCGGAATGCGAAGCCCGTTTGCATGAGGAAATCGATTCGGTACTCGCAGGACGCGCGCCGCAGATGCCAGATTTGCCGCAGTTGCGCTATGCCGAAATGGTTTTTGCCGAATCGATGCGGCTCTATCCGCCGGCGTGGGCCATCGGCCGGATGTCGAAAGAATCATTCGAGCTCGGCGGTATGCAAATTGGATCGAAATCCATTTGTATCTTGAGCCCGTACGTGATGCAGCGAAATGCCCGCTGGTTTCCCGATCCGGAACGTTTCGATCCGGAGCGTTGGACGCCGGAAGCGCGCGAGACGCGTCCGAAATTTTCCTATTTTCCGTTCGGAGGCGGCGCGCGCGTGTGCATCGGCGAGCGCTTCGCGTGGATGGAGGGCGTGCTTTTGTTGACAACACTCGCGCAGAAGTGGAAGCTCCGGCTGGCGGAGGGTCAGCGCGTGGAACCGCTGCCGCTGATCACGCTCCGCACCAAGTACGGGATGCGGATGAACGTTCTTTCGAGACCGTAGCGCACGCACTCCTGCGTGCCGCGTTCACACTCGTGTGAACGCCTTGAAAGAAGTTCTTCCTTACTTGGTGTTCGCAGGATTGCGAACACGGTACGCAAAGTGCGTGTTCCATTTTCACTTCGCAGTTCGCAAGACAGCCCGGGCCGGAGCGCCGTCGCTTCCGACAATCTTCAGAGGCAGGCAGATCAATTCGTATTCGCCCGGCGCGACGTGTTCCAGATTCAGCCCCTCAATGATCCAGATGCCTGCGCCCAGCAGCGCACGATGGGTTTCGGCGCTATCGATTTCATATCCACCGACCGAGAGGTAATCCACGCCGACGGTTTGCACTCCACATTGCGCCAAGTATTCCGCCGTGTCCTTCGGGATGTAGACGAATTTCTCTTGAAACTCGTCCGTCTTCCAAAGTCGCGCGGAGTTCCGGGTTTTGAAGAGAACCCGTTCGCCTTTCGCCAAACGATGCGTCTCTAGCTCGCGAATCGTGATGCGCTCGGAGTTGGATATGGCGATCACGCGCGCCGGGCCGATGGTTGCGTCGATTGGCATTGTCTCGATGCCCTTCCCGTCAGCAAGAAAATGCCTCGGCGCATCCATGTGAGTTCCGATATGCGCGCTGGTGGAGATTTGCGAGAGGTTGCAAACGTCACCCTTCGCGATGAGCAGGCTTTCCGAGCGTCGGAACGGCGCGTCGCCCGGCCAGTGCGCCATACCGTCGCGGAGCGGAATGGAGATGTCTATGAATTCTCCGCTCATGAGGCGATGGAAATTACGTTCTTGATCCCGCCGGCATCGTTCGAGAGCGGCTTCAGGGCGTCTTCGATGGAAAATCGCGCTGTGATCAACGAGCGAACCGCATCCGGCCATTTCTCGACAAACGTCCCGAGATCGCCGATCGCCGCCCGGAAAGAGTGCGGCGGAGCATTCACGCTGCCCAGGATTACTTGATTTCTCAACACCACGTCTTTCATGATGTAATCCGTGTCCACCTGCATCGGGCCATGCCGGCCGGGCACGCCGGTGAAGATGAAAACGCCGTTGGGACCCAGATGCTGGATCACATCAAACGCCACGCCTGACGCCCCCACCGCTTCATAGACGACATCAATGTTGCCGACTGTTTGCGCGAGCTGATCCACGGTATGCGTTTCGGCAGCCACATAGCGCGCTCCAATGGCGTCGACAATGGCGTTGTTTTCTTCGTGCGTGCGCGAACGGGAATAGACCGTAACCTCAAAGCCTGCGATCCGCAGCGCCATCGCTCCGAGCAGCCCCACTGGGCCCGCGCCAAGCACAACCGCACGATGGCAGTGCTCGCGTAACTTGCCCGGATCCACCGGACATGCCCAGGGCAATCGCTGCTGAATCAACCACAGCTGTTCCAGCGACTTTTCCGCGATGGTCAGCGGTTCCACCAGAACTCCGACATCCCGAAGTTCGCGCGGCACCGGATTCATGTACTGCTCTTCTTCGGTGATGAACTCCGTCATGTAACCATGCTGCTGCTTGATGCCGCGCTCGGTGAAATCGCCCGTGTAGCAAAAATCCTGGCGGCCTTCGCGGCAAGCCACGCACCCCGGATGATGGCAGGGCCGGCGCACCGTCATGACCACCAGATCGCCCGCCTTCACTTTCGACACCTGCGGCCCTGTCTGCACCACTTCGCCCAGCGATTCATGACCTAGGATCAAGTAATCGAAGCCATCCGGCGGCGTTCCGTACTCGAACGAAATGATCTCGCGGTCCGTTCCGCACACGCCGACATCCAGCATCCGGACCTTGGCCTGAGTGGGGGAAGCGAGCTGTGGCTCGGGATGATCAATCACCTCGACTAGGTGTTTCCCGGGGAAGACGGCGACGGCTTTCATTGCCTTCAGAATAGCTGACTCACTTTTCGCTTGACATGCGATCCGTTTAGTACTAAATAATTAGTATGCGGACCAAAACCCCAACGCTCACCGAGCAGGAGCTGGAAATCATGAAGATCGTCTGGTCGCGCGATGTGTCCACGGTGCGCGATGTCTATGAGTCGCTGCTCGAGCGCCGCAAGATCGCCTATACCACCGTCATGACGATGATGAAGATCCTGGAACAGAAGAAGTATCTGCTCAAAACCCAGGAAGACCGGGCGTATGTTTACCGTCCGGCGAAGCCGAAGAACCAGGTGATCAAGGGGATGGTCCGGGAATTCGTGAATCGCGTCTTTAACGGATCGGCCGAGCCGCTGCTTCTGCACCTCATCGAAGATCAGCGCCTGTCCAAGAAGGAGTTGGATGAAATCACGCGCATGATCCGCCGAAACGAGGCCTAAGATGACCAGCCTGTTGCTCCAAAACCTCGCCTTCTACAGCCTGCAAATCGCCGTCATCGCTGCCGCGGGCGCGCTAGCGATGCGTCTGCTTCAAATCCGGATTCCGAGCGTCCGTCTCGTTTGCTGGCAGCTTCTGATTGGCGCCTGCCTCGCGCTCCCCGCCGTTCAACCATGGCTCAGCGCAAAAGCCAATTCCAACATTCGGATCTCGATGGGCCCTCCCATAATTGGGGGCGCGTACGAAAGCTCGCGCGGTTTGACAATTTCGGCTTTTGCGATCATTCTGTGCGTCATGGCCGGGGGTGCCGTCATTCGCTTAGGCATCCTCGCATTGGGCCTGTGGCGGCTACGCCGCTATCGACTCCATTCCACGTTCGCGCCTGGCGCTTTCGAACAGCTCCAGCGCCGGATGAGCGTCTTCGCCGATGTTCAGGTTTCCACGGAAGTCGCGGGCCCGGTCACGTTCGGGTTTCTGCGTCCAGTGATTCTTCTGCCGCAAACGTGCCTAACAGACGAATCCGTCGCTTGTCATGAGCTGGTTCACATACGCCGCCGCGACTGGATCTTTACGGTGATCGAAGAATGCATCCTGTCGATTTTCTGGTTCCATCCCGCCATGTGGTGGATGGTGTCGGAAATTCAACTCGCGCGGGAAGAAGCCGTGGACCGCGAAGTAGTCGCTCTGCTCAATTCGCGCGACCAGTATCTGGAATCGCTGCTGGCCCAGGCTTCCTCGCGCGCCGGGTTCGATCTCGCACCTGCCTCGCCTTTTCTGCGCAAACGTCATCTACAAAAAAGAGTCGCCGCATTGCTGAAGGAGATTTCCATGTCTAAATTTCGATTGACTTCCTCGCTGGCCGCGTTCGCGGCCGTGCTGACCTTGACCGCCTGGTTGGGAGTGCGTTCGTTCCCCCTGCAAGCCGCGCCACAAGAATCGGATTCGTCCAACATCATGGTCCACGCCGGATCGCTGCAATTTCTGCATCTTGATCGGGCGAACTATCCGAAAGAAGCGCGCGCCAAGCGGATCGAGGGCACAGTGGTTCTGGAGATTTCGTTGAGTGATACCGGGACGGTGACGGATGCGCGAGTGCTGAGTGGTCCGGAGGAATTACGGCGCGGCGCGCTCGCGTGGGCATTGGAGTGGCATTTCGCGCACGATACACAGCTTCCGCCCAAAGCCCAGGTGAGCGTCGATTACAAGCTGCCTGTCGCAGAACCTGCGCCGGGAACGTTGCTCGCGCCCGCTGACGAGTTGGCGAGACTGGATTCGCTGATGCTCTTCGTTTCGCCCGCGCTTAAACAGAAACTCGACAGCCGTATCACGCTGCACGCAGGCGATCGAATTACGCAATCTTCTTTAAACGAACTTGTGGGCACGCTCAGTGAAGTGGACGAACATTTGCGCGCTAGCTTGTTCCCCGACAAAGACAAGAACGGCTCATCCATCAAAATATGGCTGGATAACGGAAACGAAGCGCCCAAGCGCATCCGCGTCGGAGGCAACGTGCAAGCTACAAACATCATCCAGAAAGTTCAACCGGTTTATCCCGCGGAAGCCAAAGCCCAGCACATTCAGGGCCAGGTGAAATTCACCGTGATCATCGGGAAGGACGGCACGGTGCAGAACATCACACTCGTCTCCGGCGACCCGATGCTCGCCGCAGCCGCCAAAGAAGCGGTGCAGAAGTGGGTTTACAAACCGACACTGCTGAACGGCGATCCGGTGGAAGTAGTTACCACTATCGACGTCAACTTCACGCTCGCCCAGTAGGCGCGGGCAGGCTTTTCGGGATCTCAGTCGTGCCTGATCTTTTCAGGGACTGATCCTGATGCCTCGGGAGGATCGCAATGGAGAGCGCGCCAACCAGCGCCACTGCCAGCACCGTCCCCATCGCGATCGTGTAGTTTCCCGCCTGATCGCGCAGCACCGAAACAAAATATGGAAACCAGGTTTGCCCGATTGTGTTCACCGGCAGGATCACCGCCATCGCGCGAGCGAGCGAGTTCACGCCGAACTGCTCTGCCGCCATCAGCGGGATCAGCATGTAATCGGCGCCCATTCCGAATCCAAACAGGATCGCGAACACGTAGAGGAACGTTTCGTTGGTTGGCCGAACCATCAGTAAAATCGGAATGGTGCCGGCCACCAGAAAGTAAGTCGCCGTCATCACCCACTTCTTCGAGAATTTGTCCGCGAGTCCGCCGATCAGCAAACGTCCGCCGATGCTCGACCACAAAACCAGAACCGAAGCCGTGCGCCACGCGCCATCCACCACCGGTCCTTTCTGAAACCCCGCGTCCAAAAATACAAACTTCATGTGGAAATTCACGGCGCCGATGGATCCGATGGAGCAAAAGCTTCCGATGAGCAGAAGCCAGAATGGCCAGCTACCCAGCAACTGCTTGAACGTGTGCGATTGCGCCTTATTCTCGGCCGGGGCCACAGCCGCGCCATCCGGATTCTGCCCGATGTCCGACGGCTTGTCTTTCAGTACGAACAGCACGATGGGCCATGCCAGCAAAATCATCCCGGCGAGCACCATCAGCGCCGTGTGATAGCCGTAATTCTCGGTGAGCGGTTTCACCAAGAACGACCCGAGCGATCCCATCAACCCCACGCCCACATAAACGATGCCCATCGCCTTGCCGCGATTCACGCGGAACCAGTGCGAAACGATCAACTGATGCGGAATCGGCCCCGAAAGAATGTAGCCGATCGTGTAGAGCACCCAAAATCCGTAATAGATGGAGAGCGCACCGCCCATATTGGCGAATCCGGCGAGCGCGCCAATGCTGAGCAGCGTTCCGACCAGAATCAACTTGCGCGGGCTGAAGCGATGGATAACGATAGGGCCGAACCAGATGGTCAGCGCGGCGGCGAGCGGAAAACCAAGCGTGATGTTCGCGCGCGACCAATGAAAATCGCGCTGGAAGTAATCGTAAAAGAATCCGATGTTGTAGTACGGGATGCCGACCGCGAGGCCAAACGTGATGAAAGCGGCGGCGGCTACCCACCAGCCGAAAAACTTGCGGGCCATATTGGGTACATTGTGTCAGACTTTACAGGCCGCGTAGATGAAAGCCGCCGTCCACGTCGATCACCTGGCCGGTTGAGTAGTCAAGCAATCCATCCGCAACCGCGCGGACCGCGCGCGCTACGTCGTCCGGTTCGCCCATGCGGCGCTGCGGTAACAGCCCAGCAGCGATCTTTTCTTCGTAAGCTTTTTCCACCGCCGCCACCATATCCGTCCGAATGATCCCCGGCCGGATTTCGAAAACCTTGACGTTCTCCGCAGCCAGCCGCTGCGCAAATAACGCAACGCTCATACTGAGCCCGGCTTTCGAAATGCAGTACTCCGCGCGATTCGTGGAGGCCGTGTAGCTCGAAATCGACGTGATAAAGACGATCCGGCCGCTGCGCTGTTCCGCCATCCAGCGCGCAATCTGTTGCGTCAGAAAGTGCGGACCCTTGAGATTGGTCGCCAGCACTTCGTCGTAGCTCGCCTCGGTCACCTCCAGCATGTCGCGCCGTTCGCGCGGCGCAATGCCGGCATTGTTCACCAACAAGTCCAAGCGGCCATGATTTGCTTGGATGTGCGCGACCAGCGCGTCGCGATCCGCCGCCGATCCGATGTCGCTGCGAATTATCTCGGCTCCGGTTTCTTTGTGAAGTGAATCAGCCGCGGCCTGATTCTCGCGATACGTCGCGATCACCATGTGCGATTTAGCAAGCTCCACCGCGATGGCGCGCCCAATTCCGCGGCTCGCTCCGGTTACCAGAGCAATTGGCTTATTTGGCTGCGGCAAGTTCGGCGTCGATGGCCTTCGCGACGTCCTCCACCGGGAATGTTTCTACGAAGGGACGGCCGTTCACCAGAACGGTAGGCGTGTGGGCGATGCCGCGCGCGACGCCGTCCTGGTAGTCTTCTTCCACCATTGCAGCCAGCCGGGCATCCTCGAGCGAGGCAACCGCCTTCGCCGGATCCACACCGTGATCCTTGGCGAATTTCGACAAACGATCATTGAAATTGTCCGCCGTGATCTCGCGTAGATTCGCCATCGAATATTTCCGGTACGCTAAACCCAGGCCGGGCTGGCTTTCTTCGAAGAATCGCGCCGCAATGGCCGCCTTACGCGCCCACGCATGTTTCGCGAGCGGAAAATCGCGGTGCTCAAAACGCACCGTCGCAGCGTAACGCGGAAGCAGCTTCTCATCCAGCATCACGCGGAAATCCGCGCAATCCGGGCATTGCAGATCCTCATAGATCACCACACGCACCGGACTTTGCGCCGCGCCTTCCACCAGATGTTGCACAGCCGGAAACGCCGACAGAGCAGTCAGCAAAGCGGCCGCGGCAAGCCGCATCATAGTTGAGCCGGTTGCTGCAGGATGAAGGTCAAACGAGTTTCCGACGGAATTTTCACGGTCTGACCTTTGGTCAAAACTTGCACTCCGGTGCCAACCGCCGCGCCGGATCCCGCACCAATGGCCGCGCCCCGGCCGCCGCCCGCCAGCGCGCCGATGATCGCACCCAATGCCGCGGTGCCGCCAATCACCTTCGCCGATTTCGAGCCGCGCGAGCCGCTGGACTGCGAAACGTCGCCCGAAGTCAAATCCACCGTGCGCCCATTCACCACCACTTGCTGCAGAACCAGAGTAAGAATCGTTCGGCCCTCGATCTTGCCGGATTCCTTGTCTTCCACCAGCTTCACAGTGGCGTCCGCGCCGCGTGGCACGGCTACCTGACCATCCACCAACACGGGTTCATCCACGCTGGCGCGAAAAGTTTCGCCTACGCGTGCTTCCTGCGAATTCACCGAGTCAATCATGCGGATCGTAATCGAAGTTCCCACCGGAATCACCATTCCAGTGACGGCCGCGGGTTGTCCAGGCTGAGGCGCCTCACGGACTCCGTTATCGCGATCGTCGCGGCGATCAGGGTCGTCTCGGCGATCGGCATCCAGCGACACGCGCGTCCCAAAGGCGAGGTCCGAAACATCCTCGATCGAATAGGTCTGGACGCGATCGCCGACGGCGATTTTCACTCGACGAGCATCGCCGCCGAGATACTGGCCGTGCACCACCTCCCCGCTGCGAAGCGTTAACGTATCGGCGGCGGCGAGGGTGGTAAGTGCAATGAAAGCAGTGGAAATCCTAAGGAACATGGGGCCCCCTTGTGAACAGTCTACAGGAATTTCAGAGATTGGACGCGCGCCCGCGCAGTTCGGCTACTCAATTCTAGCGGCCGGACTTTTCCTCTGAACCCCTTCGAGAAATGCTGCCGCGAAGTTCTTCCCGCGAGCGAGCGAATCCTCGCAGGCCAGGCGCCGCTCTTCTCGTGTATACGCATGTCCGATGCGATACAACCGTTCGAGCGATAGCCCCACCACGCGCGTTCCGGCGTAGGCGATAGCCGCTTTTGGAATCAGTCCGCCGCCGAGCGGGATTTTGCCGGCCAGCTCGCGAGCCAGCGCCCGCCATCCGAACGCACCCATCATGATGGATACGACCTCCGCCTTCTGCTGGGCGTATCCCACCTCGCGATCGTTCGCTGCTGCTAGCAGAAATGCCATCCGGAACTGGTTGGCCGTCAGAAGGGCGGTATCCGTCGCAAATTCGCCGATCGCCCACGGCAGCGACAAGAACGGAACGATATCCGGAAGCGCGGTGGCTAACGCAAACATTGCATTTTCCTTGGCGACCTTCTTGATGATCCGCTGCGAAACTTCCTGGCGAAATGGTTGGATGTGCAGCGCCAGCGGAATCGCCAAGTCGCGCCGATGATGCAGCACCTGGCGCACGGTGTCCATCGGACTCGATGGATGAAATGCGAAAACCTGGCTGGTAGGCGTCAGGACTTCATGCGGCGAGTCCTCGTAATAGATTTCCAAATCGTGGCGCTCGGACGGCAGAAATCCTTCGGTCGCACGGAAAATTCGGTCTTGCAGTTGCGCGCGCCTGGCGTCGGACAGCTCGGGCGGCGAGAAAAACACTTCCATTTCGCGGTAGGCCCGGTCGCTATCGGCGTATAGGAAAAGCCGCAGCGGCCGCTCCGCGTGGCGCCGCGCCTCATCCGGATCCAGATTGCTGATGGCGTCCTTGATGTTGTTGAAGAATTGTACAGGCATGGTAGATCAGGAGCGAAACACAACTTTGAGCTCCTTCTGCCATTCTAAACTGACGCCCACCCTTTCCACTTCCACGCCCGGAGAAATGTAGCGCAGCACGCGCTCGTTCGATGGATGGAAATCCATCGCGGGCGAAACCAAAAGCAGCCGCGGCGGCTCCTGACGCAACTCGATTCCAGGAAAATATCCGCGCGGGCTGAACTCCCGCCGATCCAAATGCCATTTCACGCGCATCCAGTAATCCAGCGCTTGTAGAGGCAGGTGAACATCTTCGGATGCTTTGAGCTCGAGTACCGCTAGCCGGCCAGAATGATCCACCGCGAGCAAATCCAGCACCCCGCGATCCGTCGCCGCGAATGCCGGAACCTGGCCATACACCGGTTCCGTGCGCAAGCTCGCGTCTACGGACTCAATGTGTGTGCGGACCCGCGATTCCAGCCATGCTTCCGGATTTCGCAGATAGAGCGGATTCTGCCGATCCACCGCATCGTGCGAACGAAAGCGCGCGAGTTCTTCCGCGAGCCGCCGGATCTCGCCCGCATGCGCCGAAGCAAACGTGCGCCGCCGTTCCAACCCGAAGCGCAATCCTTCTTCGGATGTGCGGGCGAATTCCATCCCTCGGACGCGCAAGCTCAGCTCGCCATCGGAGCGCTCGATCGCTTCCACGCCATCCACTTCGCGCACCGGAGCAAGGATTCGATCCAAATCCGAAGGCAGCCTACGGCGATACGGATCCAGCCGTGTGTTGAGATTCCCGTAGTCGGGCACCTCCACGCGCTCTTCGATTTTCTGCTCGGTATAGACGAACGCCGTATATTGTGCGACCTTCGTGTTTAAGAACAGCAGCCTCAGGCACGTCGTTTTCTCACGGTCATTCGGCAAATAGAGAATCAATCCTTGGACAATTTTGTCCGGCTCGCGCCCGCGCAAATAGTCCAGCCAGATCAGCCCGAAGGTCAGCACACTGTCGCAATGGAAATCGTCCGGCGGAGCGCCGATGGCCGCCCAGGCCGACGACCCCTGCCGCAAAAACGCACGCGGATATGCGGGCGAGAGGCTATGCTCCAGATCGGCCTCCGTGGTCAAATCCGCGATCTTATAACGGGGGAATTGGCGCCGCAGAAACCGGCGGAACTGCTCGCGAAACTCCAACCGGCCTGCGCGAAGAGCGACATTCTCACCCGCGCTGCGCCGCAAATCCAACAGCATCAAAGTACCGGTCTTTTGGCCGAAACGCTGAATCTGAAGGGTTAACTTCGCGCGCGTCTGGCTTTCGATACCAGTTACCCGACGCACCAGGTTCCGGCGATCGTCCCAAGCTTGCAGGCTCAATAACCCGTTGCGCGATTCCAGCACGAAGTTGTCGGCGGTGATCGCCATCGACTCTTCGCCCGGCTCGCACAACACAGGCTCCGCGCTATTTTCGAGAAAGCTCTCGATCGTTTTTTGGATGTCGGTCAGGGAGTTGCTCCGTTAGGCACGCAACCCAGCGGAGCGGTGAGCAGCAAGCCGGAACAAGGCCTGCGCTAACCTAGTATTTTATTCCTAGACAGTCTTCCCGTGCTCAAAGAAAAGCTCGACCAGGTGGAAACCCGGATCGCCAACGCAGCCGCTCGCGCCGGGCGCAAGCGCGGCGAAATCCTGCTGCTGGCCGTCACCAAGAAATTTCCCGCCTCGGTGATTCAAGAAGCCTACGCTTTGGGGCTGCGTGAATTCGGCGAAAACTACGTCCAGGAGTTCGAAACTAAGCGGGTGGATCTCGGCAATTTGTCCGGGGCGCGCTTCCATCTGATCGGACATCTGCAATCGAACAAATCCAAGGTCGCCGCAGCGGCCTTCGATGTCATCCAAACCGTGGATTCTCAGAAACTCGCGCGGCGCCTCGATTCCGAACAAAAACCGCTGGACGTCATGATCGAAGTGAAACTTTCGGACGAGCAAGCGAAGGCGGGAGCGGCGCCGGACGAAGTTCCGGCTTTGGTGGAAGCCATCCGGGCGTGCCCGCATTTGCGGTTGCTCGGACTCATGACCATGCCGCCATGGTCTGACGATGCTGAGCCGTCGCGCCCCTATTTCGCCCGTTTGCGCGCGCTTGCGGAAGCGAACGGATTGAACCAGCTATCCATGGGTATGTCGCACGATTTGGAAGTTGCCATTGAGGAGGGCGCGACCATGGTCCGCATTGGCACGGCCCTGTTTGGTCCGCGGAAAAAAGCTTGAGGCTTGGGTTTTTCTCGCCGCTTCCACCCGCTCGCACCGGCGTCGCGGACTACTCCGCTTCTCTTTTGCGCGCTCTTCGTGCATCCGGCTCCGTCGAAATCGGCGAAGGCGACGTGAATCTCTACCACTTGGGCAACAATCAGCTTCATCGCGAAATTTATCAGCGCGCGCTCGAGAAGCCCGGTATCGCGGTCATCCACGACGCGGTCTTGCAGCACTTCTTTCTCGGATGTTTTTCCGAACAAGAGTACGTTAAAGAATTCGTCTACAACTACGGTGCTTGGACCGAAGATCAGGCGCGCCAACTCTGGCTCGGGCGCGCGCGCTCGGCCGCCGATCCGCAATATTTCCGCTATTCAATGCTCAAGCGCGTGGCGGAGCGGTCGTTGGCAGTAATCGTTCACAACCCGGCGGCGGCTGCGGTGGTGAAGCAGCACTCGCCCGCCACCGCGATTCACGAAATCCCGCATTTGCTGGAGCTGCCGGAGCCCGCGCCGTCCTGGGAAATTGCAGCGTTGCGGGAAAACTTGGGCGTTCCGCCAACCGCATTTCTATTCGGCGTATTCGGACATCTCCGTGAATCGAAGCGCTTGCCTACGGTGTTGCGGGCCTTCCATCGAGCACGCAGCGCGGCCAACATCGCGCTCCTGGTAGCCGGGGACTTCGTATCCATGGGCCTTGAAAAATCTCTCGCGCCGCTACTCGCCTCCGAGAGAATCTTCCGCGTCGGCTACACGCCCGAGCACGATTTCTGGCTGCACGCCGCTGCTGTGGACGCTTGCATCAATCTGCGTTATCCGGCGGCCGGCGAAACATCCGGCATCACCGTTCGATTGATGGGTATCGGAAAACCGGTTCTCATGAGCGACGCGCTGGAGAACTCCGGCTTTCCGGATGCGAGCTGCATCCGAGTGGACACGGGACCAGCCGAAGAGGACGAGTTGGTGGAGTTCATGACCTGGCTCGCCACATTTCCCGAGGACGCCCGAGCCCTGGGAGCGCGCGCCGCCGCGCACATTCGCACGTTGCATAATCCCCAACGCGTTGCCGATATGTATTGGGAAGCAATTCACTGCTGTTATCATTAAGGTAATCGGTTTGCCCTGGAGCGCGCCTCGTAACGGCGCGATATTTGCCGGTGAAATTCACCGCATTCGTTTGTTTTGTCGCTACACTCACGGCTTCTCCCGTGACCATGGAGAAAGCGCTGCACGTGCGTGTGCCGATGCGCGATGGCGTTCATCTGGATGCCAACGTGTTCTACCCGCACAGCGGTGGGCGTTACCCCACGATCCTGCTGCGAACTCCTTACGGAAAAGGCGCGGATTTCAACCCCGGTTATTCTTCCTTTATCGACCGCGGGTACGCAGTAGTTCTTGAAGACGTCCGAGGACGGTACGGTTCGGAAGGCGTGTTCGATGCATTAAAGCAGGAAGGTCCCGATGGATACGACACGCTCAATTGGATCGCGGCGCAGCCGTGGTCCGATGGCAAAGTCGGGATGATCGGCGGATCCTACCTGGGCATCGCGCAGTGGCGCGTCGCGCTGTTGAACAATCCGCATCTCAAAGCGATTTTTCCGGTTGTTTCCGGATCCGACGATTACATTGACCGTTTCTACTCCACCGGCGGCGCCATGAAACTCGGACATCGCCTGCTGTGGTTGTCGGAAAATCTCACGCCTGCTGGACTGCAGAAGCCGAAGTTCGGCAGCTACATCGGTCATCTGCCTTTGCGAACGTCCGACACGGCCGCCACCACGCGAACACTGCCGCTCTATCAGGCAGTGCTTGAACACCCCACCTACGACGCGTTCTGGAAGGATCTCAGCGTGCGCGACAAAATCGACCGCGTGCGCGTGCCTGTCTTCGCCGTGGGCGGCTGGTACGACAACTACGTGGAAAGCGATCTGGAAGCCTTCGCCGCGCTGCATAAGCCGGGCAAACCCGACGACCGCCATCGCATCATGATCGGCCCCTGGCCGCATAACATGTCGAGTGCGTTCGCGGGTGTTCAATTCGGAAACGATTCTAGCGCTCCTATCCGCGCTTATCAGCTCGCCTGGTTTGATCGTTGGTTGAAAGGCGCTCCTGAAGAATCGCGCCACACGCTCTTCACTTGGCACAGCGCGCGCGCGGAAGTGGACGAAGCGCCGGTGCACCTATTCGTGATGGGCGCCAATCGCTGGCGCGATGAGGAGGAGTGGCCGCTCGCCCGCACGCGCTACACACCGGTTTATCTATCAAGCAAAGGCCACGCCAACACTGGAAAAGGCGATGGCACGCTGGTTTTCGCCGTCAGCAAGAAAGACAAGCCGGACCAGTACATCTATGACCCGCGCGATCCCGTGCCGACCATGGGCGGCGCAGTCTGCTGCGATCCGAAAATTTTCCCCTGGGGACCCATGGATCAGCGTCCAGTGGAAAAGCGCAAGGATGTTTTGGTCTACACCAGCGACCCACTCAAGCGGGAACTGGAAGTAACAGGGCCGGTGAAGGTGGTGCTCTACGCGTCAACATCCGCGCCGGACACCGATTTTACCGCCAAACTCATCGACGTTCTTCCGAGTGGAGAAGCGCGCAACCTCACCGACGGCTTGCTCCGGATCCGCTATCGCGCGGGTTTGGACAAATCGGAACTCGCGGAGCCGGGCCAAGTCTATCCTTTGACCATCGACGCCGGGGTCACCAGCAATGTGTTCCAACCAGGTCACCGCATCCGGATCGAAATTTCGAGCAGCAATTTCCCAAGATTCGATCGCAATCCGAACACAGGACGTCCCCAAGCGGATGAGACCGCCCTCAAGAAAGCCCAGCAGACCGTTTATCACAGCCGGCTATATCCGTCGCATATTCTTCTGCCGGTGATCCCGGAATATCATTCCTTACCCACGGCTAAGAAGACGCACGGAAGCGCGGGAAAAGGACTCTCGTTCCAAGCGCGCTAGAATTGACTTATACAAGCCCGGCGCGGTATGGTGCGAAGAGAAGCCCCAGCCCCGCAAGGCCCTCAAACGATTAGGCGCGGTAGCCAAGTGGTAAGGCAGAGGTCTGCAAAACCTTTATTCACCGGTTCGACTCCGGTCCGCGCCTCCAACAAACCCGCACAGAAACCGCGCCGGATCAATAGCCCAGAGTTACTGACACGCATTTGGACCCTCTTTGGGCCGGCGCCGGCTCTCAAAAGATTTTCTGGCAGCTTGAGCCAATCTTCCTAAGTCAATACTTTCGACGTGGCCCCAATAAGTAGCCCTGGGTCTTAGTGTACGATGAACGAAACATGACACCGCCAAAACCATGCCGGGCCCATGTCTGACGCCCAGCCAGCGCTGCGTCGCGAACTCCGGTTGTGGCACCTGGTGCTGTTTAATGTCTCCGCAGTCGCCGGGATTCGCTGGTTAGCCGCCGCGGCGCAAGTGGGTCCCGGATCGCTTACTCTTTGGCTTCTCGCTGCACTCACCTTCTTCCTGCCGTCCGCCCTGGTGATCGCTGCGCTCTCCGCGCGCTTCCCCGAAGAAGGCGGATTCTACATCTGGACCAAGCAGGCTTTTGGCAATTGGCACGGATTCCTCGCGGCTTGGGTCTACTTTGTCAGCAACATTCTTTATTTCCCTACGCTGCTGCTCTCCGGCGTCGCGATGGCGAGCTATATGTTCGGCGCGAGCGGCGCAAAATATTCAGAAAACGCTGCCTATGCGATTCCCGCCACGCTTGCCGTGCTTTGGATCGCCATCCTCACGAACCTGGTCGGCCTGCGCATTGGCAAATGGCCAAGCATGCTGGGCGGCGCAGCGGCCTATCTGGTGGCGCTTCTGCTCTGCACGCTCGCCGTCATCGTCGCCTGGCGTTACGGATCGGCCACTCGCTTCGACCATCTGATTCCCGGCGTGAGCTGGTCGAACCTTAACTTCTGGTCGCAAATCGCATTTGCGATGGTAGGCCTCGAACTTGCCCCAATCCTCGGCGGCGAAATTCAGAACGCCGAAAAAACCATTCCGCGCGCGGCCTGGATCTCGGGCCTTCTCTGCGCCGCTTTTTATATGGCCGGAACCGCCGCCATGCTTGGACTGCTTCCGCCGGATCGCATTAATCCCATGACCGGGCTCGCGCAAGCGGGCGATGTAGCGGGCGCGCGCTTTGGAGCCATCTGGCTCTCGCCCTGCTTCGCGCTGTTAATCTCCGTCGGCGTGCTCGGACAGCTCAGCACCTTCATCGCGGGAAACTCGCGCTTACCGTTCGCGCTCGGGCTCGATCATTATCTACCGCCTGTCTTCGCGAAGGTGCACTCGCGCTGGGGAACGCCTTACGTTTCGATTCTGTTCCAAGGCGTGTTCGCGGGGCTTTTCCTGATACTGGCGGAGCTCGGCGAAAACCTGCGCGCCGCATATCAGATCATGGTGGATATGACGGTCATCGTAACTCTGATCCCGTTCGTGTACATCTTCGCTTCGGGAATGAAATTCGGACAGCGCGTGGCGGGCGCCACCGGTGCAATCGTCTCGGCGATCGCGATCGTCCTTTCGACAATCCCTCCTCCCGGCGTCTCCTCTGTCTGGTTGTTCGAGCTGAAAGTGGTGGGCGGAACTCTTCTGCTGGTGGTTGTAGGCCGCATGATTTTCGCGCGTAGTCAGGCCGAGCGCGGATGACTTACCCGGATTCCGTAAAGTATCTCTACTCGCTCGGCAACGAAGTCCAAACCGCAAAGCTCGGTTTAGATCGAATCACGCGATTACTGGAAGCGATCGGCAGCCCGCATCGCGCCGGACGCTTCGTCCACGTCGCGGGCACCAACGGCAAAGGTTCGACCTGCGCCATGATCGAATCCGGATTGCGTGCCGCAGGCATTCGCACCGGCCTTTACACTTCGCCGCATTTGAAAGAACCGGCTGAACGGATCCAAATCGCCGGACACCCGGTGAGCGAGGCTCAGTTCGCGGAAGCGTTCGTCGAAGTGCACGCTTTAGCCGAGCGAATGTTACGCAGCGGCGAGATCGATTTACATCCCACTTACTTCGAAACAGTAACTGCGATGGCGTTCTTACTTTTCGCTCGCGCAAGAGTGGGAGCCGTCGTCCTTGAAGTGGGACTCGGCGGCCGGCTGGACGCGACCAACGTCGTGACACCCACGCTCTCCGTCATCACGCCGATCGATCTCGATCACCAAGTCTTCCTCGGCGACACTCTGGAAAAGATCGCAGCGGAAAAAGCCGGCATTTTGAAACCCGGTGTCCCAGCCATCTTTGCCGAGCAGCATCCGGAGGCGGAAGCGGTTTTGCGCGCGCACGCTCAAGCGCCGTACACGCTCACCCGTGAGTGGCCGATCACAGAGCTCCAGATCGACGCCCGTGGCAGCAAGTTCCGTCTACGCGATCAAGAAATCGTCTGCCCCTTAGCTGGACAACATCAGGTGGAAAATGCCCGATGCGCTGCCATCGCTCTGTCGCATCTCAATGTTTCCCCTGCGGGTATCGCGCAAACGGTCTGGCCTGGACGCCTCGAACTCGTCTCCCGCCATCCTGAAATGATCTTGGACGGCGCGCACAATCCCGCCGGAGCACGCGCCCTGGCCGATTACATCCGTGGATTCTATGCAGACCGCAAAATCTGGATCGTGTACGGAGTGATGCGCGACAAAGCAGTGGACGAAATGACAGCGCTGCTTTTTCCGCTCGCCGAACGCGTGATCCTCACCGCGCCCAACAACTCACGCGCCTTGCCGCCCCAGGAAATCCACACACCCGGCGCCACCATCGCGGCATCGGTTAGCCAGGCGCTCGCATTGCTTAGGGACGCCCCGCCGGAAACGGCTATTTTCATCACTGGATCGCTATTCGTGGTGGGCGAGGCCCGGGCGCTGCTCGTACAATGAATCGAGTGTCCCCCTTGGCCAAACTGCGCGCGTTCGTCATCACGGACCCGCTCATTGTCCTGGCCACAATCGTCTACGGAACCGCCAGCCTTCTGGTCTCCTTCTTCGACCCCGAACGCCGCCGCCAAAATGCCACGGAACGCGCGTGGGCCCGCGCTCTGCTGCTAGTCAGCGGTGTCAAAGTGAGGGTAGAAGGACTCGAAAAGATCGCCAAAGACGGCAGCTATGTTTTCGTCTCGAACCATCTGAGCTACATGGACACGCCGGTGGCTCTCTCCAGTATCCCCGTACGTTTCCGCTTTCTCGCCAAGCGTGGCCTCTTCCAAATTCCTTTCCTCGGCTGGCATCTCGGGCGCGCCGGACACATCCGCGTCCCTCGGGAAGACGCTCGCGCCGCGGTGAAAACCATGACGCTCGCCGCCGACGTCGTGCGGAAAGAAGGAATCTCCCTGCTCATTTTTCCCGAAGGCGGCCGCTCGCGCGACGGTGAGACCGGCGATTTCAAGGAAGGCGCCGCGTTCATCGCAATCAAGGCAGGAGTACCGCTGGTTCCGGTCGCGCTGCAAGGAACGCGCGAAATTCTGCCGTTTGGCTCCGGTATCGTTCAAACAGGCACGGTCACCATGCGCATTGGCGATCCGATTCCAACGGCCCAGGCGAGTCCTCGCGATCGCCTCCGTCTCACCGAAGAAGTGCGCCAACGCGTCCTCGCATTGCTTGAAGAACATCCCATCCATGCATAAACTCTTTTTCGCCCTTTCGCCTGCGCTGTTGCTGGCGCAGAGCATGTCCATCGAAGAATACAAACCGAAGAACACGCTCGTCGTCCCGCAGCATCCGGTCTCGCGCGCCAGGTATCCCTTCATCGACGTCCACAATCATCAGAATTCCCAGATGGCGGTGGCGCAGCTCGACAAGCTGGTGAAAGACATGGACGGCCTGAATCTACAAGTAATGGTTAACCTGAGCGGCGGATACGGTGACACATTCGCAAAAGGCATCGCCAACATGAAGGGCCATTACAAAAATCGCTTCGTGCTCTTCGCGAATATCGATTTCACGAACATCGACGATCCCGGATACAGCCATCGGGCCGCCGAAGTGCTGGCCCACGACGTGCAAACGGGCGCGCAAGGCCTGAAAATATTCAAAAACTTCGGCATGGATCTGAAAGACACACATGGCCAGCGCATCCACGTGGACGATCCGCGCTTCGACGAGCTGTTCGAAACCTGCGGCCGCTTGAAAATCCCGGTATTGATCCACACGGCCGAACCATGGTCCTTCTTCCAACCGATGGACCAGTACAACGAACGCTGGCTGGAGCTAAAAACGCACCCCGGCCGCGCGCGTCCGCCGGAAAAATATCCAAGCTGGGAAACTCTGATGGGCGAGCAACACAATCTCTTCGCGCGGCACCCGCACACCACCTTCATCGCCGCTCACCTGGATTGGCTGGGCAACAATCTCGCTGAACTGGGCCAACTGCTCGATCGTTTGCCGAACGTGAACACCGAAATCGCCGCCGTGTTGTATGAGCTGGGCCGCCAACCCCGTTTCGCGCGCGAATGGCTGATCAAATACCAGGATCGCGTGATGTTCGGCAAAGACGCGTGGAACGCCGACGAGTATCACACCTACTTCCGCGTGCTCGAAACCGCGGACGAATATTTCGATTACTACCGCAAATATCACGCCTTCTGGCAGATGTACGGGCTGGATCTGCCGGACGAAGTTCTGAAGAAGATTTACTACAAGAACGCCCTACGCATTATCCCGGGCATCGATCCAAGTCCGTTCCCGAATTGAGCGATTATGAGCGACCGGCCCATCGTCGTCCCACTCGGCGGATTCCTCGGCGCTGGAAAAACCACGCTGATTCTTGCCGCCTCGCGCATCTTGCGCAGCCGCGGATTGCTTGCCGCCGCGATTCTCAACGACCAGGGCCAGAATCTGGTGGACACTGAATTCGTAGCCACCAATGGAATTGCCGCCGATCAAGTCACCGGTGGATGTTTCTGCTGCCGTTTCTCCGACCTGATCGACGCCGCTCAGCGCCTGCGCGCGCACTCACCGGATGTGATCTTCGCGGAAGCCGTGGGAAGCTGCACCGATATCTCCGCCACTACTCTGCAGCCGTTGAAGCTCTCCTACAGCGCTCAGTTCCGCCTGGCGCCGTACACGGTTCTCGTCGATCCCGAACGCGCCTGCGAAATCGAAGCGAGCCCGGCCGATTCCGATTTGCGCTTTCTCTTTCAAACGCAAATCGCCGAAGCCGACCTGGTCTGCTTCAATAAATCCGACCGGTACAACGAATTTCCGAACGTCACGGGCGCACCCGTGCGGTATCTCAGCGCGCTCAACGGCCAAGGTGTCGCTGAGTGGCTGGATGAAGCCCTAGCTGGCGAAATTCCCGCCGGCGCGAAGATTCTCGAAATCGATTATGAACGCTACGCCCGCGCCGAAGCCGCCCTAGCGTGGCTGAACTGCAGCGTCCGCGTGATGCCCGATCCGCCGCTTTCTCCCGCGATGTTGATTGGTCCTTTCTTAGACGATCTGCAGCCAGCGATCGGCGGCGCCGGATTTCGCATCGCGCACCTGAAACTCTCCGACGATTCGAGCGCCGGATATCTGAAAGCGTCCGTCGTCAGCAACGATCAGGAACCACTGGTGCACGGCATGCTGGATGCCTCGCCTGCCGGCGAACACCGGCTGTTGTTGAACATCCGCGCTGAAGGCGACCCTGCAGCTCTCCGCGGAATCGTCGAGCGGCACATCGCGAAGTTGCCCGGCAAGTTCGAAATCGATAATATGCAATGTTTCAGCCCGGCGCCTCCCAAGCCGGAGCATCGCATCGCCACGGTGGCTTCGGCCGCCCCGGAAGGAATCTAAAAACATGAGCGACAACTCCGGCACGGACCGGCGCGGTTTCATTAAAGGTGTGGTCGCGGGCGTGAGCCTGCCTGGAGTTGCTCCACTGGCCGGCGCGCAATCGCAGCGCACAGCTTCAGCCGCAGCCGAGCGTATTCACTATCCGCGCAGCTTCACCGGACGCCAGCTCGCGATGATCGCCTTTCCGATTGGCGGTATCGGCACCGGCAGCATCAGCCTGGGCGGACGCGGCCAGCTCCGCGATTGGGAGATTTTCAATCGCCCGGATAAGGGCAATTCTCCGCCTTACGCGTTTCCTTCCATCTGGGCCAAGCGCGGCAACTCAAAACCCGTCACTCGTGTATTGGAAGCGCGCTTGATGCCGCCTTATGCTGGATCTTCCGGCCTCGGTTCCGACAACGCGCCAGGATTAAGCCGTCTCGCCGGCGCCACCTTCACCGGCGAGTTTCCGATGGCCAACATCGCGTTTCACGATCCGGCACTGCCCGTGCAAGTTTCGCTCGACGCGTTCAGCCCGTTCATTCCGTTGGATGCCGATGCATCCGGACTCCCTGTCGCTGTTCTACGCTACCGCGTCCACAATCCCGGCCCAGGCCCAGCGCAAGTGGGAATTGCTTTTTCCATCGAAAGTCCTGTTGGCAAGCTGAATTCGGGCGACGGCCGCGTCAACGAATTTCGCGTCTCCGGTGCGGGCGAGAGCTTGCAGGGGCTTTTGATGAGCAATCCGGAACTGAAGAGCACCGATCCTCACGCAGGAACATTCGCGCTGTGTCTGGTCGAGCCCGGCGATGGCAAAGTCAGTTATCTGCGAGGATGGCCGGCGGCGAAATGGTGGGCCAGTCCGACGCTTTTCTGGGACGACTTCACCGAAGATGGCCAGCTCGGCCCCGAATCCGACAAGCGGACCACAACGGGCGCTCTCTGCCTGCATCGCGAAATCGCCGCCGGCGCCGATGCCAGCTACACTTTCCTTCTCGCATGGCATTTTCCCAATCGCACAGCTGCGTGGTCCGGCTGGACTGCTCCCAAAGGCCACGAAAACGATGTCATCGGCAACTACTACTGCACGCGCTTTTCGGATGCCTGGGCCGCCGCGCAGCACGCCGCCACCGAGTTGGCAGATTCGGAAAAGCGAACCCGCGCTTTCGTGGATGCCGTGCGCCACAGCACCCTTCCACCCGCTTTGCGCGATGCGGCGGTCGCCAATCTTTCGACGCTTGTCACGCAAACCTGTTTCCGAACGGCCGACGGCGAATTCCACGGTTTTGAGGGCTGCGACGATCATTCCGGATGCTGCTTCGGCAACTGCACGCACGTTTGGAATTACGAAACGTCCACGCAATTCATCTTCCCCAGCCTTGCGCGATCCTTGCGCAAAGCCGCGTTCGGATATTCGCAAGACGATGACGGCGGTATGCGGTTCCGCCAGATGCTGCCCGATGGTCTGGATCGTTTCGGCTACGCCGCCGCCGACGGACAGATGGGCCAGATCATCAAGGTCTATCTCGATTGGAAATTGTGCGGCGATACCGATTGGCTGCGCGGTCTATGGCCGAACATCCAGCGCGGAATTTCCTTCGCTTGGATTCCCGGTGGCTGGGATCCCAACCGCAACGGCTATCTCGAAGGCGTGCAGCACAACACCTATGACGTGGAGTTCTACGGACCGAATCCGCTCGGCACGATTTATTATTTGGGCGCTTTGCGCGCGGCCGAAGAAATGGCCAACGCGCTCGGCGATCCTTCGGCGGCAGCGATGTATCACGCGCTCTTCGCCAAAGGCAGCGCTTGGATGGATCAGAATCTGTTCAATGGCGATTATTACATCCAAAAAGTGCGCGGGATTCCGAAGGACCAGATCGCAAAGGCCACCGTCGGCGACATGGGCGCGGATAATCCGGAGCAGCCCGAATTTCAATTGGCGGACGGCTGCCTGGCCGACCAGTTGATTGGCCAATATCTCGCGGATGTCGCGGGACTTGGGCCTCTGCTCGATCCGGCGCACATTCGCAGGACGCTTGAATCCATTCACAAGTACAACTATCGCGCGCAGCTTTTCGAGCACGACTCGGTCCAGCGCGTTTATGCGTTGAATG
>Ga0070734_10001792_pt1 | contig 29151 bp, 29 predicted proteins | sample Coa_R1_8_FD_66444 | JGI IMG/M metagenome (GOLD analysis project Ga0070734, IMG submission 66444) | Surface soil microbial communities from Centralia Pennsylvania, which are recovering from an underground coalmine fire - Coalmine... | ecosystem: Environmental > Terrestrial > Soil > Unclassified ... | reverse complement strand
ACTCGATTTGAGTGGGAAACGAACGATCGCCGAAGCGCTTGTAGCTCGAGAAGCTCCAGGTGGTGGTACCGTCCACCTCCCAATAGGAGAGCGATGCGGGCGCCTTGGTCTGCGGATCAAGCGTGAGGGTCGCATTAAGCCCGGCGCCGCCGTTACAGGTGAGATGGATCGTCCCGTCGCCGGCAGGGACGCGCTGCACAGGCGCTCCCGGCGCGTTCCACTCGCCATCGAGCACCCAGGCTACGAGTTCGTCGGCGTCCTTCCCCTGACGATCCTCATAGTGGGGAACCCCAGACTCACCGAGCACCCACAGGCGGGAGCCGTCATACGCGTTGGTGTCAGGCAGGGGGCCGCTGGCTTCGAAGCGGAACCGGAGCCCGCCGTCGGTTGCAAAGTTGAAGATCTCGTCCACCCCGTGAAGACGGGCCTTCCCTTCGAGCGTCCAGCCGTTCGGAGCAGCGAACAGGTGGGCGCAGAGGAACGTTGCAATCGGAAGCAGCACAGCTATCAGTATTGCCGCGCAATGCCGCGGGGTTCCGTTGCCGTACTATGTAGGAGATCCATGAGATTGTCGAGCCGCGTCATCCTGGTCGCCGTGGCGTCCGCCGCGCTTCTTCTCTCGACGGCTGGTTGCCGCCGAGGAGTGAGCCAATGGAGCAGTGGGAGCGATTCGGCGCCGAAGAGCTCCAACGACCCCAAGGCGGTCGCGTTCCTTCGGCACTCGATGGACGTGTACGCCGCAATGCCGGCATTCCAGGCCGAGTGCACGTTCACCGCCAGGCAATCGGGCGTTTCCCAGCCTCCTGAGACCCGCACCCTGGCCTACGAAAAGCCGAACTTGTACAAGGTCGTCGCCGTGGATGCGAAGGGCGACACCGAGACCTCGGTCTCTGACGGGAAAGACGTCCTGGAGTTCGAGAACAAGCCCGGCTCGAGTCCGCACACGGCTCCGGCTCCGGACACGCTCGCACAAGTCAACACGATGCCGATGCGGAATCCGATCTTCTGCGGATCGCTCCTCTATCAGTTCTTCGGTGGCTCGGCCAACTTCGCGAGCCTTGTCGACGACGTGAAGGGAGACGTCACGTTCGGTCCGGAAGAGGTGTCTTCGTCGGGCGAGAAAGCCCAAGTCGTCAAGTTCTACGGGCAAGACCTCTATGGCCACGTCGAAGCGCTCATCGGCGAACAAAGCGGATTCGTTTACCGCATCCAGTACGACAACGAGCCGGCGCTGAAGCGGATGCAGGATCCCGAAACCCAGAAGCAGCTCAAAGCTGCCGCCGAATCCGCCCTCAGCAACGCTAAAGACGCCAAAGCGAAGGCGGAAGCGGAAACCGCGTTGGCTGACTTGAACTCCAAGGGGGCGATGACGCTGGTGATGGTCGAGACCTACTCGAAGATCATGACTCCCACAACGCTGCCGAAGGCGACGTTCGCTCTCGTCCCCCCGAAGGGCACGACGCCGATCGAGTACCCGCAACCCGGCGCCGGGGCTTCCGGGGCGGTTGCGGTCGGCTCGGCGGCCCCAAACTTCTCGGTGACACGGCTCGACGGGAAGGTGATTACGCTCACCAGCTTGCGCGGCCATCCGGTGTTGCTCGACTTCTGGGCGACCTGGTGCGGTCCCTGCGTGGAGAGTCTGCCGCACACGCAGGAGTTTTTTGACAAGGGCAAGGCGGCCGGGCTGCAAGTTTTGGCGATCAGCGACGAGGACAAGCAGACGGTCGCCCAGTTCATCCAGACGAACCACTACACTTTCCCGACCGCGATCGACTCGGGAAAGAAGACCGGCGTGGCCTACAAGACCGAAGCGATTCCAACCACGGTAGTGATCGACAAGCAGGGAAAGGTGGCGGCCTATATCGTCGGTGGCGGGCAGGACGAAGCGATCAAGCGCGCCCTTTCAAAAGTTGGCGTCGCCGTCGACTAGTCTTCTTCGACGACCGGATTTCTCAGGACTCCGATCCCTTCGATCTCGACCTCGACAACGTCGCCGGGTTGTAGCCATCGCGGTGGGGTTCGGGCCATTCCAACGCCGTGAGGGGTGCCGGTGAGGACAAGCGTGCCGGCGGGGAGGGTAGTGCTTCCGGTGAGAAACTCGACAAGCGCGGGGACGTCGAAGATCAGGTCGCTTGTCGTCCAATCCTGCATCGTCTCGCCGTTGATGCGGGAGGCGATCTTAAGGTTGCCGAATTTGGGGAGTTCGTCGGTGGTGATGAGATAGGGGCCGACCGGGCAGAACGTATCGAACGACTTGGCCCGGCTCCACTGCCCTCCGCCCCAATCCTTCTGCCAGTCCCGGGCGCTGACGTCGTTGGCGGCGGTGAAGCCCAGAATGTAATCCAGTGCATCGTGCCGGGAGACGTTTTTGGCATCCCGCGAGATGACGAAGCCGAGCTCTGCCTCGTAGTCGACCTTGTCGCTGCGCAACCGCCGCGGGAGCACGATGGGCGCTTCGGGCGCCGTGAGCGTGCCCGGAAACTTGGCGAACACGACCGGGAATTGGGGTAGCCGCGCCCCGGTCTCCTCCGCGTGCTTCCGATAGTTCAGCCCAATCGCGATGATAGCGGGGGGATCGACGGGGGCCAGCAAGGGCCCGGACGCGATCGGGCTATCGCCGACGCGAGGTACCCCCTCGCGCCAGGCAACCGACCGGAAGCCGTCTGCCGTGACCGCTGCCCATGTCGGGCCCCCGCTGCCCAATATTCGCGCCAATTTCATAGCTTCGTTCGGAGGCCGACGTCCAAGCGGCTATGCCTTGGACTCGGGATCGACGGCCAAGCGCACGTCGTGAGCCAACTTCTCGACGTCCCCGGCGATGTCGCCAACCTTCTTGGCCGCGTGTTTGGTGCCGGCCTGGACGGTTCGTTTAGTCGACTCGGTCGCGCCGTTAACGGCGGCGACCGCCTTGTTCTTCACGGCGATAGCTTTTTCTTGGGCGTCATCGCTCATTGCCCTCGTCCTCGTCACTACTTTTTTGAAACGGTCTTCCTGGTACGTCGCAAACGCGATCGTGGCGATTGCGCCCAAGAGAGCGCCCCCGACAAGGCCCAGCGCGAAGGACGGTCCGTGCACGCCGCAACTGATATTGGTTTCCTCTCTTTCGTTCATTTGGTTCTCCTATTGCTTCTACGCTCCGAGACGCGTGGAACTCGGAGTTCGGCGCCAAATAGGAAGTCCGGGCCCCGCTGCGGTCAGCAGAGCTGGAACTCCGGCGCGCCGAACAGGACTTTGCAGACCCGAACCAGCGGGTACGTCCCGCTGTTCTTGGCTTGGAGGGGCTTTACGCCGCCCGCCTTTTTGAGCTCCCCGGCAAGGAGGGCGACTTTGGACTCGGGCAGCTCGGCGTCGAACACGTTCAAGAGCGCGCGTATCGCGTCGGTTTCGTCCTTCGGCTTCGCGGCCAGAATGGTCGTTCGCAGCTTGTCCCCAAGGTGGTGGTCGCACAACGTGTCGTAGAGGACGCCGCTGAACTCCATCCGCTTGATCATCGAGTTGCTGTTGATGAACGCATCGCCCCAGTCAAATCCCTTCACGTTAGGTGGGTGCAGCGGCAGCAGCCCCATGATGTCCATGTTGTAGGAAACCACGTCGCCAACGTGACGCACCGTCGGCGGGATGTACTGAACCGGATCGGGCGGGCCGGCCGCGCGGTGGTACGCGTCGCCGAGGTCGAGCTGCCGAATGATCGGAACCACGAAATCGGCCGGGCTCTTGACGAGCTGACGCACGCACTCCTTGCTCCAAAACTCGTCCATGTGAGCCATGTCCTGCAGCACGAGCCGTGCGTTGCCCTTGTGCTTCTTGAAGCTGGCCGCCATCTTGCCCTTCACCTTTTCGGGCGGGTTGGCGTAAGCGAAGTACTCCCAAAGCCGGGTGCCGATTCGTTTGGCGGTTTCCGGCCGAGCCGCCAGCTCCTCCATGAGCTCCTCGCCGGTGTACGGCTTGGTCTTGCCGAGCACGGTCTTCGGGGTCGTGTCGTGGATGTCGGGAATCCAGCAGTAGGCGACCATCGGGAGGCCCATCTTCACGTATTCGATGACGCGGTCGTTGTAGTTGTGTCCGTCGTCCTCGAAAACGAGATAGCGGTACCACCAGCCGGTGAAGGCGCGCGCCGCTTCCTTCACGTCCTGCTCGGAGTAGTTGCCGATGCCGAGGGTGAAGAGCTCCATAACCTCGCGGCCGAAGTTTTCGTTGGGCTTGCCGCGCAGGTTGTGGTCGTTGTCGAGGTACTTGATCATCGCCGGCGACTTGCTGACCTCGGAGAGGATCACGTGGAAGTCGGAGGCTGCGTGGTCAAGCAAAGTCTGGAGGTAGTCGATTGTCATCGCCCCGTAATCGACCTTGTCGGCCCCAACCACCAAGAGGTTGCTGTAGAACAGCGCGAGCTTCTGCTGGAGCGGCCGCTGGGACATGACCATCCGCGTGCACCACCAGTTGGTGAAGATGCGCGGATCGAGGTTGTTGTCCTTGGTGCCTTTGTTGAAAACAAACTGCCACGGCGGAATCGTGAACTGTTCGTCGACCTTCTCGTAATTGATGAGGCGGTCGAGGGCGCCGTTGACGCCGAGGGGCATATATCGATCGACTTCGGCTTGCCCGGCGCCGAACCCAAACCGACGGAGGAGGTGAGCGATCTTCTCGCGTTCTGTCACAACGCTCTTATTCTATGACAATGCGAACCATGCCTCGCTCTCAAACCCCGACCGGGCTCAACTCCGCCAGTCTCGCGATCTCGGCGACCTCGCCGGCCGTCATCTCCCAGCCGCCGGCGGCGGCATTCGCGGCGACCTGCTCGACCTTCGTCGCTCCGGCGATCACCGAGCTGACCGGCTGCCGTGCCAGCAGCCAACTGATCGCCAGCTCGAGAAGCGTGTGACCCGATGACTCCGCGTACTCCGCAAGGCGCTCGACCGCGTCGAGCTTCGCCTCGCTCAGTATCTCGTCCTTCTTCACGTTCGTTGAAATTCGGGTTCCTTCGGGAACCGCTTGCCCCCTCCGGTACTTCCCGCTGAGCAGCCCGCTCGCGATCGGGAAGTAGGGCAGGAACCCCTGTCCTAGCCGGAGGCATTCCTCGAGCACCCCCTGCTCGGGATCCCGCTTGAAGAGGCTGTACTCGTTCTGAACGCTGACGAACTTGGCGCCGCTCGCGGCTTCGTCCGCTTCCCGGAGTTGCTCGGCCGAGAAGTTCGAGCATCCGATTTCGCGGACTTTGCCTTCCTTCACCAGGTCGTTGAGGGCGCCGAGCGTCTCCATGATCGGGGTGTCCTTATCCGGGGTGTGGAGCTGATAAAGGTCGATGACGTCGACGCCCAGCCGCTTGAGGCTCATGTCCACCGCATGGCGGATGTAAGCCGGCTTGGCCCCACCCGGCTCATCACCGTAGGGAATCCCAAACTTCGTGGCGATGATCGCCTGGTCGCGCCGGTCTCTAAGGGCCTTGCCGACGAACTCTTCGCTCTTCGTCCCGCCGTAGATGTCGGCGGTATCGAAGAAGTTGATGCCGTGATCGAGCGCGGCATGGATCACGGCGATCGAGCCGGCCTCGTCCACTCGGCCGCCGAAGTTGTTGCAGCCGAGGCCGATGACGGAGACGTTGAACGAGCCGAGCTTGCGGGTTTTCATGGGAGATACGCAGGTCTACGTTGCCGGAGCCCCGTGTGTCGTCCCGTCTCAACACAACTGAAACTCGGGGGCGCCGAAAACGAGCCTGGCAACAGCCGCCTGGGCGGTGCTGCATTCGTCCGGCGTGTTCAGCGCGGCCAGGCCACCCGCCTTCTTGAACGCGTCGAGCAGGAGGTGCTTCTTTTCCAGCGAAAACACCTCGGCGTCGAACAACTGCAGCCACGCCTCCAGGGCTTGGGCGTCGTCAGCAGGGTTCTTGGCTTTGATGAGGGTGGCAATGTAGGTGGGAAGCCCCTTGTCCGGGTTCCCGACGCTGAACAGCAGGTTCCCCAGCTTCATACGCTCGCTCATGTTGTTCGGCGTAATCCAAGCCTCGCCCCAATCCCAGCCTTTCACATTGGGCGGGAAGAAGAGCAGCATCCCCTGCTGACTCATGAGCCCCAGCAGCATGCCGCCCACGCCTCGAATTCCGTCGTGCAGAGGGGTAGAGGGCGAATCGGGCTTGTGGAGCGTGAGCAGGTACGCCTTGATGTTCATCTGCCGCGCCACCGTCACGCAGAAGTCGACCGGGCTCTTGACTTGCCGACGGACGCATGCCTCGCTCCAGAACTCGTCCATCTCCGCGATCGCCCGGAGCACCTTCCGGATGTTCCCGCCCGAGGCGGTGAAGGCTGCCGCCACCTTGTCCACGACCTCGGGGGAAGGATCGCGGTATGCGAAGAACTCGAAGAGCTTCTTGCCCAGATGCTTGGCGGTTTCCGCGCGGCCGGCGAGCATGGACAGCGCCTCGTCGCAATCGAAGTTCTTCGTTTCGCCGAGTATCGTCTTCGGGCCGTCGTCGTGGAGTGCGGGACTGTAGGTGGCGACGAGCATCGGGTTTCCCTTGAGCATCCCGTCGCGCAGGCGTGCCTGAACGGCCTCGGCGCCGCCCTCGTAAACCGGGAAGCGCAGCCCGAAACCGGTGAAGGCGCGCGCCGCATTCTTAACGTCGTCTTCGGAGTAGTGGCCGATGCCGAGGGTGAAGAGCTCCATCACCTCCCGGCCGAAGTTCTCGTTAGGGCTCCCGCGGAAGTTCGCATCGCCGTCCAGGTACTTGATCATCGCCGGGGTCTTGCTGACCGCGGCGAGCAGCGTTCGGAACTCTCCGCCGCCCAAGACGCGGAGGGTCTCGAGGTACTCGACCATGGTCGGCCCGAACTCCACTTTGTCGGCGCCCACCACGAGGTGGCTGTGCCAAAAGAGGGCGAGCTTTTGCTCGAGCGGCCGCTCGCTCATGAGAAGCCGCAGGCACCACCATGCCGCAAAGCGGCCGGGGTCGGCGTAGACCTCGGACTTGTCCTTCTCAAACGCGATTTCCCACGGCCCGATCGGGAAGGCTTCGTCCACCTTGTCGTAGTTCAACAGCCGGTCGAGCGTGCCCTGGACGCCCAGCGGCTCGTACTTTGCCATCTCGAGGGTTCCGGCCCCCATCCCGAAGCGGCGAAGCAAGTGGGCAATCTTTTCCGGGTCTGTCATTTTTTTTAAAGCTTCCTTGACATGTTTTACGATAAAATCATGAAAGTGGGTTGCGGGAATTAAGATTTCTTATTCTCGCGTAGACTTGAAGCAATGGATTCCTCGTGGGCATACGGCATCGTCCCGAAGAGCGAGCCTGGGCTCGAGGCGCTCTCCGAGTGGCTGTCCGGCGCGTTGCGCCGTCACAAGGGTACACGCTGGGGAATCTGGGCGGGCTGCGTCGGCGGATCGTCGGGCTTCGCCGGCGGTTCAACGGGTGCGATTCTGGGCGCCAGCGGGGGGCATGCCCCGCCCTGGGTCTATTCCATTCCGTGGGCAATTTGGCTCGTGTTCGCCGGGATCATGACCGGCTGGTTGGTGCGGGCGCTCCGTAGCGACCGAAACGCCGAGCTTTACGGGCGGGAGTCGTCGCGGACGATCACGATGCTCGCCAACGCCCGCTCGCGCGGAAAGCTCCGGGCCGCGCTCGGGGAGGAGTACGCGAACCATCTAAACGAGGCGGCAAAGCTGGCTTTGCGGGGCAGAGGCATCCTCGACTCCCCTTCGTTGCGCGCCTATGGCGACTCGGGCGTTTGGTCCCGAGCAAGCGAAAGGGCTAGGAATGCCTTGGACGCGGGAATGCTACGGCTCTTCGTGCTCGCCACGCAGCATGGCGACGAGTCCGAAATCGATGCCACCGTTGCCGAAATGCGCGCGGTTGTCGAGGAATTGGCCGCCGCCGAACGGCGGCATGCGGCGTCATTCGCCCAGCCGGGCGGGAAGACCGACGCCTTGCGCAGCTCGCTGCAGGAATTGCAGGAGCTGTCGAAGGCAGAAGAGGAAGCGCTTTCCGAACTCCGGATCTCCTCATGAGCCGCATGAAAGATGTTCAGGACATTATCGAGTGGGTCCACTCGCATGTCGCGTGGGTCTCGTCGCTCAAGGGGCAGGAGATCCAGTGCGAGGCCCTTGTCGAGTGGCTGGAACTCGAGCAGCGAGCGTCGCTGCGCCGGGGCGGGGTGATCGTTGCCCGGATCGGGGTGGGTGCGATCGGATTCTTGACCGGCGCGTCGCTGGCGGCATTGGCTGTCGCGAGCATTGCCGTGCCGCACGGTGGCGCCCAAGTCGCGGAGGCGGTCATCGCTCTTGCGGTTGTCGGTTCAGCCGGCGCGGCGCTGGCGCTAAGGCTATTCCTTGGCAGGACGCCAAAGCCGCTGGTTGGCAGGCATCGAGACCGCGATGCCCTCGGGGCGATCGCCTATCTCCAGAACGTTAACGGGTACCGCGGCTTGCGCAAGGAACTGGGCGAGCACGGCGTGATGGAACTGAACGAGGGCGCCCAGATGTACCTCCGTTGCCGTTCGATTCTGACGGCGGCTCCCTGGCTATCCGAGTCACCCGAAGATCCTTGGGCGGAAGCACGCGACGACCTGCTGCGCGCGATGGAGTCGGCGATGGACCGCATGACCCTCTTCGTGGTGAAGAAGCGACCGTTCTCCGAGATCAGTCCCGTGTTGGACGAGATGCGGACCGCCGCGAACGAGATTGCGCGGATTACCGAGCAGCGGGCCACCGTAGGGAGCGGGGCGGGTCGCGACTTGCGCACGTCGCTTGCGCGGATGAAGGAGCTCGCCGCGGCCGAAGATGAGTTGCTGAGGGTTCGAGAGCTGTGAGGCCGGTCCGGACGCCGCTGAGGATGGGCCCGATTCTCAGGCGTCGGCTATTCATCTTTGGCAAGCCGGACCCGGCCACCGCGCCGATTCGAGAGTGGATCGAGATCGAGGGCCGAGACCGTCGACGGGGGGTCCTGCGGTGGCTCGCGAGGGCGGCATACGGCATTGGGATTGGCGCCGTGGTCACCGTGTTGACCGCCTTGCTCTTGGTCGGGCTCTACTGGCCGGGACCGCCGGCGATGTACCTATTCGGAATTCCGTTTACGCTGGGCGCCGCGGCAGGAATCTTCATCGGCATCCCCCTGGCGCGCAGGGTTCCGAGTCCGGACCTCCTGCCCTCGCCGGTTCGGGACGCCTTGGACCAAGTCGAACTGCATCTCGGCTGGTTTGGGCTCAAACGCCAAATTGGCGAGAGCGCGATTCAGGCTTTGAGCGATGGCGCCTCGCAATACCTTCGGTGCCGAGAGGCGTTGACCGGCGGCGCGTGGTCCAACGCCGATGCCGGGCCGTGGGCCGAGGCCCGCGAAGACGTGCTCAAGGAGGTGCGGTGCGCCATGGCGCGGCTGGCCTCGGCGCTCATGAACCATCGCTCGTTCGACGAGGTCACCGGCTTGCTCGACGAGCTCCGCCTCGCAGCGACGGAATCGGAACGAGCCGCTCGGGCTCGGAGCGAGAACGCCACCGGCGCCGGGCGAGGGCTGCAGGCGTCCTTGAGTCGGTTACGCGAGCTGACCGCAGCCGAAGAAGAGCTCTTGCGTCTTCGCGGCTAGGGTGAAAAGCGATAAAGGGCGTCCAGGTCGAAGACCTGGACGCCCTTCTGGTGCGCTAACGGCGCGGCCGGAACCGCGCGTTCACGTTCTCGTCCTCGCCGCGATCCCGCTTGGGGAACGAGCTTGGAACCTCCGGGGCGCTCACGTCGGCCTTGCCGTCACCGGACTCTACGACCGCGCGCTCGCTCCGCTCCGAATCGCTTCGCTCGGCGCGGGGCTCGTGATCCCGGTCCGGGCCACGGTCACGATCTCGGCCGCCGCCATAACCGCCGCGGTCCCGGCCGCCGCGATCGCCGCCTCGCCCGCCTCGGTCGCCGCCTCGGTCACCGCCACGGCCACCAAAGCCGCCGCGGCCGCCGCGGTCGCCGCCGCGTCCGCCCCGGTCGCCGCCTCTCGGACTTGACGCGGGCGGTGTGGCGCTCTCGTTGCCTTCCAGCGAGGGAAGATCCTGGGGCAAGCCAAGGGCGGTGAGGTTGATTCGACCCATGTGGTCGACCTCGAAGACCTTGACGTTGATCTCATCCCCCACGCTCACCGCATCGTCGGGCCGGCGAATCTCCTTCGCGGAGAGGTGCTCGACCGGAACGAGGCCTTCGCGACCGGGGATGTACTCCACCATCGCGCCGCGACCCATCAGCCGGGTTACCTTGCCCCGGAACTCGGAGCCGACCGCGACCTCGTCGGTCAGGGCCTTGATCATCGCGATCGCGTCCTGAACGGCCTGGCCGTTGCTGCCACCGATAAGCACGCGTCCGTCCTGCTGAATGTCGACCGAGGCGCCGGTGGTCCCGGTGATCTTCTTGATCACCGCGCCGCCCGGTCCAATCACCGCCCCGATCTTTTCGGGGTTGATGTTGATCGTCGTCACCGTCGGAGCCGTCTCGCCGACCGACGAGCGCGGCGCCGGGATCTCTGCCTCGATCACGTCGAGAATCTCGAGTCGGGCCGTGAGCGCCTGGTGAAGCGCCTTGGCAAGCACGTCGTCGGGGATGCCGTCCAGTTTCGTGTCGAGCTGAAGGGCGGTGATGCCCTTCCGGGTGCCGGCCACCTTGAAGTCCATGTCTCCGCAGAAGTCTTCGACGCCCTGGATGTCGGTCAGGACTTTGAAGACCTTGCCGTCCGACATCAATCCCATGGCGATGCCGGCAACGGGCGCCTTGATCTGGATGCCCGCGTCCATCAGGGCAAGGGTCGAACCGCACACCGACGCCATCGACGTCGAGCCATTCGACTCGAGCACTTCCGAGATGAGCAATAGCGTGTAGGGGAACTCGGGGTCCTCGAGCGGGATGACCGCTCGAAGCGCGCGCTCGGCGAGGGCGCCGTGACCAACCTCGCGCCGGCCGGGGCCGCGCATCATCCGAACTTCGCCGACCGAGTAGGGCGGGAAGTTATAGAAGTGCATGTAGCGCTTCGGCTCTTCCTCTTCCAGGCCGTCCAGGGTCTGGGCGTCGTTCGGCAGGCCGAGAGTGACGACCGTCATGACCTGGGTTTGGCCCCGGGTAAAGAGGCCCGAGCCGTGAACCTTCGGCAAGATTCCGGCGACCGCTTCCAGCGATCGGATCTCGTCAAGCTTGCGGCCGTCCGGTCGCTGATCCTTCTTGAGGATCCCTTCCCGCACCTGCTGTTTGACGACGCCGTCTGCGGCTTCCGGGAGTTGGGCGAGAAGGTGGGGGCTCAGTTCGTACTCAGGCTTGAGCTTGTCCACGATCTCCTTGACCATGTCGCTGATCGCGGATTCCCGGGTCGTCTTGTCCTTGCCGAAAAGCACCTTCTGGATGTCCTTGGCGTGGTCCTTCTCGATCCGCTTCTTGAGGTCCTCGTCGACGAGCTTGAGGGTGACTTCTCGCTTCGCCTTATTGACCTTCTTGCCGAACTTTTCGAACTCGGCGACGATGACTTTCACCGCTTCGTGGGCGAATTTCAGAGCCGCGGCCATGTCCTCTTCGGAAACTTCGCTGGCCCCGGCTTCCACCATGGAGATGGCGTGCTTATGGCCGGCGACGACCAAGTCGAGGTCGCTTTCCTTGATCTGGGGGATCGAGGGGAAGAGGATGAAGTCGCCGTCGATCCGGCCAACGCGTACGCCTGCTACCGGATACTTGAACGGAATGTCGCTGACCGTGAGCGCGGCGCCGGCGGCGCAAATCGCGAGGACGTCAGGCGGACACTCCTGGTCGACCGCGAAGGGCATCGCGATGACTTGAACATCGTTGCGCAGTCCCTTCGGGAAGAGGGGGCGAAGCGGCCGGTCGATGAGCCGGCTCGTGAGAACCGCTTTTTCGCTCGGTCTGCCGCCGCGCTTGATGAAGCCGCCCGGGATCTTGCCGACCGCGTACTTGCGCTCTTCGTAGTCGCAGGTGAGGGGGAGAAAATCGATCCCCTCGCGGGGGTTTTCGGACATGGTGGCGACGCCGAGAACGACGGTTTCGCCCATGCCGAGTAGAACGGCGCCGCCGGCTTGCTTAGCTACGCGGCCAGTTTCGAGGGAGAGCGTCTTGCCCCCCACCTCGAACTCGTGGGAATGAATCATTAAATGCCTCCGATGCTATCGAGGCTTCGCTTCGCGGATACCGAGCTTTTTGATCAACTCGCGGTAGCGGTTGATGTCCTTCTTCTTCAGGTACGCCTCTAGACGGCGACGCTTGCCCACCAGGAGCATCAATCCACGCAGGGAGTGATTGTCCTTCTTGTTCTGCTTCAGGTGATCGGTGATTTGCGTGATGCGTGCTTGCATGAGGGCAATCTGCACCTCGGCGCTGCCCGTATCGCCAGTGGCGCGGGCATTATCGGTGATCACCTGTTGCTTGATGGTCTTGTCTAACGGCATGCGAAAATTGCGGAGCCTCCGTGTCTGGTCGGCTCAGGGTGGAAGTTGGCCGCTCAGTGCAACGTCCCCAAGTGGGGGCGCTCCAGTCAACGGCGAACAATGCTCTGATCCGAACCCGAAAAGGATACCGCAAATTGGTGGCTAGTGGCTAGTGGCTCGTTGGGAGTTACACGCAGAATTTGCAATTTAACGCCCGCGGCACTACAATGGGGTTCGAGAGCCGTGGACTTGCACGGTTCCCGGTTTAAGTGGGAGGAACACAACATTGATTCATCTGCATGGTAAGGACTGGCTTCGGAGAGCTTGTCTCGTCTTGACCATAGCGGCATCAGCCGGCGCACGGGCGGGGACGCTGTACACGATCGACACCGTGACGCACGAGCTTCAATCGTTCGACACGCACACCCTTGCGTTCACGAATATCGGGAGTGTCGGGGCCGGATTCGACTTTGGCGACTTGGCCTACGATGGCTCGACGATGTACATGTCGCAAGGCTTCGCAGGCACGAATCTGTACACGATCAACCTCACCAATGCCAGCACCACGTTGGTTGGAAACACTGGGCTCGGCAACTTGTTCGGGTTGACGTTTGACGGCTCCGGGAATCTGTGGGGTGGGTTGTCCACCGGCAATCGGGGCGTCTACTCGATCAACAAGACGAACGCGAATGCGACATTCATTGGCGACCCAGGCGTCTTTTTGGACGGGATGACCTACCTGCCGAACAGCAAGCAGGTGGTGGGTGTCTACGCCGGGCAGACCGGCCTATACAGCATCAACACCGCAACCGGCGGTTCGACCCTTCTGTCGACCGAGCCCTACATCAACAACTGCGGAATCGCATGGGACCCGGACACCCAGAAGATCTGGGTGATGGACTGGTCCGGTCAGGTGATGACGATCGATCCGACGACGTACGCGGCGACGATCGTGCTGAAGGGCTTGGATGCTCACGACGGCTGCGCTTCGGCGAGCCCCGCTCCCGAGCCGGCGACGATCATCGGCGCCTCGATCGGCGTTCTGGCCCTTCTTCGGCGTCGGCGAACGCGCTAGCCACGGCTGAGCACGGAAGCTCTGGCCCGCTTCGTCGGCCGCACGGTAAGGTGCGAACGGATTGATCCGATTGAAGCGGGCTTACGAGCCGGCCGCGCCCAGCGATGGCCGGCGCATTCTCGTCGAGCGGCTTTGGCCGCGCGGCCTGACGAAAGCGGCGGTCGCGCTCGACGCCTGGCGCAAGGAGCTTGCGCCTTCACCCGAGTTGCGCACGTGGTTTGCGCACGATCCGACCAAGTGGGACGACTTCTGCGCTCGGTACCGCGCCGAGCTAGGGCTGCGGGTGGATGAGTTGCGGGCACTTCGGGACGACGCCCGAACCGAGACTATCACGTTCGTGTACGCGGCGCGGGACGAGCAGCACAACAGCGCGCGCCTACTCAAGGAGTTCATCGAGCAGCTTCCGGACGGCCCCTAGTGCCCTCCGGATTGTTCGTCGTTTTCTTGGCGTATCGCCTCTTGAAGCGCATCGGGCAGCTGGCTAACCTGCTTCACCGCGTCGCCCGCGAAGTCTTCGACCTGGACGCGGATCGGCTCGAACTCAGGCTCTCCAGGGAACGTGAACGTCAGCGTGTAGGTGACGCTGCGGATTGGACGAATCGAAACCATTTCCTCGGGCGGAAGCTTCCAGCCTTCGCTGTTGGTTCGCAGGTAACCCATCCTGACCGCGTCCCTCACCCTAAGGTTCCAGGTTCCCTCCCGACCCTTTCCCCCCGGCAGCGTGTATCGAATCCGGACGGCCGGCGTCTCAATCGTTCGAATCCGGAGGACTCCGCCCGCGGGCAGTAACCACCTCACGGCGATCGCGCGCAATTGGAGGAGGTCGCTCGCACGAGGCTCCGCGCATCGGAAGCCTGAGTGACGTAACGCTTCGAGCTGCTCAGCCGAGCAGGTCGCGAGCGACAAGCCATCTCGAAGTGCGGCACCATACTGCTCCGGACTGAGAAGACTCAATAGACGAATACCCCCAAATTCGGGGATGTCGAGGCTGGGATTGGCATCGGGAAACAGGATCCGGGTCCACGGCACGACCCAACGGATGTAGAACTGCTCCCAATCTCTCCCGCTTTGGCCTGCAAACTGCGCCAAGAGGTTCGAGTCGCGAACTCCCGATCGGCGGATGCCGTCGAGATAGCTCTTTAGCGCCCGTCCCGAGAATTCGAACTTGGCATCCTCCTCAGGATCTTCCGATCGAAGGGTCATCCAGTCGTCTTGGTCGACGAACTCCCAGGAGACCGAATTGGGATTCCACTCCCCGTCGAGAATGGATTCGACCCGGTTGAGATCGATCGAAGAATCGACGGCGACGCCTTCCCAAAGCGCCTCCGCCGTGCAAACGTTGAGGCGGGCTATAAGCCGTTTCGAGCGGGCCTGGGCAAGTTCAAGGGCCGGGCGGCCCAGGATGAACGACATCGGGTCGTAGCGAACAGGGTCGAGGAATTTGGGCACGAACTCGCTCTTAAGGAATCTCTCCCGAACGCTCTTGAGCTCGTCGCCATACACCAGATTCGCCCACCTGCACCAGACGTGCTGAGCTCCTAGCTCCTCGGCGGGAATCGTCGCTTTGGCGAGGCGACTCTCCAGAGGCGTTCGCGCAGGCGGTGGCGGCGGTTCGTACAGATCGACACCCTCGAGCCAGACTCGCTTCCCGTCGCGGTCGAAAGCGTCCATCACCACTTCCCACGACTTGCCGAACAAACCGGCGCGTACGAAGACCTTGAGATCGGCGATCGAATCGTAGGGGTGCTCTTGAGCGGCCAGCCACCCGGAGCCGCGTTCCTCCGCGCCGGCCTTGGACAACGCCGAGTTCCAAACCCGTCCCTCCGAGCGCAAACTCGCCAATAACTCGTCTCCATCCACCTCGAGGAGGCGTTCACCGGCCAGGGGCGCGGTCGACCAGAGCTCGGAACTGCCCGGCGCCATTCGGGCGATCTCCTCGCTCGGAATCGCCTGGAGGGAGCGGATCGCAGCTCTCACGAAGGGCGCATCTGCAGCCTGTTGGATTGAGGCGTAAGATTGGTCCGTGCGGTTCACCTGAGCTCGGCGGATGTCGCGCAGGAGCTGTTCGGCGCGAGAATCGGCGGCTGCTTCCGTCGACCATGCACTGGCGAGCCTGACCCTCCACTCGGCGGTACCCCGCTTGACGATTCCGAGCTTCTTACGGTATCGGGCATCGGACTCCCGCGTTCGGACTAGCTCATCCGGCCCAACGTCATAACCTGCGTCGGTCCTTTCGACCTTCGCCCGTTCGACATAGGCGAGCTTATCCAACACCGCGCTGAGGGGAACTCCGGTTAAGCGCACCGCGATCAGGTCGTCTCGAACGTCGCCGAACGTGCGGAAGCGGTGCCCCGTCTGTTGCCCAAGCCTCTCGCAGAGGGCGCTCACCGTAAGCCCGGTCGATTCGAGGGTAATCGACGGGTCGGATGCAACCCAAAGGAGTGCGAGCGCGAGCATCGCCATGGATATGACGCATTCGGCGCCGGATGGCTACGAGCCGAGCTTCTTGAGCTCGTCGAGGACCTGGGATCTCACGGGCTCAGGAAGTTGGTCAATCGACCTCACTTCGGCACTGGTCGGCGCGAAGCTGCTCAGGCCGATCGTCGACTTGACTTCATCCGGAAAGTCGAAGTGAAACAGATATTGGGTGTTCGACTCCGCGCGGACACCAATCAGATCGTACGAGTTCTCCAATTCGCCGCCTGCCCCACGGGTTAGTCTCTGTGCGAGGGACTTGGGGGTGTAATGTCCGGCCTGGACCGACTCGCCCGGCGTCCCGATTCTCGCGAACAGGCTCGGCGCCGTCTGTACCGAAAGGTGCAGCGCGCCGCCGCCGGGGAGCCCTTCCGGGAGCGCATCCGTGGGATGGCTCTGCCAAACGTCGCGTTGGCCGTGGAACTCGAACCGTGCGTACTGAAACGCATTCCAAAGTGCCGCGAGTTGCGGTGCGTTGCACGTGGCGAGGCTGAGGCCCTCCGGACGCTGAGCGAAAGCGATCTGGGTATCGGTGAGCCGGCCCTGGAAGCAGAGCAGAGGCCACTGGAAGTCGGAAAGCAAGCTCCCTCCCATTAGCCCGGGAACCAGCGTCTCCAGCCGGCGAGCCGCGACAAGACTTGTGGGACCAAAGATTCGGGGGGAATCTGACGCAAATCTGGCAAGGTCAGGCAGGTTGAACGCTCCCGCATCGCGGGCGGTTCGAAGCAGCCAGCCGAGCCGCGCCCGATCGAACTCAGCGCCAGATGCCTCCTCGAGGTCCTGGGGCCGAATCGTTATCCAATCGTCATTCGACGCATACTCCGCGGTCGAATAGTCGGGATCGTAAGGATGTTTAAGCCGGTACTCGATGCCGGCGAGGTCAACCTTGCCCTGCTTGATGGCATCGTCACCAAGGATCGACGCGAACGAGGCCGGCTCCATGGCCACGAGCGCCTTGTCTCGCTCCCTCGCGAGGGACAGCATCGCCCGACCGAACGTTTCGGCGGCCGGGTCGTGCTTCTCGGGGTTGAAATACGCCTCCATGAACGCGGAGTCCGTCCTCCAGGTCGCAACTTCCTTGCTCGACGGGTACCCCGACCACAATCGGATCAGCTTTACCGACTCGGACGGCAGTTCGGCAGGTTCGGGGCGGCTATTCGGCTCCGCCGCCTTGGAGTCCCGATGTATGGATTCGAGCGTTCGCGGGCTTTGAACAATGCTGAACAGCGACTTGCCGCGCTCGTCGAACCCTTCGAGCACGACAGTGAACCTCGACATCCTCGCCTGGTGGACCTCCAACCGAATGATCGCGGTCTGGTCTGCGTGGTCTCCCGCGGGACGAATGCCTGTTCCGCTGAACGCGCCTTGAGATAGGTACGGCGAAGCCAATTCGCTCCACGCCCGCTCGTCGCGAATGAACTCTGCGAGCAACTGCTGCGGCGCGACCGGCGACGGGTGTTCGACCGATGTCGGACGGGTCGACCAAACCGCCGAGCCGCCGATCTCGATGTTGGCGAGCTCCTCCGGCGGGATTGCGCTAAACATCTTGGCGAGGGTCTCCCCGACCGCGATTCGATTCAACTCATCCTCGCGTGAAACCCATGTGCGCACGGAGTTTGTGTCGTCGCCGGCGGCACGTTGGGCAACGATCCGCTCGGCTAACCGCGAGATGGACCTGGCGATGTCTTTAGCTTCGTCGGCGGTGAGAGGATGTCCTCGAATGAACGAGCGCGCATGCTCCTGAAGCGCGCGTACCGACTTGATGCGAACCCCCAAACGCTCCTTCGCGTTATCGGCGCGCGCCGCTAGGTCGGGCCGCACAAGGTGCTTCGCGCCGTCGAATTCGACCTTTGCCCGGTCGACGAAGCACAACTTCTTGAGGAGCTCGTCGACGGGGACCTTCTCGATGCGGATCGCGAGCAGCTCGGACTGGACCTCGTCCCGCGCCTCGTAAGTGCGGCCCGTCTGGCGCGAGAGCTCGGCGCAGAATGCCTTGACGGTGATGCCGGGTGACTCGAACGTGATCGTAGGCGCCGCCTGCGTCCATGCCAGCAAAGCGAGGAGCATGCCCCTATCCTAACCCGAGTCCGTTGTCACCGATCCCCGATCCCCGATCACCGATCACCGTTCTCCCTTCAACCAGTCGACAAAGGCGCCGGTACCGGTGGCGGGGTCGAAGTACGCTCTCGAAACCGACTCCCAGAGCGTGTGGCGCTCAGTCGCGGTGAGCGTGTTGCCGGGCGGCATAAAGCCCTGCTCGATAAAGCTCTGGACGAGGCCCTGCTTGGCTTCGAACGACTTGACGTCGCTGTCGCTCCGCACGCCGAGGAGGTAGTTCAACTTGCCGAACGCTTCGTGGCATTTGCCGCACGTCATGTTCTCCCGGACCTTCGCGAGCGACCCACCGAACGGTGGGCGAGCAACTTCAGGTTTACGCGAAGGCGAGCCAAGAGATGGGCCGTACGCATCCGTGCTCAGGTGACCGAGATCGCTCTGACCGTAAGTTCCGATGAGACCGTCCAGGCGGTCGAGCAGGTCTGAGCGTCTCGAACCCTCAACCAGGCTGCCATCGCTGTCAAAGCGGTAGGTCGCTTTAGGCCGAATCGGGATGACCGCCGACTTGTGGCAGTCGTAGCAGTTTTGGCTTGGGTTTCGGTGCATGAGGAACGTCGGCATTGGGACGATCGAATCGGAAGCGGCGTCGTATTCCCGGAAGTAATCGGTGAAAAACGCCTGGGATCGGCCTGGTTGGGCCCGGTCGCGCAGCACCGCAACCACGGATACGCTTCGGATTGTCGGCTCGGGGTCCATCTCGGGGCGCGCGATCGCGAAGGAGACCCACTGGTCGAGGGTTTCGCCGTCGGGCATCGGTTGGTTGGGAGCCACGACGAGCAGGCGGCCGAACGTGGTCCGGTCGACCGACGCCACGAACTGGCCACGGAACGGCAGCACGATCCAGCGCTGATCCTCGGGCACGCCGCGATTTCGCGCATCGATCATATCCACCGCGTATTTGTAGCTACCGCGGTGGCTCATGCACGCGAGGAACGACGGACTCCGGAGAAGCGCGGGAAGCGTCGTGTAGGGCTTGGCGAACTCCCAATACTCCGAGTCGGAGATATCCATGCCTAGGGCGTGGGTTTGGGTGCCGTCCGGGCGCTTGAGCGCCACCCAGTGCTGAGCCTCGGTGAATTTGAGGAAATTGCCAAGCGCGGCGGCACGCTCTTTGTCGGCAAGGAACGCGGGATCGGCCAGCCTGGGCGCGATGAACGCATAGGCCGAGGCGCACCGATCGGCGACGTCGGTTCTGAGCAGGAGCCGTTCCCCGTCAAGCGAGTACGTCGGGGTGAGAATCGTCGCGATCTCGGCATCTCGCCACCGAGTCCATTCTGCGGTGGACCACTTGGCGGGGTCGTCACGGTGGGCCAGCGCCAACGCCGTCAGCCACGGGAGGGCGGCCGCAATCGCGGCGGCGGTCAGGGCTCTCCTTCCTGCCGCAAAACCCGCCCAACCGGAATGCGAACGGCGCATGCGCAACCTACGGTTGTTTAGTCGTTAGTCGGGGGGTTGGTTGGTCAGTTGTCAGTTGTCAGTTGCCAGTTGTCAGTTGTCAGTGGGGAGTGGTGGAGTGGTGGAGTGGTGGAGTGTGGAGTGGAGGGAGGAGGGTGGCACCGGCTTTAGCCGGTGTGAGTGGCGGCTTGCGTCTTCACGTAGTCGACGCCCCGTGCGTCGTCCGGGACGTGAGTCGAGCTATGGGAAGTTGAACGGGACGCCGTGACGGGCGGTGAATTCCTGAATCGCTTTTGCCAGTTCGGTCGCGGGCAGCTTGAGCGCTTCCGCGCGGCGATCAAGTTTCCGGTGCTCTGCCCTCGCCGCACGGAGTTGGCGGGCGAGTTCGGCCCGTTCGCGGACCTCGCCCTCGAAGTGCTTCAACCGCTGCTCCGCTTCCCCGATCCAGAGCTCGAGGTGGACGCGCAAACTGATCGCCTTGATGGCCTCCTCGCGCTTGTCCGGCAGCTCGAGAATGGCACGCGCGATCCGGATTCCCTCGATGCGCAACTCCGGCGGAAGCGTGAGCACCCACTCGAGCGTGCTGTCCACCAAATACTTGGGGGCGCGTTTCGGTGCGCAGAAAGCTTCGAAGCCAACGAACTCCCGGACGCACTCCTTTCCAAGGAACTTCTCGTAGTACTTGACCCGCGTCCGGTCGAACATCACCTAACGATACGGCCGAGCTCCCAGTTCGGGTTTGCCGGGCTCCGCTGGATGTATGATCCCGGCAATGCGGGTGACGGTTCTCGGGTGCGGAAGCTGGGGGACGGCGTTGGCGCTGGTGTTGGCCCGGAACGGCCACGACGTCGTGCTCCTCGGGCGCGATCCGGATGAAATCCACGGGCTCCGGTCGAGCCGAGAGAACTTTCGCTATCTCCCCGGCTTCGTGCTCCCCGAAACCGTCTCCGCCGGGTATCTCACCGATCCGCCGGTCGAGGCCGACTTCGTGGTCGCGGCGATGCCGTCCGGGGCGTTTCGCGAGGTAGTCGGACTCGCAAGCCTCGCCGGACTGCTCCCGCACGTTCCGCTCCTCATCGCGTCGAAGGGCTTGGACGTGGCGAGCACGCGTTTGCTCTCAGATGTCGCCGAGGAACTCCATCCCGGCATCGCCGCGGGTGTGATCACCGGCCCGAACCTCGCGATCGAAATGGTCCGAGGAATCCCGACCGCGGCCGTCGTAGCGTTCAATGACCAAGCGACCGCCGACCGCGTCCGTCAAGCGTTTGTGTCCGGGTCGTTCCGCGTCTACCGCTCGGACGACCTGTGCGGTCTTCAGTTGGCGGGCGCTCTCAAGAATGTCGTGGCGATTGCCGCCGGCATGAGCGACGGCCTCGGCTTTGGCGACAACACGAAGGGCGCCTTGCTGGCCCGCGGCTGGCGAGAGATGCTCAAGCTCGGACTCGCGATGGGAGCCAAGCCGGAGACGTTCATGGGGATCGCCGGGATGGGGGATCTGTTTGCAACGGCGGCCTCGTCGCTGAGCCGAAACTACCGGCTCGGTCGGGCGGTCGGAGAAGGCGCCAAGCTTGCCGCGGCGGTCGAAGCGCTTGGCCAGGTGGCCGAAGGCGTCCCCACCGCCGAGGCGGCGGTTCAACTGGCTCGGCGCCACGGCGTATCGATGCCGATCTTCGAGGCGATCGAGGCCGTTCTCCGAGGCCGGCTCGAACCCAAGCGCGGGGTTGCCATGCTCATGGAGCGTGAGACGCCGGAGGAAGGAATTCCGGCCGTCTAGCGCGAAATCGGGGAGTCCGGTCACCCGAAACTCCCCGCAATCGACTAAGCGATTAGGTTCCTTCGATCAAGCCCGGCTGTCGCCGTTCTTTTTCTCCGATACCCAAATGCTGCCTGTCCACCTTTTCACTCAGAGTCTCCTCTGCGCCGCAGGCCGGCGCACTTGTGAACTGTTGGATGCCCCGTTGCCGAGTCATCCGGTGTCGGTGTGAGTCGACATTTCAAGTTACGGTGCGCGAGCGAATCGGGTTGCTGAGAAATGGGCCCTTTGGCAGCCGGTAGAATAGGCCCGGCATGCGTTTGAAGGACATCGACAATCCGTGGCTGCTGAGGGGGCTGCCCCTCATGCTGGGGGCCTTTGGAATGATCGTCGGCACCGCGCTGGCGCCCCTGTTCGTTCAACTCTTCAACCCGGAAGTGAGCGGTACCCTCGACGCCTATTCCGACCACCATGCCAACTGGTACGCCAACGGCGCCTTCATCGGGCTCGCCGTCGGCTTGGCCCTCGCCTACGGAACGCTCTTCATGCTTCATAAGCACGAGGTTGAAGAAGCGCGAGGCGAGTCGAAGGAACCTCTAGAAGCCCACTAACTGCGGGTTCTAAAACAGCACATCCTGGCGCGCATCGGGCTCGGCTGGAGCTGCCACCCTGGGAGGCTCCGCCTGCAGCCGTTTGGCCGCCGACCAGGCCTTCGCGATATCCGCCACGAGGAGGCTATACCCGCCGTCACCCGCGATGTTCATCTGCCGAAGGATGTAGGCCGGGTGAAGGGTCGCGATCGCGGTGCGCGCGAAGGGGCACGGGAAATACTTGCCGCGCTCCTGGGTGATTCGGAAATCCTTCTTGATGAGGTTCTTGGCGCTCGGTGCGCCGATGCAGAGGATCACTTGAGGCTTGAGCAAGTCCAGTTGGGGCATCAGCCACTGGCGGCAGGCGATGGCTTCGTCGTCGAGGGGAGCACGGTTCACGGGCTTGCCGGTCGACCAGTCCGCGGCCCGGCATTTGACGGTGTTCGTGATGTAGACCTGCTCCCGGGAGATGCCGGCGTCGATCAAAGCCTTGTCCAGCAGTTGGCCGGCGCGGCCGACGAACGGGCGCCCGAGTTCGTCTTCGGTGTCGCCTGGACCCTCGCCCACCAGCACCAAGCCAGCGGCGGGGTCACCCTCGCCGAACACCACGTTTCGCCGGCGCTCGGCGAGGCGGCAGCCGGAACAGGTCTTGGCTGCTTGAGCCAGCGTTTCGAGTTGTGTCATCCCTCCGCGTCAATAATGGCGCGCAACCGGTCGTAGGTGTCTTCGAGGCTCTGCGGCAGCACCCGCACGTCGCCGACGGTGGTCATGTAGTTCGTGTCCCCGGCCCAGCGGGGGACGATGTGCCAATGAATGTGACTCGGAATCCCGGCGCCGGCCGCCATTCCCAGGTTCACCCCGATATTGAAGCCCTCCGGGTTGTAAGCCTTGCGAAGCCAGTCGACGCACGCCCCGAGAAGGCGGTTGATTTCGAGGAGGGACGCGTCGTCCAACTCGGCGATCTCGGCCGTGTGCTTGAATGGCGCGATCATCAGGTGGCCGCTCGTGTACGGGTAGGCGTTCAGCATCACGAACGCGTGGGCGCCCCGGTGGAGGATCAGGTTCTTACGGTCGTCCCCGGACGCGGGAAGGTCGATGAAGATACACGCCCCCTCGCCGTCCTTGTCCGGCTTCTCGATGTAGGTCAGGCGCCAGGGAGCCCACAAGTAGTCCATAGGTTTCAGTCGACAGTTTAGAGCCCTGGCAGCTGCCAACTGACAACTGACATTTGATCAGTGTCCGGCGACCGCGGTTGCCACCACGGTCCAGCGCGGCGACGAATCCGTATACGCTTTGCCCTTGAGCACCGACTCGACGGTAGCATTCTCCAACGTCTTCTGGATGTCGGTGAGGCCCCAAATCTTGAAGAAGCCGTAGCCGCCCTGCGCCAAGCGCGCGGGCATCGCGACCGTGTAGGTGGAGCTGTTGTTCAGCGGCACGCCGCCGGCGGTGACGGAGGTGATGCGCTTACCGTCCGAGGCGTTCTTGTTGAAGGTGGCTTCGAAGCCGGATAGCTGCAGAAAGCTGGTGTTCGGTTGCGGGTACAGGGAAACCGAGCGCTCCAAGGCGTCGTGAACCTGCGCCCCCGTCAGCTTGACCACCATGATCTGATCTTCCGGATAGAGGAGCATCGAGGCCAGATCCTGGGTCTTGTCGTAGCCGTCCTTCAGCATTCCGGCGGCGATGAACGCTCCGTCGGCCGAGGCGGCGGACTTGATCGCGTCAGCGGCAGCTTGCGCGCCTAGATCGGCGCCCGTTTCCTTGGTTTCGGCAGGAGCGAGCGCGCCAGCCGAGAGGCAGGCAAGCCCGAGCAGTATTGATGGCCAAGGACGCGTCACGCGCATAGGTCGCTACCTATATTGACGTATGCGCACGGGCGCGATGACGGTGAATTGGCCGGATTTGCTTAAGACAACCCTAAAGTTCGACGCGAACGCCCATTGACCGGGCCGAGCCCGCCACGATGCGCATTGCCATCTCTTCGTCGTCCGTATTGAGGTCCGCCATCTTCTGCCGGGCCACGTCGCGGCACTTCTCCCTGGTCAGGGTGCCGACCTTTTCGAGCTTCGGGTTCCCGGCGCCCTTTTCGATGCCGGCTGCGCGCTTGATCAGATCGGTCATGAGCGGCTGCTTCACGACGAACGTGTACGAGCGGTCCTCGTAGACGCTGATCTCGACCGGGAGGACGAAGCCCATTTGGGGCGCGGTCATCTCATTGAACTTCTTCAGGAACTCCATCATGTTGATGCCGGCCTGACCGAGCGCGGGGCCAACGGGCGGCGCGGGCGTTCCCTTACCCGCGGGGATGTTCAACTTGATATTCGACGTAATTCTCTTCGGCATTCAAAAACCTCTTGTGGGTGCTCGGCCGAGAGGGAAGCGTCGCCCGGAGCAGCCGCAAATTGTACCTTTTCGGTGATCGGTGATCGGTGATCGGTGATCGGTGATCGGTGATCGGGGGATCCGGTTATGGCACGGAGAACGCTGTGCCAAACTGACACGGCCGTCAGCGAACGGATATCCATGGCACTCGTTCCCGTCAACATTCCCCAAATTGGCGAGGGGCTGCAAGAAGCACGCCTCGTCGCAACCCTCAAACAGCCCGGCGACACGGTTCGCCGCGACGAACCCATCTACCAGATGGAGACGGACAAGGCGGTTATGGACGTCGAGTCGCCGTACTCGGGGACGCTCAAGGAGTGGCTCGCGGAAGTCGATGCGATCCTGCCGATCGGAGCGCCGGTCGCGATGATGGAAGTAGCGGACGCGGTTACCACCGAAGTTGCCAGCCCTACTGCCGAGCCGGTCGGAGCGTCAGCCCGGAGCTCGGCCGCCGCCTCGCCTCGGAGCGCCGCGATTCCACCGAGGACACGGGCCTACGCGAAGGAGAAGGGGCTTACCGACGCTCAGCTCGCCAGGCTCGCCGCCGGCGCGGCCAAGCTGATGCCGGCCGACATCGACGCCTACCTGAGCGGTGACTCCAAGGGATACACGGAGCATCCTCTGCCCGGCAAACAGCGCCTCCTCGCATCGCGCCTTGTTCGGGGCCTGGAACTCGTCGTGCCGGGAACGATCTCCGTCGCCGTCAACTGGGGACCAATCGAGCGCGAGCGGGCGCGAGTCAAAGCGTCCGGATCGGACTTCCAGCCGTCCGCGTTCACGATGTTCGCTTACGCCGTCACCCAGGCGGTGAAGGAGTATCCGGCTCTCCGCTCCGCGCTCATCGGCGACTCGACTCTGCGCACCTACGACCACGTGGCGCTCGGCATAGCGGTCGGGCTTCCGGGCGACGAGCTCGTGCTGGCGGTGGTGGACAAAGCGGACACCCTGAATTGGCACGACTTCGCCTCGAACGCCCGTGAGCGCATCGACTTGGCACGCGGCGGCACCGACCAAGCCACGGATTCGGTCACCGTCTCGCTTACCAACATGCAGAGCTTCGGGCTTCGAGACGCGGTTCCAGTCGTTGTCGCACCCGCGGTGGCGACCGTCTTCCTCGGCGAGGTGTATACCGGCATCGACCAGAGGTCGGACGAGCTCAAGCCGATGCGATTCGCCAACGTTTCGATGACGTTCGACCATAGGATCGTGAACGGCGTCGGCGCCGCCAACTTCCTGAACGCCGTAAAGCGGCGCGTCGAGACGATTTCGAGCGTCGTCGGGGGCACCTAGTGGGTCCAGTCATCGGCATCACGGCCGACGTCAAGACCAACGACGGCGACGCGCGGACCCCTCACGACCTTCGAGTCAAGGGCAACTATGCTCAGGCGATAGCCGAGGCCGGCGGGCTGCCCATTCTCGTGCCGCCAGATGCGGCCGCGGAAGAGATCGTGGAGCTGATCGACGGCCTGCTCATCCCGGGTGGCGACGACATCGACCCGGTGCACTTTGGACAGGCGCTCCACCCGGAAGCGCTCCTTCAGAACCCCCTGCGGTATCGGGCGGAGTCGGCGCTGTACCGCGCAGCCCCCAAAGCGCTTCCGATATTCGGCATCTGTTACGGCTGCCAGTTCATCAACGTGATGCAGGGAGGAACCCTGATCCAGCACCTTCCCGACCTTACGGGTGCGATGAAGCACACCGGCGGCGAAGTTCAGAAGTACGAGCTTGAGCCTGAGTCGCGGGTTGCCAAAGCGATCGGCTCGAACCACGCGGAGGGCAAGAGCTACCACCATCAGGCCATCGAGCAACCCGGTCGGGACGTGCGCATTACGGGGCATGCCGAGGACGGCACCGCGGAGGCGATCGAAGTCGCGGATCGGGACTGGACCGTGGCCGTCCAGTGGCACCCGGAGCGCACCCTCGACGACGAGGCGATGCGCCGGTTGTTCCGGGCGTTCGTAGAGGAGGCGGCCGCCTACCGGGCGCAACGGCGAGCCCATCCGGTAGGAGTCTAAGCTGCGCCTGTTTCGTAACGGCGAGGCGGTCGAGCTACCGCTCGACGGCATCGCGACCCGGCTTGAAGACCGCATCCTCGTCAGGACGGAGGAGGGCACGTTTTCCGGCGTCGCGGTGCTGAAGGGTGACGCGATTCTCGTCTCCTTCCGGGGAGAAACCTTTCGTTTCGACCGGACGCCGCCGCGCCAAGGCGCCGAGACCGCCGATGGTTCCGGCACGGTCACGGCGCCGATGCCGGGGATGATCGTCGAAGTCCTCGCAAAGCCTGGTTTGGAGTTTAAGCGCGGGGCGAAACTCGCGGTCCTGGAAGCGATGAAAACCCAACTTCCGATCACGATGCCGTTCGACGGCCGGGTCGAATCAGTTGCCGCCCAGGCGGGGAGGCAAGTCGAGCAGGACGCCGTCCTCCTGATTGTTAAACCAATGGAAACTGCCTGACTGCGCGCGAACTCGCAAAAGAACCTAGGCTGATCGGATTGAATTAGCCAAGAATTCCCGCGTAGGGGAAATAGGCGTGGTTCAAAGCAAGCTCTACAAGGAAGCAGATCTCGCATGGCAACGCGATTCCTGGCTTCGACTCCATCGTCCTATGGCGACGCGCGAACTCGACGCGGTCATCGGCGACTGGGTCGAATGCCTTGGAGATCTTGAGTATCTCCGGGTCGTGAAGACTTCGCAGAACTACGGCACCGATCACCTCATCACGATCAGGTGCAAATCGAAGCTGCCCGAAGGTTACGCCTCCGGAATCCAGGCTGACTTGGCTCGAATCTGGACGCGTGAGGTCTCGATTGGGATGGAGTGCGGGCACACCTTCCATAAAACCCCGACCGGGTTTGAGATGCACTTCATCGGGCTCAACCAGCTCAACGTTGCGCTTTCCGGCCAGATCGTCGTCGAAATGACGTGATCCTCCTCAGGTAAACCGGGCTCGTGGAAGCCCGCGACGTTCGGATCATCGAAGTTGGTCCGCGCGATGGCCTCCAGAACGAGAGCCTGTCTGTTCCCACGCCGCTCAAGCTCGAGCTGATTCGTGCGCTCGCGGCAGCGGGTCTGGACGAAATCGAGGCCACCAGCTTCGTCTCCCCCAAGTGGGTCCCACAGATGGGCGACGCGGCGGAACTCTGGCCGCAATTGCCCAAGGGCCCCACGTACTGGGCGCTCGTCCCCAATGTTCGGGGGCTGGAGCGCGCTCTGGAAGTGGGAGTGGACGGGATCGCGCTCTTCACCGCGGCAAGCGAAGCCTTCACCCAACGTAACATCAACATGACGATTCAGGAGTCGCTCGACGCGTTTTCCGAGGTCATCGGGAGGTTTCGCGCCTCGGTTCGACGGGGCCGCGTTCGCGCCTACGTGAGCACCGCGTTCGAGTGCCCGTACTCGGGCCGGATCGATCCACAGACCGTTGTCGGGGTGGCGCGGAGCTTGCTCGATTTGGGCGTCGACGAGTTGAGCCTGGGCGATACGATCGGTGTGGCGGCGCCGCCCGAGGTCGCCAGCCTTACGCAGCAAATCCTTGAAATCGTCCCGCCGGCAAGGGTGGCCTATCACTTTCACGACACGTGGGGGACGGCGCTTGCAAACGTAGCCACGGCGCTAGCGTTCGGGATTCGGGCGTTCGATGCGAGCGCAGGAGGTCTGGGTGGCTGTCCCTATGCTCCCGGGGCGGGCGGCAATCTGGCTACCGAGGACTTGGTGTATCTGCTGGAGCGCTCAGGCTACCGGACGGGGGTTGACTTGGCACGCCTGAGCCGCGCGACCCTGCCCGTTTTAAGCGCTCTCGGCCGGGCGCCGGCTGCAAAAGCCCAGATTGCTCATTTGGCGACTCCCCCGAGCGACGGCGTGTAGCGCCGTACCCAATCAGGCCAACCCCGATCACGGCAACTACCGCAGTCGAGAGCTGCTCCTCACGGGTGAGGCTGAACTCCTTCCGGTTCACGATCAAAATGACGGCTCCGATCGGCACAAGCGCCGGCAGCGCGTCGAGCCGAATCGGTCCAAGCCGGTACTTGCCGAATACGATCACGACGAGCAGATAGACGACGAGCGCCCCCGCCATCGCCCGGAAGGTGGCCGCCGCCCTCATCTCAAAGCGGTTCAGGGCGATGAAGAACATCGCGAGCAGAAACATGTCCGCGGGGCCAATTCGGGCGGCGATCGCGGAGCTTGCCTCAGCGCCGATGAACCCCGCGCGCGGAATCGTGTAGGCGATTTTGCTGAACATCTCCGGGTGGGCCGCCATTATCTGTTGGGTCGGTCCGCCCGGGGTGAGTATCACGAAGATGTCGAACGCGGCCAGGAAGATGGCCACGGGCAGCAGCAGATTCTTGTCCTTGAGCAGGGTAGCGAGCAGCGCGCCGAGCCCGAGGCACCAGGTGAGCAGGCCGGATTGAATAAGGCCGGCCAAAGCGCGAGCGCAAATGAATTGGAACTGGGTCGTGGGCGGATGAAGCTTCACCAAGACCAACAGGTGGATGAGGACGCCGAAGACGATGAAGCGAACGGCCAGCTTCCAATTCCACTTCTCGCGGCTCGCCTCGAAGAGAGCCCAAATTGGAGCGGTCACGTAGATCGCGGTGATGATCGGCGACAGGAAGCGGTCCCATTCGATGGGGAATTGGGCTACGCCCAGCAGCACGTCGACGACAACGAGCCCGAGAAGGACAAGCGCGAAGGTCACGAATCCGCGGGGTTTGCGGACGGGGCTACTTAACTGAGACATACGCCCTGGCGCCCGAACCGTCCCGTGCTCCGAGCACCGCTTCGTAGACCTCGAGAACTCGATCGGCCATCACCGACGGCCCCGAACCACGGACGGACTTCACCGCATGGTCGCTGAGCCGGGCGAGGAGATCGTCGTTGGCGAGCACGCCATTGATCGCAGTTGCAAACGCGGCCGCGTCGTTGCGGACGAGGATTCCGTTGACGCCGTCCTCGACCCCCGAGCTCGCCCCGCCCCCATCGATCAGCACCGGCGGC
>Ga0070734_10001791_pt1 | contig 29180 bp, 21 predicted proteins | sample Coa_R1_8_FD_66444 | JGI IMG/M metagenome (GOLD analysis project Ga0070734, IMG submission 66444) | Surface soil microbial communities from Centralia Pennsylvania, which are recovering from an underground coalmine fire - Coalmine... | ecosystem: Environmental > Terrestrial > Soil > Unclassified ... | reverse complement strand
CGCCCCAACTAGGGCTGGCCGAAGTGGCGCGATTCTGGAAGAACAAAAAGCCGCGATTGCCGTCTGGAGAGGCATAAGTTCCGGAGCACGGGCCCAGCAGAATATTTCCATCGAGTGTTGCCGGAACCTGCGCGGGATTCGGCGATCCGCCGGGACACTGCAACGGTCGCGAAGCCACGGCCCCGGTTCCCACTGAGGACAGCGTGCCGTTAATTTTGTAAGACACCACACATCCGTTAGGGGTTCCGTTACCGGAGGATGCCGACGTACAAGGAGAAGACTTACCGCTGTTGGAAGTGACGCCGACGGTGGCAGAGGTGCTGAAGTAAAACATCACGCCATTACTGCCATCGCCAGTAGCAGTGCTCATGCGCGACGTTGAGTTATCACCCAGATTGAAGCCATTCGCGGCCACGTAATACAGGCCGGGATCAAAGATGCCGGTAGTTAATTTATTCGTGTTAACAACGCCAAGGTTCTGCCACGTAATGGTGTTGTCTGGCTGAAGTCCGCCTGAACAGGATCCATCCGCTTGTCGTGTGCACGGGGTTTGGTTCCAGTTCGGTTCGGACGTCGCCGGCGATATGGACGTGCCAGAGTTCAACGCCAGGTAAACAAAATTTTTGGCGTTGTTCTTGGTTGGCTGGATCATCGCGCCGGCAGCGTACGTTATGCCCGACGACCAATTTGCCGCAGCTATATTGAAATGCGGACCTGATCCGGTGTAGGGAAGCAATAAGCAACCCTGGTCTCCCGGCTGAATTGCGCTGCTTTTATTGCAGCCGGTGTAATTGCCGGGAGTGAACTCCACGCATCCGTTGGGATCGGGACAGCCATTGATGCCAAACGGAACAGGCCTGGCGCTGCCAAGTGTGCCAGGGACTGGAGGGACGCTCTTGGTTGCGAATGGATCGCCGAAGGGAGCAGCCGGAGAAATGTAGTGTCCCGTGCTGCCCACGTCGACACTGCCAGGCTTGCTTGCAGGCCCGCCAAAGACGGCGAGATCTGAGCCCGTGTTTGCCGGTCCCCCTTGTGAAAGATCAATGGTCCCCGCAGTCAACGCAGCTGAATCCTTGGAATCAATCTGGACCGACCTTTGCGGCCCCCCGAAAATGTGAATTTTCGAGCTGCCAGTCACGGACAACGCTCCAGACGCGCTTGAATGGAGTATCACCAGCGGCACCGGTACGTTGATGGGTGAAACGCCGCAGCCGGCTTTCGCTTTGATGTTTACCGTTGAGGCGGCTCCGACCATCTTGGTGAACGACATAGGCACTGGATCGGTAATTGTCACTTCCATGTATGGGAACGTCGTTGCCAATGTGCTGGGGAGCGGCGCCACGCCGGGCAGGGAACTGGGAAAGCTCACATGAACCTTGGATCCGGAATAGCCGTTCAGAGTAGCGTACGTGCAAGGCGGAGAGCTGGCGTTCACGCTGCAATCGAAATTGGCGCCAATCCAGCTGAAACTTTGCAGGCCGTTCTGTCCGGAAGAAGAAGGATCAACCGCATTCAGGTATAAATCCGCAGCTCCGGCTTCACAGGCGGCGTCAGCCGCACCTTGCGCCATCTGGCGGCGTGCCCAAACCTGCGTGTAGTCTGTGGCCACCCCCAGCATCGCCATAAGAAACAGGCCGACAAAAATAACGATCGGGATCAGCGTCTGGCCGTGCTGTGATGAGCGCCTTTGCGAACTTCTGTAGCGATAGATTTTCATGGGACGATCATCCTCCCTTCCGCATAAGTCGTCATGGTGGGCGTGTTGATGAACTGCTTGAGCCAGGGGACGTATGTATAGGTCACGGTTACGCGTACGCGGTTTGGGGGAGCGGCGCTGCCATCGGGAAAGGTAACTGACGGTGGGGACATCGCTCGAACGTCATGCAGCGAGGTCTGAGCGAAGGTTATGACCCTGGCTTGCGTACCGGCGGCGTCCCCGCCACTATGAACGATGGCATAGCGCACGCCTTCATTGGCGGCATCAGCCATTACGGCATACGTATACATCATCCATCCCAGCTCGAAGATCCAGAACACAACGGTGAAAATCACCACAATCATCATGGCTGTTTCCAACAAACTTTGGCCGCGTTGCCGTCGCGATCGAGTTTTCAGTGGACGAATCATATTCAGTACAAAGACCTCATGGAGACGTGCCGGCGGAAAATCGAGGTCGCAGGCAACACTACGTTGAATGCTGTGCCGGGAATAATGGGAGTTACCCGGTATCCAACGTCCACCTGATTGAGTGCAAAGACTGGCCCTTCAGGATCGGCTGCGACCGCCGAAAAACCGATTGAGGTATCGCCAAAAAGCGTGCAATTGGCCCCACCCGTAGCTGGATTGGTACCCATGCAAACTCGCACTCCGGTATTCGCCGCGCTGGCGCCGTGGACAGCGTTGGTCATGTTCTCAAAAACGAGAGTGCTCACTGCTGTTGCGCTTGGCGCCGATACAGTGGTGATGGAAGCGCCACCTTGTGCGGAATACTGCACGCCCTGGCGCGGCGCCGCCGCCAAAGACAAGACCACAAACCAGAAGTAGCCAAGATTGATGAGATTGAAGGCAATGCCCAGCAGGAGCGGCATGGCGATGGCCGTTTCCAACAGGCTTTGTCCCTCGTCCTGGCGTCGCCGACGAATTAAGTTTCGCACCCACATAACCTTTCCCTCATTGCGCGGAAGTTTTCACGCGATCAAAAGTCAGAGCGTCTCCGATTGCCGTGTCGGTGGAATCCAGCATGCCGGAGGGAAGTTCCAGCACCGCCGCCGCCTTCCAGAAGATCCGCGTCATTCTGAACTGACGCATGCGATGCCGCAGGGCCAGCACATTCCAGTTGCTATCGAGCACCACAATATCGATGGGAAACATCATTCCCCAGGTGTGCACTCCCTGCGAGGGCACAATCAGAAGCCCGTCTCCAGGTAAAAGTTTGCGTTCGCCCAGCAGGCCGATGATCCTGCTCAAACCGGTATCTGCCACACGTATGCCTTCTCCCAGGACCGTTCCCCTGGTTGTGTTGACCGCGCGCACGACTTTGTGGTGAAAGCGCATATTCTTAATTGATCATTTCCTGGAAGAGCTTCTTAAGGTGCATGAGTGCGGGCAGCAGCGTTACCACGAAAATACTGGGGAAGATAAAAAATATCAGTGGAAAAAGCAGTTTCACTCCGGTCTTGGCCGCCAGTTCCTCGGCTGCCTGCATGCGGCGGGAGCGCAGCGTGTCTGCGAACACACCCAGCGCTTGGGCAATGGGCGTCCCAAAACGTTCGGTTTGCACCAGCATGGTGACGAACTGGCGGACAAAATCAAGGTCCACACGCTCCGCCATGCTGCGCCAGGCATCCACTCTCGGTTTCCCGGCGCGCAACTCGCGGTTGACGATCTGGAACTCTTCCGCCAGGCTGGGCGCGGTGACCGCCATTTCCTCGCCCACGCGAGCCATGGCCTGATCAATGCCGAGCCCCGCTTCCATGCAGATCACCAGCAAATCAAGCGCATCAGGAAGGGCCATGCTGATGTTGGTCTGCCGGCGGGTTACCAAATACGAAAGCACAAGATCGGGTATAAAAAAGCCACCCAGGCCGCCCACCACGACAGCAATCCACATGTTGCTGGCGAAGAAAGTTCCTGCAATAACGCCTGCCACCGGCAACAAAAGTTTTGCTGCCGTATAGATTTCGATGTACTCAGGCTTGCGGAAGCCGGCCAGTGTGAGCTTGTAGGCCAGGTCCTGGTCAAAGCCGGAAACCAGCCCGCGAAACGGCTTGAAGATGCTCGTTATTTGTGCGGCCACTCGCGCCAATCCCGTGCTGGGTGTGGCTGCGATCAGCGTGCCGGCATCAGGCGCTGTATACGCTGAAACTTCCATCAGCCTGGTTTCCACGGGGTCTCTGCTGGTTAACATTACTAACACGGCAATAACAAACAGGAAGACCGTAATGGCAGCCGAAATTAAGAAGATGAGCATTACCTCCTCCTTAAAACCTCACATTTACTATCCTGCGTATCAGCAGTATCCCGAGCACCAGCAAGATCGCGGCACAGATCACCAATTCCACACCGACGGTACTCTCAAACATCACCTTGTAATAACCGGGGTTCAAAAAGTTCATGCCAACAAAAATGACGAAGGGAAGTCCGATCAAGATTCCTCCGGTCAGCCGACCCTGTGCCGTGCGAATTCGCATATGGCCGATCACGCGAATACGCTCGCGCAGAACGTGCGAAGTCTTATCGAGGATCAGTGCCAGATTGCCGCCTGTTTCCTTCTGCACCAGAATGGCGGTGATCAGGAACTGGAGGTCGGGGACGGGCATGCGGCGGCTGAGGTTGAGCATGGCCTCGCGGAATGGCAGGCCGAAGCTCTGCTCATCGGCGGCCCGGCGAAACTCCGCGCGCAACGGGTCATCGCATTCCTTGGCAATGGTTTCAATGGTGGCCGGCAGCGCCTGGCCGGCGCGCAGGCCGCGCGACATCAGGTCAATTGCTTCCGGCAGCAGTTCCGCGAAACGCCGGGAACGCCGCTTACGTTTCTGCAGCAGGTACAAATATGGCACAAATCCCAGCACCAGCCCCGGAAGCCAGCCTATTAGTCCAGGCCCAATCCACCAGTTGCCCAGCGCAGCGCCCACGCATATGAGCAAGAGAGTCATGATCACGACTTGCCCGACGGTCCATTTCGAGTCGCATTGTTCAATCAGCAAATGCAGCCCAACAGCCAGGCGATTATGCCGCAGGAACTTATCAAATGCGGGGACTGTGCTGAAAGTAACTTCTTTTACGATGCTTGGTTCGTCGCCTGACTGGGAATCCGAGCTGCGGTCCAGCGAAACCAGGCGGGAATGGATGAGCTTGTCAGTTTTTGAGGGCTCAATAACGAGTGCCACCACGGCAAAGGCGGCGATCAAAACGATAAAAAAGATGCTTACAATCGTCACGGCTATACCTCGCAAACGTGCTCAAACAGGTCAGGCGAAAGCTGGATCCCAGAAGCTTTTAAGCGTTCCATGAACAAAGGCCGCTGCCCTGTGGCGCGGAAGCGTCCCAGCACACGGTTGTTCGGGCCGATGCCAAGACGGTCAAACACGAAAATGTCCTGGAGCATGACCATGTCTTCGCCGACGCCGGTAACCTCGGATATTTGTGTGACGCGGCGCGAGCCGTCACTGAGGCGCGCCACCTGCACGATTACCGAGACTGCTGCTGCGATCTGCTGGCGAATGGCTTTGTCGGGCAGGTTGATTTCCGCCATTAAAGACATGGTTTCAAGACGGGCGATAGCGTCGCGCGGATTATTGGCGTGAATGGTTGTCAGCGAGCCGTCGTGGCCGGTGTTCATGGCCTGAAGCATGTCGAGCGCTTCGCCGCCGCGTACTTCGCCTACCACAATGCGGTCGGGCCGCATACGTAAGGAGTTGATCACAAGTTCGCGCTGCCGGACGGCGCCTTTCCCCTCCACGTTAGGTGGACGGCATTCCAGCCTCACGACATGCGGTTGCTGCATTTGCAACTCAGCCGAGTCTTCTATGCTCACGATCCGTTCGCGATCAGAGATGAAACTGGAAAGGGCGTTCAGCAGTGTGGTTTTGCCGCTGCCCGTACCGCCCGATATCACAATATTGAGCCGCGCCTGCACCGCTGCCTGCAGAAGCTCCAGCATGGGTGGCGTGATGGTGCGAAACGAGAGCAACTGTTCGATTCCGATGGGCACGCGGCCAAATCGGCGGATGGACATGATGGGCCCATCGATGGCAAGCGGTGGAATCACAACGTTGACGCGCGAACCGTCATCAAGGCGCGCATCGCACATAGGAGAAGATTCATCCACGCGCCGCCCTACGTTAGACACGATTTTGTCGATGATGTGCCGCAGGTGCGCCGCGTCCTTGAAGACAACATTGGTCAGCTCCAGCATTCCGCCGCGCTCGACATATACCTGACGGTGCGTGTTCACCAGAATGTCTGTAATCGTTTGGTCCTGCAGCAGCGGCTCCAGAGGTCCCAGGCCGAAGACTTCCTGCAGCACCTCACGGCAAACGCGTTCTCTTTCAGATCCGCTCAGGGGGAAGTTGGTAACGCTGATCAGGTCATAAATAACGTTCTGTACCTGGGTACGCGCATATGCGTCCTGAAGTGACGTGAGCCTCTCCAAGTCAATCTTGTTCAGCAACTCACGGTGCAGCGTTGTTTTCAGCTCCTGGTAGGACTTACCGGACGCGCCATTGGAGGACGCCGGTGGAACTGAAGTGGTTGCGAATCCAAATGCCATTTTTACTCCCTAACTACCTGCTAAACAGAGACATCACGCCACCGGACTGTGACTGGGCCATAGCTTTGTCTTCGGCGTTGCTGGTGAGGTTGCGTGCCCAAAACTGAATGGCCTCGCCAAAGTCAGACTTACCGGAAGGGATAGGCGCGCCGGCGTTGATTGCCTTGATGACCTCGTTGTAACTGTTGGGCACGCGCACGGAAATCCTCCGCCCCAGGGCCTTCTCAATGCGATCGTCTGCCAGCGGCCCTCGCTTGGAATGGCGGTTCAGCACTATCTGGATCTTGTTCGCGTTGTATCCAAGTCTTTCCAGGTGCTCGATATAACGAACTGCATTGCGTATGGAGGGAAGCTCCGCGGTCAGCACGATAACGACCCGGTCGGACTGCGAAATGCAGGCCAGGGTCACATCGCTCAATCCCGGCGGACAATCCACCACCACGAACTGATAACTCTCTCCGAGAAACGCCAGCGTACGTTCCACCGCGGAAGGTGAAGCCTTGTGAACAACGTCCACAGTCTCCGGCGAATCCAGCAGGTGCAACCCGGAGTTGTGGCGCAAGAGAAAACCCTGTAGCAGCTCCTGGTCCAGCCGGTCAGTGTTGTTGGCCAGCTCATAAAAACTGTATTGATGGCGGCCAGTACCGAGATAAAGTGATGCATCGCCCAGCGCGGAGTGTTGATCTACCAGCAGGCATTTGCGCTGGTTACGCCCAGTAAGTTCCAAAGCCAGGTGTAGTGCCAGCGATGTGACGCCGGTGCCGCCCTTGGCGCCGATCATAGTAATGATCTTGCCATGGACTTTGGAGCGCATTCTTTCCTTCTGCTTCGCTTCCACCCGCGCCAGTCCGTCAAGAACGCGATCATTCTGGATAGGTTTCAGCAGGTACTCAATGCAGCCCACGCGCATGGCCGCAATGATCCGTTCGGGTTCAGTGTTTGCCGAAACCGCAAACACATGCACGTCCGGATAGTTATTCCGCAGATGTTCCGTAATCCATATGGCCTGCTCATTGTTTCGATCATAGTCAATAAAGCAGACACGGGTTCGCGCCTTCTCCCCGGCGCGGCCAACTTCACGCTCCGCTCCGGAATAGCCTTCAACGCTTGCGGCCATCGCCGCTCCCGGCACCGCGAGCATAAAGTTGGCCAGCGTCCGATAGGACATTGCGTCAAGTCCTACCGTGGTTACTGCAATACTTGCTGTATTAGTTGCCGAAGCTATGTTTCCTTGTGTAGCCATTACCTATTACCACCTGAAGGAATCTTGGAATCGAAATGTTCGGGATCCAGGGGTGTCGTAGGGCCCTTGGGTACCTGTGGAGGTTCTATTGGTGCTGAGGCCGGATCAACGATTGAAGGAGTAACGATTACTACCAGTTCGGAGTTGGTCTTGCTGACAGTCTTGGAGTGGAACAGCAGGCCCAGTATTGGAATATCACCGATGCCCGGTACTTTGGAATACTGGGAAACGGTTCGCTGGTCAAGCAGTCCCGCGATGCCGAAACTCTGCCCATCTCGCAGGTCTACCACTGTTTCGGCATGGCGGGTCGCAATCGCAGGCAGTGTAAAGCCGTTGATGACTACCGCATTGCTGAAATCAAGCGAGCTGACTTCCGGGAATACTTTCAACCGGATCGTATTGTCTTCCTGAATGGTTCCTGTGAATTCCAGCTTCACGCCGAATGGCTTGAACTGCACGGATACGGTATTGGCGCCGGCCACGCCGGAAACCACCGGGTAAGGCAGTTCGCCGCCGGCCAGGAACCTTGCCGCTTCGCCGTTTGCGGCCAGCAGGTTCGGCTCGGCCAGGATCTGCAGCAGATTCCGCTGCTGCAGGTCTTTAATGGTTGCGCCCAGGTTGATATCAGGGCGGAAAATAAAAATGTTGAGCAAATCGCTCAGGCCGATCGTACTGGATGGCACGCCGGTTCCGGTGCCAGTGCCGCCGCCGGAGTTGTCGTTTTTCACCAGCTGCGGCGGCGCGAATTGCTGGGTGCCAATGACGCCGATGGTGTTGGCAGCTCCGGTACTGAAGAGATTGAAACCATACGAGCTCAGTTTTCCGCGGTCTACCTGGGCAAATTTCACTTTCAGCAATATTTGTTTTTGCCGGCCCGGCAGTGCAATGCGGATCGAGTTCACGATCTCTTTGGAGAAAGGCACGGCCATCTTGGCAATTTGGTCAGCTACGGGGACCGCTGTTGCCGTTCCGGTTAAGACAATCCTGTTCTCCTCAGCTTCCACCTGAATCTGTTCGTTGGGAAAGCCGCGAGCGACCGCTTCCCGCAGCAGGGAAACGTCTACATCTCCAAAGACTTCGAGGATGCGCGATTTGTTGTCTTCCTGCCAGAGCACTACGCTGCTGCTGCCGGAGGCAATTGCGGTGACAACCAATTCATTCGCGGCCGTGGTGGCGGTGGTAACAACTGCGGGGTTGCCGACCAGCACTCGCTTCAAGCGGGCGTCAGTCCGGATAACAACCGAGTGCCCCACCAGAATATGCAGGACCTGATTCCCTGCAAAATTGTCCGCCGACGTCGCCTGTTGTGTTGCCGCGGACTGCTGCTCCGCTGTGGCAGGCTGCTGGGTGCTGGGAGGAACAGCGCCCTGGGCCATGGCGACCGGGCAAAAACCGGCAGATAAGATAATGATTCCGCTGAGCGTGGATAATAACCGTTTTGTTCCGTCGAGTTTCAGAATGCCTCCTCTTCCTTTAACTACCAGGAACGTGTTTCAGTTGGTTGCCGGAAATTTGGCAACCGTGATCTTGCCGCCGGAGAGCGTTTCCACCGTGTACCCTTCAGGCGCTTTCGGAGCAGGCGCCCGTCTGGCGTGCAACGGCTGGGGAGTTTTCTTCTCTATTCCAGCCAGCTCGGCCATGTCCACGGGGGCCGTATTCGGACGGGCGGCATCGCCGCCATTCCGCAGAACGAAATGAATGCTGCCCTGGTTTTGTGTCGCCTGGCTTTGCGCTAGCGCGAGCTTTTCGGATTCTTCCGGTGTGACCAACAGCGTTACAACGCTCACATTTTCTGGCTTGCCGTTGGGGTCGGGATCGGTCTTGGTACCTGTCGCCAGCACCTGGACGTTCTGCAGTACGGTGTGCGTAGTGCCAGACGTGTTGTTGTCGCCCCGTAGCGTGACCAGCACATCCACATGCGAACCAGGGAAGATGAAGCCGGCAATGTTCATCACTTCATTGGTCTTTACGGAAGTGGCCCGCATGCCGTCTGGAATCTTGGCGGAGAGGCCGAAGCTTCCGCTGGAGGCGAGGCCACGTTTTTGCACTGGCTCTTTTGCCTCCAGCGCATAAATCGGCACACGGCCAATGGCATCTTCTTTCTTCTCGATCAATCCTTCCAGCGGCGCGCTGGCGGGCCAGTCGATCTCGGTCAGGTTTTCCTTGGTGAGCGGAACACCGGGCTGCACGGCGACTGCGGCCGCAACCACACGCTTTGTAGATGGCGCGGAAGAAGACTGGGAGTGCGTAATGCGAACGTAAAAGATTGAAGTGATGACGATTGAAATAACCAAGGCAGCAACCAAAGCGATACCAAGTCTTTGTGTTCCCATAAACGTTTATCTCCACATCGGCATTAAAAATGCCCAGTACAGAGTGCCTGCGGCAAACGCCAGCCCGTAAGGCAGTCGTACCGCAGCGGGGTTATCCAGATTGACTTCAGGGTGCGTGCGAAGTCCGTGGGCCGCGTGAAAACCGACAACAGCCAGTGTGCTGCGCAACGTCTTCAACACGCGGCCGGTGAAAACCATAACCAATATGGCAAGCGCGCCTCCGGCAACGGCGGTGGCAAACATCACTTGCCACGACCCGGCCGGTCCAATGATGCAGCCCAGCGCCGCCGCCAGTTTCACGTCGCCCGCGCCCATGGCGCGGACCAGGTGAAAGATCAGGAAAACACCGCCAAACAGAAGACCGCCAGCCAGACTCTGAAGCAAACCGCGCCACCCATGAACCGCACCTTGAAGCACAAGGCCGGCGATCATGGCGAGATAGGTAAGCCGGTTTGGTATACGCCGGTCGCGAACGTCAGTGATGGCCGCGGTCACAGCAACTGCGGTCGCCAGAGTCGGAATGATTTGGGCCAGGTTCATAGATGGCAAAAGTTGAACCGCAGCATACCGCCTGCGGTCGGAATGTGTTGAGCCTCGATAGCCGATCTGCGGAGACAGCAATCCTGTGACGCTGCCTACAACGGAGCGGCCACGCGGGTTTGAAGTGAATGGCGCCACGCAAGCCGGTGCCGCCGGCGCCAGTTACACCTAGCCAGCGATCGCGGTTTGGATTTTGGTGTTGATGGTAGTCAGCGCGGTGCTGATGTCGGTTGCCAGGCTGGCTGAGCCGGCGACAACCGCCGTCAGAACCGCCGCCAGGACCAACGCGTACTCAAGCAGGTCTTGGCCCGACTCTTCACGATGCAGGTTTTTCACGAACTGTGCGAATGTCATTTTTAAATCTCCTCCGTCTAGGAATTTTTTTGCAGAAAATTTCTTACACCCCCGGACGCCATGTACTAATGCACGGCTTGTGCCAAATCAATCCAATACAGAATGCATGCAGATAAACGCTTTCTTAGCTATGAAATTCAATTGCACTAAATGACACAGGTATCCATATAGTCTGCTAAGTTTTGCCCAGCATTTAAATTCTGAGGAAACACTTATTAGTCGCAAACCGATGATAGATAATGACCTGTAAGACTTATGTGATCTCCGTCACATGGTTGTGCGTGGCATGGATAGCAGGCAATCTATTGCACACAACTTAGCGCATTGATTGACGGGTGGACCTGAGTGGACGAAAAAGCCGATGCGATGAATTTCGATTAAGGTAGTCCAGGCCCGAAGGGAAGACGCAAACTTTTACAACACTTGAGAAACTTATTTTTCGGATTCTAAAAAACCCGGAGTCTGCCAACAGCTTCTTGATCGTTAGTGCAGAAAGCCAAATCACACTACGGGATCTTCTTCGCTATGGACTGGAACAGTCGTCGGGCGTGGGCTATTTGGATGATCTTTTCTTGATGTATAACGTTCGAAAATCCAAAACCTTTGGGAAGTGCTTGGGAGGCCGCCAGAGGTAGAATAGCCGGGAGGGAAATTAGAGTTTTCTGCGTCGAGCATGCCATCCATTACCCTGATTGTGAACGGAGCTGAACAGAAGGCCGAATGTGCGTCCGGCGAGTCTTTGCTCTCGGTTCTGCGTAACCGCCTTGGCCTGACCGGGACCAAATACGGCTGCGGTGAAGGCCAATGCGGCGCTTGTACGGTTTTGGTGCGGGGCAAAGCCACTCGGTCTTGCCGCACTCCTGCCGAGTCTGTGGCCGGACAAAAGATCGTGACCATTGAGGGCCTTACGGCAAATGGTCATTTGCATCCTTTACAGCAGGCGTTTCTGGATGAAGAAGCCTTCCAATGCGGATACTGCACATCGGGGATGATCATGTCCGCGCATTCAGTACTCGCGGCGCACCCTCATCCTTCCGATGACGAGATCATCCAGCACATGGACGGCAATATTTGTCGCTGCGGCACCTATCCACGGATCATGGCTGCTATCCGCCGCGCCGCTCAGGGAGCAAAGAAGCCATGAGAGAGCCGACGCCAGCGCACCCTAACGAAATCGATCTGCTGGAAGCGGAACAACATGCTGTGGAGCCGCTAAGGCACCTTTTTGACGTTAACCGTCGCGATCTGTTCAAGCTTTTAGGCGCAGGGTTGGTGGTGGGCATTTGCAGGCCTGGCATGTTTGCGCAGGAATCCGGTCGCGGCGGACGTAGTGAAGACATTCCGCATGACGTAGCTTCATGGCTGCACATCGGCGCCGATGGAAAGATCACGGTCTTTACCGGCAAGGTGGAGATGGGCCAGAACATCCGCACCTCACTGGCGCAGCAAGTGGCTGAAGAGCTGCGCACTCAGACGAATTCCATCACCATGATCATGGGGGATACGGATCTCACTCCGTTCGATCTGGGCACGTTCGGAAGCCGCTCAACACCGCAAATGGGATCACAGCTTCGCAAGGTGGCGGTCGCGGCGCGTGAAATGCTCCTTGATATGGCGGCTCAGCGCTGGCAAGCTGATCGTAGTACCTTGGTGGCGCATGACGGCGCTATTACCAACTCGCGAACGAAAGAAAGCTTCAGCTACAGCGAGCTCACGCGTGGCCAGAATCTGGTGAAGGTCGTAGCGGATGACTCCGCTCTTACACCAGCCACGCAATGGCACGTTGCCGGAACATCGGCGCCGAAGGTTGACGGCAAGGCCTTCGTGACCGGTGTCCACAAGTACACTTCCGATCTGGAGCAGCCAGGCATGCTCCACGGTGCAATCTTGCGTCCAAAGGCGTTCAACGCTATGTTGATCTCACTGGATGGGAAAGAAGCAGAGAAGCTTTCTGGCATTAAGATCGTGCGCGACGGCGATTTCGTTGGTATAGTCGGCCCAGATCCACAGGCCGCGCTCAACGCTCGCGAGATGCTCAAATCCGAGTGGAACGCGCCGACCCAGATTTCCGAAGCTGCGCTCTTCGATTCCCTGCGCCAGGGCGCCGATGGCGAAGCACGCAGAGGCGGCTTTGGCGGCGGACGTGAAACCGGTTCCGTCCAGACGGCGATGGCCTCGGCGGCAAAGACTCTGTCGCAGACCTATACCGCGGCCTACATTCAGCATGCGCCGCTGGAGCCGCGCGCTGCAGTCGCGGAGTGGGAGGGCGACAAGCTCACCGTGTGGACAGGCACGCAGCGGCCGTTTGGTGTGCGGGACGAATTGTCAACAGCATTTCACATCCCGCTCAATCAGGTGCGGGTGATTGTTCCCGATACTGGCTCGGCGTACGGTGGCAAGCACACCGGCGAGTGCGCCGTGGAAGCTGCTCGTCTGGCCAAAGCCGCCGGCAAACCTGTAAAGCTGGTATGGACCCGCCAGGAAGAGTTTACCTGGGCATATTTCCGGCCAGCGGGCGTGATTGACGTTAAGAGTGGTATCGCGGCGGACGGCACGCTCGTCGCCTGGGAGTTTCACAACTACAACTCCGGCCCGGCGGGCATTAACACGCCATACAATGTCGCCAACCAGAAGAGTGAATTTCATCCGGCAAAGAACCCGCCGCTGCGGCAGGGATCATATCGCGGCCTGGCAGCTACGGCCAATCATTTTGCCCGCGAAAGCCACATGGACGAACTGGCCCATCTTGCCGGCATGGATCCTCTTGCATTTCGATTAAAAAACATCACAGACGCACGGCTGCGCGCCGCGTTTGAAACCGCGGCAGAGCGTTTTGGCTGGGGCAAGCATACGGCGACGCCAACGCGCGGATTCGGCATCGCTGGCGGCTTCGAAAAAGGCGGTTACCTGGCAATATGCGCGGAGATTGCTGTGGACCGCTCCATGGGACGGATAAAGATCGTTCGCGTGGTGCAGTCTTTTGATTGTGGCGCGGTGGTCAATCCGAACGGTCTGCGCAACCAGATCTCAGGCGCCATTGTGCAAGGCATCGGCGGCGCCTTGTTTGAAGCCATACACTTCGACAATGGCCGCATCATCAATCCCTATTTCGCCGATTATCGCCTGCCCCGCTTCAGCGATGTTCCCCAGATTGAGGTCGAGTTGATTGACCGCAAAGATCAGCCTTCAATGGGCGCTGGAGAGACGCCGCTTATGGGTTTGGCCCCGGCAGTGGCTGGCGCGATTTTTAGCGCTACAGGAATTCGCTTGCGCAGCTTGCCATTGATGGCAAAGCCGCTGCCCGCCGCTTAAATCCCTGCCTGATCCCGGGGGTGTGTGGTGTGAGTCTCTTAACCTTAGGCACGCCACGCATTACTATCCATTTCTTAAAAATGCACGCTGGTAAACATTCGTCTGGCAAATGCATGTAGGTCGACTCCTGCGCTCAAAATGCGTCAATCGCTTCTTTGGGGCAGCTCGCTCGTCCCCATTCGACAAGCCATGTGTCCGCAAGCGCTTCTTCATCCTAGTGGAAGCTACTACGCACTTGCACGATCGCCGTTACTTGGTTCCGATCAAATTAACGAATATGCCTCTGTGGTTGTACTTCAGGTCGGTCAGTTCGTCGGAGAAGTCAGTGAAATTGTAGCCGACGCCAGCCTTCAGGTTCTTGGTGATGTGATGGTAGATCGCGGTCAAGACACCGCGGCGGCGTTGATTTAGATCCGGAAGGCCAAGCTGTCGCACCTCGGCCAGGCCGTCCCATTGTTTGAGGAACCGGTAGTCCAGCCGCAAGACGGAGAGCTGCGCGGTATTGTCAAAGAAAGTCGGCTGCACGCGGTCGAGGCTCGCCTCTCCCAGCCGGTACGCGTACTTGCCGCCCACGGACCAGTTAGCTGTGAGGTCGTAGGTAAGATCGAGCGCTGCGATGTGGCTCTTCTGAAGGAACTCGGTCGCGGTGTTCTGGAATCCGAGTTGATCCGTGGTTGGGACGTTATAAAAGTATGTGTATTTGACCAGCGCATTCAGCCGATCATTCTTTACCGGCCGGTATGCGTAACCGACCACGCCCTCGGTATAGCCGCCGCCATAAAAATCACCGAGCGTGCTATTACTGATCGAGTGATCCAATTTACCGAGCAAGCGCCAGCTGGGCGTCAACTGGTATTTGAAATTGTTACGCAACAGCAACACAGTCTGTATGGTATGAGTCAGGTCGGGCTGTTCCGCATCGTCGCGGCGAAGTTCGACCGCGCTTGAGAACTGTATCTTGTCCAGGCCGTAACCGAGGTGGATTCCGGCTGCCTTGCGTTTGATCTCGGCGCCGGTCTGGGAGTCAAACAGGTTGCCAAACTCCCCGCTACCGCCGAAATTCCAGCGCTCCTTGGTCACGAGGTTGATTCCGGTGGCGTGCGTGAGTCCGCTCTGCGACGCGGCAGTCTGGTAACGCTCTTCAAGGTAGATGCTGGAGCTGTCACCGAGTCTCGTCTTTACGCCCGAAACCAGGCTGCCCCAGCTGCCGCTGTGGACGAGCTGATCGTTGTCAGTCCGCTCGTTTTCCAGCGAATAATTCAGGTAAAGACTGGTCCGCTCAGAATAGAGAAAGCTGGTACCGATCTTTCCGCCGGGACCAAGGTCTCCGTCAGACGCCTCGCCATCGATGCGGAAGCGTTTCGTCAAGCGATAGGATCCGCCCACGCCGACGCGACTGTTGTCTGGACGGCCGCCGGTTGCTGCGACCGTGTCCTGGCCGAAGAGGTAAGCGCTCCAGGTGTCACTCGGGCTGTATTTTATCTGCGCGACCGTGTCCGTGCGCTCGCCCTGCTCCTGAGTTAGTGGCACAACAGGCGAATTGTCCTTACGCATATCGTCGCGAACGCCGGCGCTGAAGCTCCATCTGTTGGTCACCCTATAGGTCAAATCCAATTCCATCGCCCGCGTGTCGAGCCCCTGGTCCTGGGTTCTCTGATCGGCCTTGGCGATCAGGGTCATGCGGCTGGACACCGGCATTTTGAACATGCCGCCGTATTGCTGTGTGTCTTTAATCGTCAACTGTCCCGGCGCGGAGTAACCGGCATCGAGTCTTTGCGTGTAGAACTGAAAGCGACCTTCGTGGCCTTTAATGAAATCACCGAGCCCGACGCTCACGTCAGCGCGATAGGCCCCAGCTTTGGAGTTGGTGAAAGACGTGTCGTCCGGGCCCTGGAACCCGAATCCGCCATCATTAGATTGCAGCGATGGGGAAAGGAGACCCGTGGTGCGGCCAGCTTGCAGCTTCAACCATGAATTGGCGCTCTTCCGTAAAGTCAGGTCTGCGGCGCCAAGGTTGCTTGCGCCGTCTCCCTCGTTTGAGTCGGCTGTGAAGCCGAGCTTCATATAATTATTCAACCAGTAGCTGCCCTGACCGCCGACGGCGACCTGATCCAGCTTGTCCAGCCCTGGCGTGTACTCATAACGCACCACGAGAAAAGACTGGTCACCGCTCAAGCCGCTGGTACGCACCAGCAGGTTGTCGTTAGCGCTCGCCGAGAGCGGCTCAGAAAGCAGCAGCCGGCCCTGGATGTAATCAATGTCGTAGTCCACGTTGGGCCGCAGGTTCACTACTCCTGTGACGATGTTCGATGCCTTGTCGCGGACTTCAATACGCACGCTCTCGGAGCCTGTGAGGATATCCTGGTGGTGCAGGAAGTAGAGCGATCCACCGGTTCCAAGGAATTGCTCATAGCTCGCCAACGTTCCCGGCTGGGCCGCGAAGCCGTCAGCCGAGATCCGTCGCTCGCCGAAGCTGGTGAGCCCGGATCCGAAGTGCGCGTCGGCTCCGTACAGGCCGCGATCCACGTGAGCCAGGTCGTTGCCCACGTAAGCGACCTTGAAGTTGCCCCACATCCCATAATCCTGGCCGTGGCTCGCTTTGACAAAGAACTTGCCCAGAGTCGGCGCATTTTCTTCCACCACACTGTCATCGCCGAACGATGGGTAATAATAGTCGGGATTGATGCGCCGGAATAACGAATCGGGTTGTTTATCCAGGAAGTTGCTGAACAGGTCTTTGAAGGGGCCTTCGCGTGTATCCGCGCTGGCCGTCAAATGCCAGCCCTGACTCAACTTGCCGTTCAGGTAGAAAGCGAACCGGCCATCCAGCGACGAATCGACGGGCTGCGCAGCATTATCACCCTGCTGTAATTTTTCCGCCGCCGAAACACTGCTCTTCGATATCGTCATATCGGCAATACCAACGAAGAACATGTCTCTACGCTTGAACTCCAGATCGCGGAGATATACGGAGCCGTTGCCGGCGTCATCGAGGACCTCGACTTCGACCGTTTGTGTGCCGTTGGGAAGAACTTCCTCCGCAACGAAGTTGCCCTTCGGGTCAACCGGGACCTCGTGGCCGGCTACCCAAACCTTATGACCTGCCGGTATGCCGCTGCCCTGGACTTTCACTGTGCCGCTGCCGAGCGGAATCTGCTGGCGTGCCAGATCGTTCTCGCCGTAGGCGGCCAGCAGCGTTTGCGTTGACGGCTTTTCGGACATCGCGAATTTTCCAGCCGATGCCTGGTGGTAGAGCCACAGAGGCCGCGAATCCGTTTCATCGAAATTGCCCTTCGCGTCGTATGCGCGAAGCAGGTACTTGAGTTCGCGTGCCGGGCCGTTGAGAATTCCCCCCGCCGGATGCCATTCCGCAAGACCCGCGTCATCGACCGGGATGATTGCGAGCGGCTCGGCTTGCAATGATTGCTGCTCGAATATCCGGATTTCAGCGCGCTTGAGGAAGGCCGCATAGTTGCTGTACATCCGGAAATGCACGACCGGTAAATCAAGCTCGCTAAGTGGTTCCTTTACGACCACGGAGACTGGATCCGCCGCAACACCGAGCCGCCGCCGCGACTCGAGATTGTCCATGTGGAATTGGATATTGGCGTTGTTGAGCGCGACGTCGGTGCAGCGCTGGACGTCAGACGAGCTGCGTTCCAGGTCATCGATCGGCTTGCCGTCGACGGTGATGTGCATCACATTCATCTCGTACGGGCTCTTCGGGCTAAGCTCCTTGGTTTGGCGGGCGATGTCCACGCCCTCGTAGTTGTCTGAAGGTAATTTTTCGTCGTACACGGCTTGCACCCGCACGAACGACTCTTCGCCTTGAATGAAGCCAAGGTTCACGACGTCATCTGACTGGACGTAGCCTCGGCCCTCATGTTCGGACCGGGCGCCTGCCAATTGCGGATCCTGCATGAGCTTGTCCATGGCATGGCGGGCCCGCGCCGCGGCAAGGCCGATGTCATCGTCATATACGGACGCGGTACGGCGGTCCAGTACCTCGTTCTTGGTGTAACCAATAAAGCGCAGCCGGGCATTGGTGCGATCCGCGATTTCTGTAAGTGCGCGATGCAGATTCGCCGCGTAGTCCGGCGGAATGATCAACAGACCGTTCTCAAGCTTGATATCCGGGATGCTGCCCCAGGCGGGATCGTAAACCCTGGTTACTGTTTCCTCGGTGTCATCTGGGCACAGTTGCGGCGTGTCCGGTAAATCCTGAAGCGGATCGTCGTACCAGAACTCCACCTCGATGCGACGATTCATCGTCCGTCCCTGCACGGTTGCGTTGGAAGCAAGTGGATGAGTGGCCCCACGACCGTCGCTCTCGATTGCCGAAGCTGGCAATCCCAGGATTTTTTGCATTGCCAATGCGACTCGTTGCGCCCTCGCCTTTGACAGGGCCAACGGATTTCCGTAAACACTCTCATCGCGGCCGGTCAGCGGCGCGTCGTCCGTGTAGCCGATGAACCGAATCCTCACGCCCTGCTTATCACGCAAGTTGTTCAGCGCCTGCTGGACCTGTTTGGTGAAAGCGTCGGAAATCGAAACGTTCTCGTCCTGGTAGCGCAGTGGCATGACGAGGTTCTTCACTCGTGTCCGTGGCGTCTGACCTTCCTTGAATCGCATCTTGCAGACGTTTTCCACTCGGCAGACCTTGATGCGCTTGATGTTGTCAGTCTGATTCGAATCATGCGCCCATTCTTTAAATGTCTGGTCGCTGGAGAGCTGCCGCTCGACCGGCTGGCCCGGCTTGGCCGTGTTGACCTGGCCGACGCCCACAGGGGCAGCCGCAATCAGGAACCCGACAATCAGCAGTAGATGGCGTTGTATGCTCATACGGTTCACCTACTCCCCGGAACGCGCAAATCGGACCGTTTTGGCGGAGCGCCGCGCCGCCAAAAGACCTCAGGCTCAATGGTCAGTACATAGCGGTCTTTTTCTTCACCCCAGCTTTCGGTTAACTGCCGCTTAAGAGCTTGCATGCGCCTTTCGACGAGTGACGCATCCTCGGTATCGGCAACGTAGGACAAGCGCAGCACCGACGGCGCTTTGCGCAATTCGCCGAGTAGCACATCGACGCGCGGCTTCCACTGGGTGCGGATTTCCGTCTTGCCCGGCTCGAAGGCCTCATCCGAAAGATCGATAGCCACAACGCGATAGATGGATGCGCCGAAATCAAATTTCAGGGCCTTGCCGGCTGTGGCGTGCTTGATCTGCATCAGGTCAGTGGACATCCGGAAACCGCTGGGAAGAGTCCGGTCGTCAAGCTTCAGCACAAAATTGCTGCCGTGGATCTGGTTCGGCACAATCGCGCAGGTGATATGGAAGCGCCCGTACTGATCTGTCTTTGCTGTCAGGCCTTGTGCCGTCACCACCCGCACGCCAGCCAGACCTTTCTCGCCAGGATCCTGGAACCCGTTTCGATTCACGTCATCGAAGACCTTGCCAAACACGTCAGTGCAGTCGAACGTCTGATCGGGAACGACACGAACCGTTGCCGTTGCTTCGCCGGACAGCGGCTGGCCCGTGCTGCCTTGCATGACCTGCGCGCGGTTGACGAACTCTCCTTCGCCAACACCAGCGCCGACTGCAAGCAACACCATGATCGTGCGATGGTCGGAGCTGCCGAAGTTGACACCATTCCACACCAGCGTGCCGGCGGCCACCGTGGGCTCCGTGGGCACACCATCCAGGCGCGCGGATCCTGTTACGTAGCGGAAGCCCGCTGGATAGCGATCCACAATCTGCACACCTTGCAAGGACGCGCCCAGCAGATTGCCGACAGTGATGGTGTATGGGACGAGCTGCCCGCGTGTGACGTTGAGCAACGGCGTCGTTTTCGTGATCGAGAATGCTCCCGCGAGCTGCGGGTCGACCGGAATATGATTGTTGTAGATCTGGTTCGAGCCGGGCACAGCCGTGTTATCCAGAGTGAGATTCAGGTAGTACGCAGTCCCGGCGCTGCGCGGGGGCACGGATGATGGCGGCGCGAACTCCGACTGCTGTGCTTCGCAGAACGGGACGGCAGGAAGCGCATCCTGCACACTACCCGGACAGCCAGGTACAGAGAACGCAGCGGTCGCTGCGCCAGAAGTCGCGGGGATGGCCTGCGACTCACCGGCCACGAAGTTTGACGCTGGTGCGCTCACCTTAATGAGGTAGCTGGCACCGCTGGAGCAGGCCGGATCCGCGAAGTTGAGGTCGAAACGGTAATAGCCGCTGGCTTGCGTGATCTGTCCCTGTTGCGCCGGGTCGTCGAAACAAGTTGCCGGCAATGGCGTACTGCTACCGGTCCTCAGCATGTTTAGGGTCACACCCGCAATCGGAGTGCGCGTCAACGAGTTGTAGACCACACCATTCGGCGTGATCGGCAGATTCAGATTCAGGAGGTTGCTGCCGGCGGGCACGAGGATATCGGTGATCCGCTGCAGACTGTTGGTAAAGACTGAGTCGGCTTTGCCGAGCTTGGCGGTGTTCGGGCCCGCGCCGGGCGAGGTGAACCGCACCTCGTAATGGTCTGGAGTGCCGTCGGTCGGCGGCACGCCGCCGAAGCGATAATTGCCGTTGACATCTGTGAGAACGGACTGCACCTGGATTCCATTACGAAACAGCGCGACCGTCCAGCCCTGCAGACGCGGCTCGTCTACGTCGGCTAGCTTGTTGAAGTTGGCATCAAGCCAGGCTGTGCCGTTCAAAGTACCAACACCGGGAACTCCTCCGATTGCGACCGAGACGCTGGCGCTCGCTGTCTGTGGAGGGGTATTCCACGTTACAACCGCGGTGTTCGTGAGCGTCGTGCCGGCGGGAATTCCCGCAGCAATCTGCACCCGGAAGCGCACGTCGATGGATTGTCCGGGCTGCAACGGCCCGTTCACAGCAGAGTAGTTCGCGGTCAACACCGAGCCCACAATGCTGACACCCGCCGTGGAGCCGTTCATCGTTGCGGCTGGGTTCACGAACGTGAGGCGACCAGCACCCGCGCTGCTGATATCGTCGGTGATTACGACCGGGGTGGCCGGGTTCGTCGAGGCATTCGTCACGTGCACAACGTAGTCAAGTTGTCCCCCGGGCTGCGCAGCGCCGCCGCCTACCACGCTGACTTGTTTGGTAATTGCCAGCGCTGGGGCCACTACCGTGACGGTGTGCGCATCCTGGAAATCGAGGACGCCCGGCGTGCCATCGGTGAGTGTGCGCGTGAAGCTTTGGCGGGTGGGAATGCTGGGGTCGGCGTCGAACCACTGGATGGCCCCAGCAACGTTGGTGAGTGTAGCGCCAATTTGACTGTTCGCGTCGAGCCGGGTCTGGTAATTGATGATCAAACGCTGGTTCTCGCCGATCGCGGCGGCCGACGTGAGCATGGTTAGCGTGAGTTCGCAGGTGGGCGCGCCGATAAAGTTGATGGAAAAATCGGTGCCTGGAACCAGAGGCCCCTTGCCCGGAACCGGCGTGATCCCGTTCGCCTGGAAAACCTGCGCGCTAAGTATCTGTGGTGTTGAGGAACACATGCCACCGGTGGGGCTGCTTTTGGGGAGCCGATCCAGGATTGTGGCGTTCCAGGCATCGCTCACGCCGGTATTCTGGATGTCAAGACCAAACTGCCCTAACTGCGCGGTGCTCATCGCCGCCGGTCCCGTTTTTGTCAGTACAAGGGTGGGCGTGGAGGGCTGTCCAATAGCAATCGAGACGCTCGCGCTCGACGTCTCTGTAGGAGTGTTCCAGGTTACGAGCGCAGTGTTCGTGAGGATCGTGCCGGCGGGAATTCCCGCAGCAATCTGCACACGGAAGCGTATGTCAATCGATTGTCCGGGCTGCAACGGCCCGTTCACAGCAGAGTAGTTCGCGGTCAGCAGCGAGCCCACGACCGTCACACCGGCCGTGGAGCCGTTCATGGTTGGCGCTGGCGGATTAACGAACGTGAGATTACCTGCACCCGCGCTGCTGATATCGTCAGTGATTACGACCGAAGAGGCCTGGAAGTTCGGTGGATTGCTCGTGGGATTGGTCACGTGCACCAGATAGTCAAGCTGCCCCCCTGGCAGCGCAGGGCCGCCACCAACCACGCTGACTTGCTTGGTAATTTCCAGCCCTGGGATAACTACTGCGACGATCTTAGTAAGGCTTCCACCCTCAAGGCTGAAAAACGCGTTACTGTTTGGTGCAAGGCCACCGTTGCCGAAATTGACGATCCCACTGTTCGCATTGAATATTGTGTAGTTAATTCCCGCGGGACCATAAAGGTGCGGGTCCGTTGCGATTGCGCAATTGGGGTTCGGCCCAAGAGCGCTGAAAGTCCATCCCGGGAGGCCACAAACTCCGTCGTCCTCGAGCCCAAAAATAGGGACTGTTGCGCTGGTAAGCTGCAAGGCGGTGATGACTTTACTGGTGTTATTCACAACACCAATCAGGTTGTCGTCAAGGCCTTGATCGTAAGAGGGGGAAGGATTGGGAAAAGTTGTTGTGATTGACCCGTCAGCGTTGAGCGTGATCAGAATGGTGCAACCTTCATTGGCGCGTCCGTCTTGATTAGCGAGATAGGTGGGACTAACACCCAGTCCGCCACCGGCATCGCCGCCAGTGATGATGGCGCACGTCTGCGTCTGGGCAAACGCAGAACTCGATCCCATCAGCAGAATGATGATGCCGAAAATAAGTAAGTAGAAGTGGGGCTTGAGGCGCAGCTTGTCGGGCAGGATTGTGATCCAGTTGCCGTGGCGCCTCGCGTTGTTCGTGTTCGGGGAAGTCATCTAATGCCCTCGTTCCACTCACTAAGTAATTTTTCGGGACCGAGGCAGCCACGCTGTGGACTGAATTTCGGCGGTCCCGCCGTCCTGGGGCTTGCAGCCCGTTAGACCGGTGACTTTGCGTCGCCATCTTTCGATGGCTTTGCCTTTATCAAAATTGCGTCGAGGGTCAACTAATCAATTTTGCAGTTTCTCTGAAACCTCCTGGCCATCCGTGCTTCGCCGGCATCAAGTCGCCGGCAGAAAATCTATCGGGTATGAGATCGTCACGGCCTGCACGCCTTCTTTCGCGCCGAAATTGATCGTCTTCACGCGGTTCACTACCTGAGTAACAAGATCCGGCGCATCCATGTCAGTCGATTGCAGCTGGCACATTGACACGGAGCCGTCCGGCTCAATCGTCAGGCGCAGCACCATCTTGCCTTGCAATGTCGGATTGATGCGCAGTGTCCGGTTGTAATCCCGGTAGAAAGCAGACTTGTAACGATCAAACACGATCTGAATTTCTTCGTCGGTGCGCGAAGCCCCTGGGCCGCTGTGGGCCTTGGGCCGGCCGTCGCCGCCGCCGATCCCCGCAATTGAACTTTTCGCGCGTGCCACCTGCAGACCGGGGCCGCCCATGCCGCCACCACCACCGCCTCTGCCGCCACCACCACCAACACTGCGGCTCAGCGATCCGGCGTCAATACCACCACTTGATCCCGGCGTATTGGTCGTCAACAAAGAGTGGGATGATGCGTTGCCCACTTCGTCGGCGGCAGCGTAACGCGCATCGCTTCCAAGACGCGGAGCGTTCTGGTCCTGCGCCAGGCTTGCGAACTGTTCTTTGAATGCCAGAATTCCGGCCCTACCTATGTTTGGCTCAGGCGGCGTCGCATCCGCGGAGAAGCCCTTTGCCGGACCTGCCGGTAAATCAGGTTTCCCTGGCCCTTTTGGCGCTTCTGAAGCCCTGGCCTTTGTTGCCCCATCTGCCCCTTTTGGCGGAGGAGGCGCGGACGCGGGCGGCGGGACTGGGACCGCCGCTGGACGATAGAAGACGATATCGATGTCTTTTTTCGTGCGAGCACCGCTGCGAGCCAGGAATGATGCCCCCACCAGCATCAGCAAGGCCAGCAAGATGGTATGGAGCACAATGCTCTCCATCATGCTGCGGGCAGACGGCCCCCCGGATTCTCTGAACCGGCTGATTTCCATGGTTGTGTCCAAAGCAGCCACCTCAATTGGCCGTTATAAATTCGACCTTCAAATCCTCGACGCCCGATTTCGCGAGATCGAGGATGCGCAGTACTCCCTCATAGTTCAAGCGATCGTCGGCAGCCAGAAACAGGACGCGCTTTTCCGGGGGGCGGCTGCCCAGGATGTCTCCCACGCGCGCGGGTAACTCGGTTGCAGCGATCTTTTGATCGCCCAGTATCACGCGACAATCCGTCGGAAGACCCTCGCCTGCCGAGGGCTTGACGATGCCGCAGGTCGTAGCGGAGATGATCAGGATCAGCCGCGATTCCTGGGACTGCGCGGGCGTGGCATTGTTCGAAGTCTTAGGAATGTTGACGTCATAGCCCTGCATCAGTAACGGAACGACGACCATGAAGATGATCAGCAGCACGAGCACTACGTCGACCAGCGGCGTAATGTTAATCTCGGACTGCAGATCAGATCCGGAGCTGCCTCTGTTGAACTCCATAACTTAATCTCCTTGCGTCCCTGCGCTGCGACCCTTGGCGATCAACCCCACGCCCCGGAAGCCGGCCTGCTCGACCGCCTGCATGGCCTCTCGGACCTGGCGGAAGTTGAGCTTTGCGTCGCCCCGGATCACGACCTTGGGATCCGTTTCAGCTGCAACTGCAGCGCGGAGCGCGTCGCCGAACTGCGCGGCTGCGACCTGTTTATCGTTAACCCACAGCCCGCCGGCCTCATCGATGGAAACCAGAATCCGGCCTCTCTCGTCGCCCTGCTGAGTCGGCTTCTCAGTTTTCGGCAAACGGACCTCCGGCCCTTTTCGCATCTGCGGCGCCATCACCATGAAGATGATCAGCAGCACCAGCACCACGTCGACGAGCGGCGTGACGTTGATGGACGCGTTCATTTTGGAGCTTTCACCGAGCCGCATGCGCGTTCTCCTTCGAGTTTGCGGACGCCTTGGCGACGCGATCGATCTGCGGCGCTTTGAAGAGCCGGTTCACGACCTGGGTTGAAGCTCGATTCATCTCGATATGGAAGTTTTCAATCCTGCCGGTGAAGTAGTTGAACGCGGCGACAGCCGGGATCGCGACGAAGATACCCAGCGCTGTCGTGACGAGAGCTTCGGCGATGCCGCCCGAAACTACAGACATACCGCCGGACCCAGTGGCCGCAATGTTCCGAAAAGCGTTGATGATTCCAGCTACGGTACCGAAGAGTCCGACGAACGGTGCCGTAGAGCCTATCGTAGCCAGGAAACCGAGACCCTGTTTCAATTGGACCAGCGTCTCCGACATGGAGTCTCTGAGTGCATTGGTGACCTGGTCGAGTGAAGCGGACTGATCCCCTCCGGCCTCGCGTACGCCGTCGTACTCAAGTATGCCTGCCGAGACCACCTGCGCCACGTGGGACTTCTGATGCTGCTGCGTGGCTTCGATCAGTTCCTGGACCTCTCCCCCGTGGGTGAAATTCGCCAGCAAAGGCTTGAAAATTTGCGTCTCGTTGGCGGCCGCGCGGAAGCGGCGGTACTTGTCAACCATTACTGCCACCGAAAAAATGGACAGCAACGCAAGGCAACACATCACGCCGGCACCGAATAGGCCGACATTTCTCAGCAGCTCCGTAAAGGTCATTGCATTCTCCTAAGCGTCGCAACCGCGTGCTGCGCCGCATTCATTTTGTTCGGCGCGCCGCTGGGACGCTCCGTTTGCGAACTAATTTCGTAGTAACTCAGCATCCGCATGAATACTTCTTGTTAATTGGTCGCCGCATCTTTTCGAACACCCAGAGGCGCCGAAGGCGTTGCCAAGCTGTGAGACAAGCAGCGGCCCTGCCAGAACCAGAGCAAATACAACCGAATGAATGCACCGCATATTTCATCTCCCAAATACCCTACGCAGTTCCTGGGCGGAACTCTCTGACTTGGGAAGAGTATTGAGCAGACTGCTCCCGGCAACAACAGTACACGGGTTCTAAGGTCCTCTCTCTAGGGGTGCCAATACCTCCGTCAAGTTAGCAGGAAGGTTCCGATGGGTATCTCTAGCTTCGTCCAGCTGGGCAATGGATGAACTGGTATTTACCAATCTAGGATGGCCGACGGTAACACCCTATCAAGAAGCGCTGGGACACGGCGGGCTGGGCATTGTTCACTCAGACATGACCACCCGGTGTGGAGGCACTAATTATTATCTGATAGGGAATGACAGCCGGAGCAAAGCTTTTCCTATCCGGTGGAGGCTTCAGAAGGAAGTGCCGGTGTGGACATGGCGAGCGGGAACAGATGCTTAAGGATTCTCTAGGAGTTCTTATGGGCAGATTCGCAGATCAGAATGGTGACCATGAATGGATCCGCTATGGCGAATCTCACTGTTGAATACAAGGCACGTCTCAAGGCAAGCAGTTGGCAGCTAATCTCTCGATTGTTTCCAAATATCCACTTCAACAAAACGCAAACGGCCGGCTCACGGCTTCTTTTCCGACCTTATCTCGTAATAACGCAGCTCCCGCATGAACACTTCCTTGTCTACGGGCTGCCTGGAGTCGTCGAGCATCGGCGAGATGCCAGTCGCGCGGCCAACTTCCGAGCTCTTCCATGGCACGATGACCAGCGATGTGGGCGCTTCCTGATTGCCCAGAATGGACATGCCCAGCGCTTTTCCTCCCGGCACGGAAGTTAACTTCGGGTCTTGCTCCGTTTGTGCCTGGGGCTCTTCCTCCGGCCCTGCTTCTGTCTTTGCCTGCGCCACTTCAGCCTGTCCCGGTTGCTTTTTCGCTTCTACCTGCGCTTCTGCTGCTCCTGCCTCAGCTGATTTCGTTTTTGCCGGCGCTGCTTTCTGCGCCTTCAGCGGTTCCGTCTTTGCATGCTTCTTTGCGGCAGCGGCGGTGGGTTCGGTCACTGTCTTTTTATCCGGTGTTTTGTCGGTCTGGGCAGCGACACTCGTCGCCACAAGCAACACAAGCAACAAATATCCCTTCATGACTTCTCCTTTTTGCTCGTGCGTTTGCGAAGGTCGGCAATCCATTTCACGACCTCAGTGTCATCCGGAGCGAGCCGGCTATATGCCTGGTAATGCTCCAGTGCGCACGGGTAATCCCCGAGATACAGGTCGCACAGTATGGCCAGGTTCCTGTGCGCATAGTGGAAGTCAGGGAACTGCGCCAGCGCCGCCTCATAACTGGCGCGCGCCTTCGCAAACTCTCCCTTGCGCCGTTGCACCAGGCCGAGCTCGTTGTAGGCGGCAAGGTGGTGTGGATTCAATTCCAGCGCCTTGCTCAGGCTGGCCTCGGCGTGGTCCAGGTCGCCGGTGCGGGCGTATGCAATGCCAAGGTTGATGTGCGCTGCCGCTGTCGTGGGGGATTGTTCGGTCACCTTGACCAGCAAAGGGATAGCACGGTCGTATTGCGACGCTTCGAGCATGCGCAAAGCCTCATCGTACTCGGCGCGCACCTCATCCGGGACGGGCGCTTGTTGCGTTATTGTGACTCCATTTGCATCCCGCGTGAAGTCCGGAAGCGCGGCCGGCGGCGGAGGTGGCGGAGGCGGCGGCAGATTCGTCTTGGCCGACTTGGCAGTCACCGCGCGTTCAGAATCAGGTACGCAACCCAGCGCGAAGAACAGCGCCAGCCACGGTATCGCGCAGCAAATCGCTTTTAGCAATCGGGTCTTATTGCGGATTGGCATTTTTCACCGCTCCTTGGTTTGTCGCCATCGGTACTGGGTGCGTTGCGGCCGGCTTGCTCGGCGTTGTGCCGGCTCCCGGTGCCGGTTGCGTCGTCTGGTCCGTATTGCTTGGAGTCGTGCCACCGTTACTCGGCGTCGTGCTGGTGTTGCTCGGCGTTGTGCCGGTTCCCGGTGCCGGTTGCGTCGTCTGGCCCGTATTGCTTGGTGTCGTGCCACCGTTATTCGGCGTTGTGCTGGTGTTGCTCGCTGCCGCTGCCTGGATCGCGGCTTGCGCTAACGGCGATTGGTACACGTAACGATCAACAGCTCCGATGAAGCCGCTGCTCATTTCATTTTTCGCGTAGCGGCCCGGCACCATCTCGGCGAGCCGGCTGAGACTCTTCTCAGTCCACGTGTTGAAGACGCCGGCGTGCAGTGATTCCATGTTCTTCTCGTGTACCTTGATGGCTTTGTCCTCGAACGGATACGCTGCCTCGTCGAGGTCTGCCTCAAACTTTTCCAGATTCGCACCCTTCATATCGGCGGGGCGCTCTGACTCCTTCAGTGCGCGACTGAAATCGAAATAGGTCTCAGCCATGTAAAAAGTGGCGGCTGCCGTTACGTCGGCGATTTGATAATCCACCAGCCCAGTCATAGCTTTGATCGTGGCATCCATGCGCGTCCGTTTTTCCTTCAGGCTGGTCTCGAACGGTTGCCGCAGCTTTACGGCCACGCAAGCCTGATAGATCTGCTCCGCCAGGACCAGCGCTGAGCGACCCGCTAGCGTGCGGGTACGTCCGGTTCTTTCCGGCCCGGCAGCGCCGTCTATGCGTACGATTTCCGCCAGCTCCTTCTGGTAAAGAGAGTCGTCGTGCATCCCCTTGTGTATCTCAGCCATCTTGAAATGAGTCTCAACGGCTGCTTCGATCGGCTTTGGAAAATCTGTGATGTAGTGTTGGTAAGCAATCAGCGCCTTGTCATTTGCATTGGACTGTTGGTAGAGATCGCCTGCCACGAGCAATGACTCTCTGCGCACTGCCTCATCTGTGGACTCCGATGCCAGCCGCTCATACTCCCCAGCGGCATGCGACAACTCGCCGCTCTCCCGATAGGCGCGTGCGATCAGTCTGGTGGCCTCGCCCGCCATTTTGTGCTTGGGGTACGTGCTGCGGAATGCTTCGAGGACACCCGCGGCGGCCTTCCAGTCCTTCAGCTCAATCAGCGCGCCGCCTGCGTCGTACTCGGCCGTTGCGCGGATTGTGGAAGTAGGCGCTGCTGTGCGAATCCTAAGGAAGTGATCGGCGGCGGCACGATAGTCCTTCGCGTCTCTCGCAATTTCACCCTGCTTATAGATCGACGCAGCCAGGTTGTCAACGAACTTGGCGTGCGAGGCGTCGTTCTCCGGCGTGAGCGCCAGCACCTGCGTATAGCCTTTTTCGGCCTGCGCGTACGCGGCGAGTTCGAACGAGCCGTGCGCAACCACAATCCATGCGGAGCGTCGGATGGGCATCTCCGCGCCCGGATATTTATCGATGACACG
>Ga0070734_10001789_pt1 | contig 29185 bp, 27 predicted proteins | sample Coa_R1_8_FD_66444 | JGI IMG/M metagenome (GOLD analysis project Ga0070734, IMG submission 66444) | Surface soil microbial communities from Centralia Pennsylvania, which are recovering from an underground coalmine fire - Coalmine... | ecosystem: Environmental > Terrestrial > Soil > Unclassified ... | reverse complement strand
CGACGCGTTCCGGTTTATTCTGGCCCGAGGCGCAACGTCGGCAGCCATTGGGACGGACCAGCTTGGCGCGCGGCGGGCGGCGGAGGGCGACGAGGTCGGCCCCTACCCCTACTTCTGCTGTGAGATCGGCGGCGGCATGGAGACCAGCTACCATCGCCGGATTGACATGATGCCGATGGACGTCGGCTCCGCCGCCCTGGTAAAGATCGGCTCCGGCAACAATCTGCAGGGCTACTATATGTATCACGGGGGGACCAACCCCAATGGGAAGCTCTCTACCCTGCAGGAATCGCAGCGGACCCAATACTGGAACGACGTGCCGGTCAAGTCCTACGATTTCCAGGCTCCGCTGGGCGAATTCGGCCAGATCCGCCCCCACTACCACTGGCTGCGGCGCATGCATCTCTTTCTGCACGATTGGGGCGCGACGCTGGCGACCCAGTCGGCGCGCCTGCCCGTCATAACGCCTGCAGATTCCCACGATACGGCGACGCTGCGCTGGTCGGCCCGCACGGATGGGCAGAGCGGCTTTGTGTTTATCAATAACTACCAGCGCCTCCAGCCGATGCCTGCCCGAGAGGGCCTGCAGTTTCGGTTGCGTTTGAAAGAGGGCGACCTGACGTTCCCGGAGCAGCCGTTTACGGTCCCTGCCGACAGCGTCTTCTGCTGGCCCTTCCACCTGGATCTTGGAGGCGCGACCCTGATCTATGTGACCGCGCAGCCCGTCTGCCGCGTGAAGGAGGGGAAGACCGCCTACGTGGTCTTTGCACAGACGGCGGGTCTGCCCGCTGAGTTTGTGTTCGACAGCCACGGCATCACAGTCGAGAGCGCGACCGGGCAGGTGATGAAGGCGGAGGGGCGTATCGCGGTGCGACAGGTAAAGCCGGGAACCGGCGCGGCGCTTCGTCTCCACACCGCAAATGGTATCATAAATCTCGTGCTGCTCGACGAGGCGCAGTCGCTGGCCTGCTGGAAGGGCGCGCTAGAGGGCCGCGACCGCCTGTTTCTGACCCGCGCCGGTCTCACCCTGGACCACAACACCTTAAGTCTGTGCGCCTCCGATCCCGCCGACCTGACCGTCGGCATCTTCCCGCCGCCTGCCGAACTTACCGGCGACAGCGGACGCATCTCAGAGAGCAACGACGGATTGTTCCGCCGCTACACCATTACGCCATCACCAGTGGATGCCCTGACAGCAACCCTGGAAATGGTACGCGCGGCTGGCCCTCCGCGCAAGATCGCGACCGGCAGCCAGGGCGTGGCGGAAGCGCCCTCCGATGAGGATTTCGGGCAGGCAGGCGTCTGGCGGATCAAGCTGCCGGAGAGCGTCCCTCCCGACCGCGATCTACTGCTGCGCATTCGCTATGTCGGCGATGTGGCGCGCCTATACCTGGGCGAGACCTTCCTGACGGACAACTTCTACAACGGGCAACCGTTCGAGATCGGCTTAAAGCGCTACGCGCCCGACATCTACCGGAAAGAGTTGCGCCTGGAGATCCTGCCCCTGCGCAAGGACGCGCCCTTCTATATGCCGCAGAGCGCCTGGCCGGACTTCGGCGACGCACAGAGCGCGCTGCACATCGCGGGCGTCGAGGTCGTGGATCGGCATACGGTTCGCCTGGATGCTCGTTAACCTGGATGCTCGTTAAGGAGAGGTTATGTTCTTATCGCGGCGGGGTTTCGTTGGGCTGATGGCAGGAGTGGGCTCCCTGATGCAGAGCGAAGATCGGACGCAGGCGAGCGCGCCCCAGACAAAGACTTCCCCCTCCGAACGGGTTACGCTGGATGCGGAGGGGGTGGTTCGCTGGAGGGCGGACAACCGGGAAGTGGCCCTCTTCGGGGCGAACTACTGCCTGCCTTCGGCCTGCGACTATCGGGCGGCGGGCTATGTCGGGGCGGACCGGAAGAAGCTCATTGAAGAGGACATGGCCCACTTCGCCCGGATGGGGTGGGACGCCCTGCGCCTCAGCTTCTGGGGGGATTGGGAGAACTGCGATGCCCAGGGCAACCTCATCGTCAACGACCACCTCGATCTGCTCGACTACCTGATTGCGCAGGCGACGGCACGGGGCGTCTATATGCTGTTCAGCCCCATCGTGACCTACTCGTCGCTCTGGCCGGAGAATAGAAACGATAGCGCCGTCGTCGGGCTCTCGCGCCACTTCCAGAAAGGGGAGTTGGGGACGAACCCGGAGGCCATCGCCGCGCAGGTGAACTACCTCCAGCAACTGCTCCGCCATGTCAACCCCTATACCGGCCAGGCCCTGAAGGATGAGCCGAACATCCTCTTTATCGAGATGATCAATGAGCCGTGGCACCACAGCAACGACTTCGAGGGCTCGGTCCGCTACATCGATGCGCTGGTGGACGCCGTCCGGAGCACCGGCTGCGCCAAGCTCCTGTTCCATAACGTCAGCCAGGACTTCGGGATGGCGAAGGCGATCCGGGCCTCGAAGGCGCAGGGCAGCACCTTCGGCTGGTATCCGTCCGGGCTGGACATGCGGGGAGAGCTGCATGGCAACTTCCTGAAGTATGTGGAGGACTACCCGCAGATGCGCCTCCCGGAACTCGACGGGAAGGCGAAGGTCGTCTATGAGTTCGACCTGCCCGACGTGATGAGCGGCTACCACTATCCGGCCATGGCCCGCACGTTCCGGGCCGGGGGCATCCAGTTCGCCGCCATGTTCTCCTACGATATGCTGGCGACAGCTCCCTTCAACCTGGGCTGGCAGTTACACTGCCTCAACATGGTCTATACGCCTCAAAAGGCGGTGAGCGCCATCATCGCGGGCGAGGTGATGCGCAATCTCCCCCGCCTCGGCTTCTATGGCGCGTATCCCAAGAACACCCGGTTCGGCGACTTCCGGGTGAGCTATGAGGAGAACCTGAGCGAGATGCGCAGCCGGACGGCGTTCCTGTACTCCAACGATACGCCGAGCGCTCCGGTCTCTTTGACCTCATTGCGGAAGATCGTCGGCTATGGCTCGTCGCCGGTCGTGGCCTATAAGGGCAAGGGATTGTACTTCCTGGATCGGATCGAGGAGGGGATCTGGCGTCTGGAGGTCTATCCGGACTCGATCACCCTGGTGGACCCCTTTGGACCACCTCGTAAGGATCGGACGGTCTTCCGCCTGGTCGCGCGCACCTGGCCCATGCAGATCCACCTGCCGGACCTGGGCGCGTCGTTCCGGGTCGAGCCGTTGAACGAGGGCAACACGCACACGGCAACGGCGCAGGACGGGCAGTTCTCGATTACGCCCGGCGTGTTCCTCCTGACGGCAGCGGAGAAGGCTGCGCCGCGTGCGTTGCCGGAGAAAGTCGACAGGGTGGGACTGCGGGAGTTCGTCTGCCCGGCAGCGAACAGCGTGTCACCAACGGCGCAGGGGGATGCGGGCGGTAAGCGGGCCGTCGCGGTCGCTCCCCCATCTCCGTTGCGGCTCTTCGATCCGGAGCAGGACCGGATGCGCCTGGACCTATCGCGGGCCATCGAAGGCAGGCCAGGTTCGGCCCGCACTCCGGTCGAGCATCCGAACGGCAAAAAGGCGTTTCGCCTACTTCTGCCCAGTGCCGCCCGCTATCGCCCCGACGATGTGACCGCATCCCTCTACATCGGCGACAGGATCGCTGCCCAGGGCGACCATGCCGGCAATGCGAAAGCGCTTGCGGTGACCCTGAAGTCCACCTCCGAGCGTGCGCGCGTCCATCTCACCCTGGTCGAAATGGACGGAACGGCCTGGGGCGCGCCCTTAGAAGCAACTTCGGAGGTTCAAACCCTGATGCTGCCCCTCTCGAAGCTTGTCCCCGTGTCGTGGGTCCTGTTGCCGCAGGGCTTTCCCGGCGACGGGGCCTACTTCGCCCCCTCCACCCGACGCTCCGGCGCGATCAATCTCCGCAACGTCGAGCGCCTCCAACTCTCCCTCCGCAAAGCCGATCTGCCGGACAACGCCGCAAACGCCGCCGTGGGCGTGGAAATCGAGAGCGTCACCGTCGCTTTTTAAGAATTCCTATCCTGGCTACGCGATAAGCCGCCAGGAATCTATGGGCGATCCAGTTCATCGAGCAGGCGTTGTATTTCTCTATACATTTTGTCGAAAGAGGGAGCTTGGCGGGCGGTTTGCAGATCAAATAGATATGTGAGGGCTTTCTGATCAACCGTTTCGCGATACGTTCGGCTGCCTTCCATGTGCTTCCTAAGCCACTCCTTTGCTCCACGTATCCCTTCGGGATCGGGAGGTGGTTCGAGCGTGGTAGATAGCCCCTGCTGATTGCGCAGAGACTCGGCGGCAGCCAGAAACCAGGCTTCATACTCCTGCTTTGCCAGCACAACGGAAATCGGCAGATCAGAACGAGCAGCCAGTGCCCGTTGAAGAAGTTGTGGTGCGAGTGTTGCTGGACAGTTCTCGTCCGCATCTAGTAAGATCAGAATGGCTCCTTTGGGAGAAATCTTGCCTGCCGCTAATGTGAGGTAACGTTCCAATTCCCCTTCTTTAACGATCTTGGCACGCGATATACGAATTGGCTCTGGGAAGTGAAGGACATAGAGCGTTGGATCTATCTCCTGCACCAAGCGTCGCAAAAGTACGGGAACGGCTTCGACTTCGCCGTCTCCCTCCACAATACTGGCGATGCTTACGCGTCTCATGCCGCGTTTTCATCCAAGAAAGCGGCTTTATCCGTTTCGTCTGGTTGTAGAGCCTCCCGATTAGGGGCGAGTTGATTCAGCCTTAGTAACTCCCCGGCAGTAAATAGGTGGTCGCGCAATACCTTCCGGCTGGCTGCATCAATTGGTGCAATGACCGTCTTACCTTGTTCGGAAACTACTGCCAACAACGAATCGGAGGGGATGCGTTCTCTGTCCAACAGGTCGGCGCTGTGACTGGTGATGAGTATCTGCTTGGTTTCACTCGCTTCTTCCATAGCATCCAGTAACGCGCCCAGAGCCGCAGGATGCAGCGCGATTTCCGGCTCTTCGATGCCAACAAGTGAGACGTCCTTACCACTCTGATTTCCTGTTTGAAACATGGCGACCAGGATGCACAAGGCCCGAAGTGTGCCATCTGACATACTGTAGCCGGGAAAAGTCAATGGCTGTTGGACACCGGGAAGGCGTTGGCGAAACTCCAACATCTCATTGAGGCCGATGTCTTTCACATCTACCCCCTCCACTCCGGGTACAACCGCCGCCAGATATTCCTCAATACGCCGCTTGGCGTCGGGCGAATTTTTACTCATCCTGGCAAGGACACTGGTAATGTTATCGCCATCATGCGAGAGGAGTTCGCGGGCATCGGGTGGCTGCGTGTCGCGAATCCATGCCAGATTCAAATTATAAAATGCCATGTGTGCCAGAGCATCGTAAACAGGACGAAATGCCGGCAATCCTGACGCTGCAACCAGATACAGACGGTCTGTAGCGACCGCCGGGGTTACAGGCTCACTGCTCTCTACCTCGCCATTATGAACACGGAATCTTTTTTCTATCTTGGCTCGCGTGTTCGTACGCAGAGAACACGTCTCTGTCAGCACTTCGTAGCCGCCCATAGAATCTGCTTTGACATGAAAAGAGTAGTATCCCGTTGCGCCGCCTGACAAATGGAAATCAAGATACGTGCTGAAGTTATCTGCCGGATGTTCCGCACGGTGCAGTATTTCCTGAATGCCTCCGCGTTGGCGAATGGCGTGATCGAGAGACGTATTGAGAGCATCCGATACAAAGCGAAGCGCGTCGAGGAAGTTGCTTTTGCCTGCACCATTCGGCCCGACAAGAAACATCAAGGGATGCAGTTCGACACTGCACCGCGCGATGCTCTTATAGTTTGTCAGTGTGATATGAGTTAAGAACGTAGAGTCGGACATCCGATTATTCCTGTCCTCCTTCGATAGCATATAGCAACGCATCAACTCAAGCGTAACCGCTTATTCCTTCGATACTGTGAACGAAAATCCCTTCTCAGCAGCTTTGTGATTTCTGGCATGTTCGGGGTAAAGATCGAAAGCGTCACCCTTGCCTTTTGAGGCTATGGTATAATGGACTTGACCGCCTTGAGAAGGTACGAGGAGCGCTATTCATGTCTATACTGCAAATAGAACTGGATACGGAGACAGAAAACCGTTTGAAGCATATCAGCCAGCAGGAGGGAAGTGAGGTGGGTGAAGTCGCGTCCCGCCTGTTAGCGCAAGCTGCTCGCTCCGCCCGTCCTATTCAGGAGGTAACGGAGACGGAACTCCTCCGGAAGATCAACGAGGGGTGGTCGTCGGAGCGTTGGGAGAGGTATCACACCCTGACGGCAAAACGCCGTACCGAGAATCTGACGGAAGACGAGTATTCGGAGTTAGTCGCTCTGACCAACGAGCGAGAAATCGCTCACGCGCGTCGGATGAAGTATCTGTTGGAACTGGCGAACCTGCGGCAAATCTCCCTGGATGCAGTAATGGATTCTCTGGGCATCCGTCCTCCCGGTTATGTCTGAATCGCGTATACCAGCAAAGGCACGACAAACCGTCATCGAACGCGCCGGAGGCTGTTGCGAATACTGTCGCAGCCAGATGCGCTACTCCCCCGATCCCTTCTCTGCCGAACACATTTTGCCTCGTGCCATGGGTGGAGGAAATGCGCCAACCAATCTGGCGCTCTCCTGCCAAGGCTGCAATAATCTGAAATTTACCAGCACCGAAGCTCCCGATCCTATCACCGGCGTCCTAACCCCTCTATTTCACCCACGCCGACATCCATGGAGCGAGCATTTTGCCTGGAGCGAAGATTTCACTTTTATGGTAGGAAAAACTCCGACAGGCCGAGCGACTATCGAACGACTTCAGTTGAATCGTGAGGGCGTCGTCAACCTGCGCCAGGTTCTGGTCACAATAAATCGACATCCACCCGAAGAGACCGTTCTATAACTTTATCTCTATAGTCTTCCTCCTTCATACAGACCCCAAGGCGTCCAACCAGATCAATCTCTATCACAAAGCCAACCAGAAGCGCATTGCTTGCAGTCCTTCAAAGTTATAAAGACGAGCACTTTATACCCTCGTCCCTGCCTGCCAGACAATGAATTACCCGCCTGAGTAGCCTTCGGCCAACCGCCCTGCGGGCGGAACACTTATTTTCGTGAGCATCCCTAGGACGAAAGTAATCGCTATTTACCACTTATTCTGTCGCTCAATGAGGTATGCTACTGCCAAAAAACGGAGGAGGGACCTATTTAGGAATGTAATCATGGAAGAGACGCGCATTCAGATACTATACAGTCTCACCATCGTCGGCCGTAAAGGGAGAATGGCTGCTGCTACATTGCTCTCAGGCAACATTGAAGAAGACACGGAACCGATGGAAATGGTGTCGGAGGCAGTAGGAGATAAATGGCGCGTTTCCGTTGTTAGCGGCTTCATTGACCCACCTTCTCCGAAACGTCAAGAAGCTTGGAACAGAGGAGAGCGCAGCCTATGGTTTGTTCCGCATGGTGAGATGCGTGAACTGCCTGATGGTGAGATTTTTCGTACTCTACCAACGCAATCGTCAAACATACTGTCGCATCGCGAAAGGTAGCCACTACTTAACGCTGACCTTTTGAGGCCAAGACTGTTCAAAATGAAAAGCACAACCAATATGACGAAACCGCTTTCGGATACGCATCCCGAAATTGAAAAGCGACTCATCGAAGGATTGCGTCAGATGCCGGGTTGGAGAAAACTTCAATTGGTGCAGGAGATGAACGACTTCGCGGATGCGCTGGCAATGGCGGATGTGCGACGGCGCTATCCGGATGCAGACGAACGCGAATGTCTCCTGCGGGTCGCTTCGCGTCGAGTTCCTGCCGAACTGATGCGGAAAGCCTTCGGCTGGGACCCAGACGAGAAGGGCTACTGAACGTGCCTGAAACCCTTCCGGCGATCAAAATCCTGGCTCACGCCTTTGCGGATTTGGGAAGAATTGGCCTCGTCAAGGGCCGATGGTGACGCTAACTTTGTCGGGATCCGAGAGGAGGACGTAAGGTGGGTTGTCCCCGTTGCGGAGGGTGATGCACTTGCCGTCGCGGGAGAATGCGACGTGGGTGATATAGACACGCTTGCCGGGAACGGTAAGGGTGAGCGTCTCTTTGCCGGTTTCGGCATCATACAGTTTTGCGGTGTCGTTGCCCCCGGCGAGCAGGCGGCGGCTATCCGGAGAAAAGGCGGTTGAGAAGTAGCCGGAGTTCAACGTTCGGAGCGCGCCGAGCTTTCTGCCGGTCTGCCCGTCCCAGAGTGTGAGCGTTCCCAGGCTCGTCGCGATTCGTCTGCCATCGGTTGAGAAGATGAGCGAGCCGGCGACGGCGTCGCTCTGGTCGGCGAGCGTACAGATCAGCCTGCCGGTATCCCCGTTCCAGATGCGGGCCACGCCGTCCCTGCCGCCGGTCACGATCCGTTTGCAATTGGGAGCGACAAAGACCGCGTAGACCTCCCCGACCGACCCCTGCAACAAATAGAGTTCCTGGCCCGTCTCCGCGTCCCAGATCCTCGCGCTGGCGTCCCGGCTTCCGGTCAGGACATGCTGCCCGTCGGGGAAGAAGGTGACCGCATTCACCGCATCGGTATGGCCCTGAAACGTCAGTAGAAGTTTTCCCGAGCGGGCATCCCACAGTCTGGAGGTGTGGTCCAGGCTGCCGGTCAGGATCCGTTTGCTGTCCGAGCGGAAGACGATGGTAGAGATAGTATCTGTATGGCCCTCCAGAGTACACAGATGCTGCCCGGTCTCGATCTCCCATACCTCCACGATCTTGCCCATGGGGCGCGCGACCAACTTGCCGTCCGGAGAAATCGTCCGCACCACTCCAATGCCGTTCAGGTTGAAGGGGAGCTTCGACGGTCCGATCTTCGGTGGCCCGGCTTCGCCCCTGTCCGCCGCCAACCGGACGCGGTTCCCGCTGCCCGGCGGTGCGGCGGCATCCTGGCCCGCTTCCACGTCCCACACTTTTGCCGTGGTATCGTAACTGCCGGTAAGGAGACGCTTACCATTGGGAGAGAACGCGAGGGAGGAGACGCCGCCCGCATGGCCTTTGTAGACGCTGAGTTCGCGGCCTGTCTCGCTATCCCAGAGGCGCACCGTGCCATCGTGGCTGCCCGTGGCAAGCTGCTTGCCATCCGGGGAGACTGCAACGGATGCGACGGTGGCTGTATGTCCACGGAGGGTAAAGAGCTCTTTGCCTGTTTCCAGATCCCAGACCCTGGCGGTGTTGTCCCAACTTCCGGTAACGAGGCGCTTGCTGTCCGGCGTGAAGGCGACCGAGGCGATCTGCTCCGTATGCCCCTGCATCGCCAGGAGCTGTGCGCCCGTCTGCGTATCCCAGACGAGCACCGTGTTCTGGTCGCTCCCGGAAGCAAATCGTTTGCCATCCGGCGAGAAGGCAATCGAATAGAGGGAGCCGATGGGGCGCTCCTTAATCGTCAGGATCTCCTAGCCCGAACGGGCGTCGAAGAGCTTGGCCCAGCCATCCAGCCCGGCGGTCGCAATGCGTGCGCCATCCGGAGAGTAGACGGCGCGAATAGCGCCCATATGCGCCGTAATCGTGAAGACCTCTTTGCCGGTCTCCGCATCCCATACGATCACATCGTAGTTGTTGCAGGTGACGATACGCTTGCCATCGGGAGAGAAGGCGGCGGAGGCGAAGCCCTGCGCATGGCGGAGGGTGATCAGGACTTTGCCGGTCTCGGCATCCAGAACCTGCGCCGTCTTATCGCCCCAACTGGCGGTCAGGAGTCGCTTGCCATCCCTGGAATATGCGACAGCGGAGATACCACCGGTATGGCCGGACAAGGTCATTCGGTCCAGATGGCAGAGGCGGTTCCAATAGCCCCACTCGAAGCCTCGGTAGGGATTCTCTTTTGTCTCCTGCAGCAGTTCCAGAACATGGCTGACGTTATTCAGTTGCCACTCACGCTCAATCAGATTCATAGAGACGATATAGAGGGAGCGCTCCGTGGCAGCCGCCTTTTCCGCCAGAGCGCGAGCGTCCTGAGCGGCAGGCGGCGGACCAGCATTCGATGGCTGTGCGGGAAGCGAAACGGGAACCAATGAAAACATAAAGAGGGCAGAGAGCGTCAGAATAACCAGGGAACGAGGCATGGGTAAAATCTCCGGATACATTTTGGACGCGCGGCGCGACGTTGCAAATTAGACGGACCCCGGCGCTTTTTGGTTATCCTCCTGATGGGGATTCATCCCCGTGGACGAATGCCGACAGCGCAGCCGATAGGCGTCACATGCGGATTCCGTCTTCGTACATCGTCTCTAGAATAGAGCCATAAGACCTTGTTGAGTTTGCCTTCACCGGAAGGGAACCAATCGTCCCGGTTCCCCGACTAAAGATTCAGGCTTCTTGAAAGTTGCCCATTGTCCCGCCACGCAATCTTCGCAGTAACAAGCGGCGCGATTGGTCGTCTAAGCGGCTATAAGTTGGTTTTACCGGGTTCCGCCGTCCGGTCTGTTATGCCCCCATGAGAGGAGTCCCACCATGCGTAGAGCGGCATTGCTCCTGCTGCTCCTCGGAGCCGTATGTTTTGCTGGAATGCCTGTCCGCGCCCAGACGCCGGACGAACTGCTGACGGCAGCCTCGGAATTGTTCGACGCCCACAAATACGCGGAAGCGGCGCAGAAGCTGGATACCTTCCTGGCCGCCAATCCCAAGCACGATAAGGCGGGGGCGGCGGCGTTTGTGCTGGGCCGCTGCCGCTCCGAACTGAAACAGTACGACAAGGCCATTCCCGCCTACGAGAAGGCCATCGCCACCAAGGATACCGGCATCCTGACCCAGTCCGAGTTGGGGCTGGGCGAAGCCGCCATCCAGACCCGCCAGTACGACAAAGCCGCGAAAGCGCTGGAGCAGGCGACCGCCGCCACCCTCAAGCCCGAGCAAGCCCCGATTGCCTGGCTCTGGCTGGGGCAGGCCGACTACGAACTCAAACGCTACGATAAAGCGGAGGATGCCTACAATACGGTGATCCGGCAGTACCCCCGCAGCGATGTCGCCGATACCGCCCTGTATGGACTGGCCATGTCGGCCCTCAAGCAGAACAATGGGGCCGAACGGGCCAGAAACCGCCTCCGCGAGCTGGTGAGCCGCTACCCCAGAAGCGCCAGCCGACCCCAGGCGGAACTCACCATTGGGCAGATCGACTTCGAAGCCAAGCACTACAACGAGGCGCGGGGCGATTATGAGCGCATCCTGGACGAAGACAGCTTCCGCAACGCTACGCCCGAAATCCGACAGGCAGCGGAGGACGGCCTGATCCAGACCCTGCTCGAAACGGGCGACTATGCCGCCGCCATTCCGCGTCTGGAATCCGCCCTGAACCGCCTGCCCGCCACGGACCCGCAGCGCTTCCGCGCCGAGATGAGTCTGGGCAACTGCCTCTATCGCCAGAAGCAGTACAATTCGTCCCTGAACGCCTATCAGGAGGCGGCCAAGTCGCCGGAGGCCGATGTCGCCGCCGAGGGCCTCTACTGGGCCGCCAACGCCGACCTGGGGCTGAACCGCCCCGCCGATGCCGCCGTCCTGTTCAACCGGTTGGTCGCGAAGTATCCCAAGAGCGACCTCGCCGCCAAGGCGCAGCGGAAGGCCGGCGACGCCTTCCTGGCCGCCAAGCAGAGCGATGCCGCCGCAACCGCCTTCCGCGCGGTGGTGGACCACTATCCGCAGTCTCCGGAGGCCGCCGAGGCCCGCAAATCCCTGTCGGCCCTGGTGAACAGCGTCACTGACCCCGCCCAGCTCGCCCAGGCGCTGAAGAACCAGCCTCCCGCCGAACGCGCGCGGGGCACGCTCCGGCTCGCCCGCCTCTACATCGACGCCAAAAAGTACGCCGAATCCGCCAACGCCCTGACCGACATGCTCAAGCTGAAGCCGGAGGCCGAGGTCGCCGCCGAGGGGCAGTACCTGCTCGGCCTCTCCTACGAGGCGCAGGACAAAACCGCCTTAGCGGCTCCCGCCTATGCCGAAGCGGTCCGTCTGCGCTCTGACGCGGTCTGGGCCGCCGATGCGCAGAGCCGCCTCGCCTGGCTCTATATCGCCCTCAAGCAGCCCGCCTCGGCGGAGAAGGCGGCCAATGCGGCCCTGGCCCTCAAACCGGAGAAGGCCATCGAGGGGCCGACGCGCCTGGCGCTGATGCAGGCCCATCTCGACCTGCAGAAGTGGGACGCCGCTATCGAGGATGCGAAGACCATTCTGGCGAGCAATCCCCCCATGGAGGACATCGCGACCGCCCTCTATACCCAAGCCTGGGTCAGCGAGAAGCTGAAGAAGCCAGACGACGCCCTGCCCCTCTGGGAGCGCCTCTCCGACGAGTTTCCGAAAAGCCCCTATGCCGCCATCGCCCTGCTGCACCTGGGCAACGCCAAGCTCAGCGACAAGAAATACGACGAGGCACAGGCGCGCTATGCCAAGCTGCTCTCGGACTATCCCAAGTCGCCCCAGGTTCGCGAGGCGCACCATAATCTCGGCTTTGCGCTCTACAACCAGGACAAGTTTGCGGAGGCCGCGGCGGAGTTCGACGCGGTCGTCAATGACAAAGACGCCGGCGATCTGAAGCCCGAAGCCCTCTTCTGGGCCGGGATCGCCTACGAAAAAGCGGATAAGAAGGAGGAAGCCATCCAGCGCCTCACGAAATTTGTCACGCAGTATCCCAAGCACGAGTACTATGCCAAGGCCAAGGGGCGGCTCGACGCCCTCAAAGTCCAATAAGAACACTTTTTTACCGGGCCGTAAACGACCCGTCTGGGGGGCGGCGAAGCCGCCAACCGGTCTGCGACCGGGAATGCCTTCTCCGCCCGCAGGGCGGTTGGCCGAAGGCCCTCCAGGCAGGTCCTTCAGGGCCTGACGCAAAGTGCGGTGTTCTACCAGAGTAAGGAGTTTTCCCGATGTCTCCGATGTTTTCCCTGAAGGATCTGTTTCTTCATGCCGGTTTTGTCGCATGGCCCCTGGGGCTCTTCTCCATCATAGCGGTAGCGGTGATCCTGGAGCGGCTCTTCGTCTTGTCGCAGTTGAAAGCGACGGAGAACGAAGCGTTCCTCCGGCTTATGGGCGCGTTTCAGAGCGGCGCCGGCTACCAGCGCGGCCCGTCCGGCGGCGCGGCGCCCGTGGAGGCCGTCATGGATACGCTGACCACCCTCCGGGGCGCCAGCGAGGAGGCGCTGCAGCAGGCGGCGGAGATCGCCATCTCCATGCAGCGGGTACGGCTGCGCCGATATCTCACCCTGCTGGCCACCATCGGCAGCACTGCGCCGTTCGTTGGCCTCTTCGGGACCGTTCTCGGCGTCATGGCCTCCTTTCAGGCCATGAGCAAGGCGGGGCTGAGCGGGGAGACCATGGCCAATGGCATTTCGGAAGCCCTGAGCGCGACCGCCCTCGGCCTCCTGGTCGCCATTCCGAGCGTGATGGCCTATAACTTCTTCACCGGGCGCGTCCAGACGATGACCCTGGAGATCCACGGCCACGTCTCGCGGCTGATCCCGTTCCTCAGCCCGAAGACGATGATTGTCCCGCAGGAGGTCCAAGATGCACGGCGGCCATAGCCTCGAAGATGAGCCGATGGCGGAGATGAACCTGATCCCGATGATCGATGTCGCGCTCACGCTGCTCATCATCCTGATGGTCACCACCGCGTTTATCAAACATCCCGGCGTCACGCTGAAGCTGCCGGAGACCGTCACCCGCGAGGGCGCGCCCGAGACCAACAAAGACCTCACCATCGTGGTCGCCTCCGACAATAAGATCTATCTGGACGGCAAGGCGACGGAGGATCCGGTCGTACAGGAGCACCTCAAAACCGTGGCGGCCAAGGACAAGGAATCGCGTATCCTGATCAAAGGCGACCGGACGGTGCCCTATGCCCGCATCATGGATGTGATGGACATGGCCCGTCAGGCCGGACTCACCCATATTACCCTTCCGACCGATCCAAAAAAGGCGGAAGCGCCCGCGCAGTAAGGGGGTAGGACGCATGCGCATCGAACGCTGGTATTGGCTTATAGCCTTCTGTGTCGTCTCCATGCTGCTGCATGTGACCGTCAGTATTGTGTCCGGTTCGCTCCGATCGACGCCCACGCCGCCGCCCATCACCTACATGGACGTGACGCTGGAGCAGCCGGAGGTGAAGCCGCCGCCGAAACCGGAGCCTCCCAAGCCGGCTCCCAAGCCCGTACTCACCAAAAATATCGAGCGCCGGCCCACGCCGAGCACCGCAGCGGTGCGGCGCGAGAAGCCCTCAACCCACCCGATTGCGGCGGTAAAGCCGGAGCCACGGGAGACCGCACACGCCGAGACCCCGATGCCCGAGACGGACAGGCGCCCTCTGCCGACGCCCAAGGCGGCCCTGGGGGGCGTGGAGCCGAAAGCGGAGCCGAAGCCGCTCCCCTCCGGGTTGCCTTCCCAGCGCAATACCGAGCCGATGAAGATCGCCAGCGCCAACCGGCGCGATCCTGAAGTCGGCGGCGGCGGTTCGCCTTCGCCCTCGCCCATCCCGAACGGGACGGGCGGTGCGGCCGGGCCGGAAGCGCCCCCGGAGCCGACGCTCTATAACGGCGGCGGCAAGGGCGGGAAAGACCCCAATCCGCCCGTGCTGCGGGCCGGCGGGGGGGGCGGCGCTTCCATCCTCTCGGTCGAGAACCCCCTCGCCAAAGAGGCTCTGCCGGAGGCCAGGCCCGGCGCCGGTCCCGGACGCGGCGGCAACGAGGGCGCAGGCAGCGGCGGAGGGGTCGGCTACACCAGTGGGGAGGGCGTCGGCGTCAGCCCCACCGGATCCACCAAGCGCTCGTTTCGCCCGGTTGCCGGCAATGGCCTCGGCAACGGCAGCGGGGATAAGATGGGCACCCATCCGCCCGGCGGCGGGAACGGCACCGGCGCAGAGCTGCCCGGCAATGGGGGCAAAGGGACCGGCTACGGGCGCGGCAGCGGCGTCGGCCTGGGCAATGGCACGACCGCCGGGGTCGGGAACGGCAGCGGCGGCATGGGAGGCCTGAACCGTGGCATCCCCTTCGGAGATGTCGCGGGCGTGCTCGGTGGGAATAAGAACGGCGGTGGCGGCGTGGGCGGCGGTCCGGGTGGGCCATCGCGAGGCGGCGTCTTCGGCGCACGGCCTACCGGCGGCGGGCACGGCGCGATCCATATCGTCTACTGCCTCGACTGCTCCGGCAGCATGCGCGATGGCAACAAGATCGGCAAGGCCAAGGAGGCGCTGAAGAAGGCCATCTCCCAGCTCAAGCCTACCGATTCCTTCGACATCATCGCCTTCGCCCGCTTTGCGCGGCGGCTATCGCCCGTGCTCCTGCCCGCCACACCGGAGATCATCGAAGAGACCATGAACTATATCGATGGATTGCGTCTCGCCGATGGCACCAATATCTCCCTGGCGATGGAGCAGGCGCTGGGCCTCGAAGGCATCACGCACGTCTTCCTGATGTCGGACGGCGAACCCAACGGCGGCATCGAGGATTTCGGAACGCTGCGCGATTGGGTGAAAGCCAACAACATCCAGAAGGCCCGCATCATGACGCTGGGGCTCTGCCTGGGCGAGAACTACAAAGGCGAGCCCCTGATGAAAGGTATCGCCGAGGACAACGGCGGCGAATACCACTATATCAACCTGAGCCAGATCCACGAACCCTAGAGGAACTAGAGTTTCCAGCCGGTGCGGTAGTGCGGTCTGAGGATGGCGTCGGCCTCAGGGCAGTTGGTCGCTTTCAGGGCCTTGGCGTCCCAGGCGAGCGTCTGGCCGGTGCGGTAGGCGACGCAGCCCAGCAGGACGGTCTCCGTGAGCGGGCCGGAGTAGTCGAAGCGGCAGGTGGTCGTGCCATTGCCCTTGCAGGCTTCGATCCACTCGTTGTGGTGCCCGATGGAATCGGGAATGGTCGGCGCGGGAGGCGTGTAGTTGGCGAAGTCCTTTTCTGGCAGCAGGACACGCCGCCCGTAGTCGGCCAGCAGCATGCCCTTCTCCCCGACGAAGAGTGTGCCGTCGCCCCACTGCGGCAGTTTGCCCTCGGCGAAGTAGTGGGGGCGCTTGCCGCCGTTGTACCAGGTGAGATGAACCGGGGGCTTGTCGCCGCGCGCCGGAAAGTCGTAGTGGACGATGAGCCACTCCGGGGTGGTCTCGTTGTTGGCGGGCGGCCCCTCGGCTTGCACCTGCGTTGGCGTGTGGAGGTCGAGCGCCCAGAACGGCAGGTCCATGTGGTGGCAGGCCATGTCGCCCAGGGTGCCGTTGCCGAAGTCCCACCAGCCGCGCCAGGTGGCCGGGATGTAGACCGGATTGTAGGGCCGCTCCGCGGCGGGACCGATCCAGAGGTCCCAGTGAATATGGGCAGGAACGGGCGGGGTGTCGGCGGGCCGCACACCGGGGCCGGACCAGACGCGGTCCGCCCAGACATGCACCTCGCGGATAGGCCCGATGGCACCGCTCTGCACCATCTCCACCACGCGTCGGTAGTTGCCCTCCGCATGGATCTGCGTGCCCATCTGCGTCACCCGCTTATGCTTCCGCGCCATCTCCGTCACCTGCCGCACCTCCCACACCGAGTGCGCCAGCGGCTTCTCGCAATAGACATGATGCCCCGTCTGCAGCGCCAGCGCCGTGACGGGCGCATGACAGTGATCGGGCGTGCTCACCACGACGCCGTCCAGGTCCTTGCGCTCCATCATCTTGCGGAAATCGTTGTAGGTCTCCGCGCCGGGATGCTGTTGCTTGGCCCGGTCTAAATTATGGTCGTCAATATCGCACAGCGCGACGATGTTCTGGCTCGATACTCCGCTCAGATTATCGCCGCCCCGTCCTGAAACACCGACAACGCCCAGGTTCAGTTTGTCATTGGCCCCGCGAATACGGGCATACGATGCGGCGCTTGCCATCCAGACCCCCGCTCCGGTCAGCGCGGCCCGCTGTAAGAACCGCCGCCGATCCATCCGTTCGTTCATGTGCATCTCCTTCGATAACCGGTCCAGGCCCCCACCCAGAAGTGGCGCAGGCAGGGTCTGTCATCCTATTGGCAGATTGCCCAATAGGAGTGAAAACTCCTGCTTCCCTCTGAGGAATTCCCCAACGGGTTCCGATGGCAGGAGATTTTTCTCGCCAGGACTTGACAAACGGAATTAGTTGTATGTACAATAAATCCAAGGAGAAGAGGGATGGATCTGGATGCATACCAATCCGGAGTGGATACAATCGCTGAGCAGTGCATCGCGTCTCGGCTGCGGTTGCTGAACCGCTTCGTGACCAACATCTATGATGACGCGCTCCGTCCGTTGGGGCTGAAGAACGGTCAACTCAGCCTTCTCGTTGCGATTGCGAAGATGGGAGAAGCGAAACCGGCCATGCTCAGCGAGATGTTTCACATGGACGCCTCGACGCTCAGCCGGAATGTGGATCGGATGCGACAACGCGGCTGGCTCGCGGCCAGTCCGGGTGAAGACGGACGGACGGTGTTGTTGAGTTTGACGCAGCCAGGAGAGGAGTTGCTGCGAAGCGCAATCACTGCCTGGCAGGTCGCCCAGAAGCGGGCGACCGAACTGCTAGGGCCGGAGGGGGTTGCGATGCTCCAAGAGTTGAAGCGTTCTCTCGACCGTATCGAAAAAGAGGCATGAGCTTCTTTTTTTGCCCAATTAATTGTATATACAATTAATTGGTGGCTAAACCTATTGAGCTGCCAGTCGGCAGCTCGGATCAGAAAGTGAGGGTCCAAACCATGTTTGCTTCACCGGAAACTGCAGGTACGACAAGCCCGTCGAGAGCGACCATGCCCATCGCGGTCGTACTCATCCTCTGGCTTGCGCTTGTCTTGCTCCTCGGCGCGAAAGGGGCCTTTGCCGGACCTCCGGGCGCACCGCCCCTGCCGCTTCTCGCCGGCTTCCTGACACCCCTTATCGCTTTTACGGCTGCATACTGGGCAATAGGGAGCTTCCGCGATTTCGTCTTGTCTCTCGATCTGCGGTTTGTGGCCGGAATCCAGGCATGGAGGTTTGCGGGGTTGGAGTTCCTGGCCCTCTCGGCGCATGGGGTCCTGCCAGGTTTCTTCGCCTGGCCAGCCGGGCTGGGCGATATGGCCATCGGGATCACCGCGCCCTGGGTCATCCTGGCCCTGATCCGCCGGCCCAGTTTTGCGAGCAGTTCCCTCTTCGTCGTCTGGAATCTGCTCGGGATCCTGGATCTCGTCGATGCAATGAGCCTCGGGGCCGTGGGTTCGATCCTGACTACGGGGGGCGCCGGGGCGGTAACGACCGCCCCCATGGCCCAGTTGCCTCTCCTACTGATTCCGGCCTACTTTGTGCCCGTTTTCTTCATGCTGCATTTCGCCGCGCTCTTGCAGGCGCGACAGAGGCAGGTTGCCGAGCGCACGCTGGCGCAGCCGGCGCGCGAATCCCATATCGCCGCCTGATGGCACGACGGATCCTGCCATAGGCGCAACGGTTAAGGAGGCTAGACGGGTGGTGTTAGCCTCCGCGAGCGCGGTCCGGTAGATGCCGGCGCTTAACCAGCCATCGGATATTGTTGGCGAATTCTTTTCAGCCACCTCGAAACGAAAGAGGTAAGGCCGACTATTATGGTCCGGCTCCGCGCACGACGGTGAGTGAGTAGGCGGGCAGCGTGAGCGTCTGTGTGCCTGCGGGTAGGACGCGGGACTGCGGCGGTTGGTTAGGGCGCGCATAGCCATGGTCGCCCTGCGGGTGCCAGACATACTGCGCGGAGGAGTACTGCCAGAGTTCTAATGGGCCGGTCAATCCGCTGGTGGTTTTGGCATCGGGGTTTTGGAAGCGGATAGAGATCTTTGCAGGGCGCTTCGGGTCCTTATTGAGGAGCAGGAGCGCCCATTTGCCGTCGGGGCGTAGCGTGGCATAGGCGGTGACGAGTTCCTGGCCCTTGGCATTGCGGATGTCGGAGGAGGCGAGGTAGAGGGCGTGTTGGCCCTCCCCAGGCTGCGCCCACTGCTGCGTCAGCAGCCGCGCGCCATAGTAGGTGGCTACCGGAGCCTTGATATGCCGATCATCGTCCGAGAGGAACAGGGTCAGATTGCCCCAGGTTTCGCAATTCGGATTGTGAACGAGCGTGTTCGGCTCGTAGCCATAGTAGTAAGCCGTTGTGCCGCCCAACGTCAGGAAGACTCCCGCCGTGTCGGCATTCAGGAGCGCGGCGGGCATATCCATCTCGGCCTGCCCCTCGAAAGCGGAGTAGCCGTACTCGGAGATGATCCAGGGAATGTCGTGCGTCAGGCCGTCCTGCTGGAGGCGACGAAACCAGCCACGGAGCAGGTCGGCGTTGGCAGCGACTTGAGGCGCGGTCGGCTGGCAGAGGAAGTCGAAGGGGTACCACTCCAAAGAGAAAAAGGTGAGGTCTGCGGCGTGCCCGTGGCTGCGGAGGTAGTTCAGGAAGCGGCTGTACCAGGAGCGGTTTCCCGCCTTATCCGGCCAGGCCAGGACATCCACGATGGTGCTCTGGAAGCAGGGCCCGCCCAGCTTGAGGGTCGGGTCTACCTGATGGATCGCGTCCGCCCACTGGATGTAGATCGCGCCATAGTCTTCCGGCAGCATGTACTGGCCGTCCGGCTCCTCCCCCATCTCTATCTGCTCGACCGGATAGCCTTTGGACTTGAGGTAGCGCACCTCAGAAGCGGCGTTCTCCGGCGTGTCGTAGATGAGGGGGATCGCGGTCAGGAGGGGCTGGCCGTTGGTGAGGCCGCTGGCGAACACCCGGTCGAAGCCGGGCTGCTCCACATGGTCGTCCCGGTCGGCGGCCCGGTGCCAGGGATCGGTGGAGGAGACATACATCTGGGTCTGGTTCTTATGGCTCTTGCCGTGCCGCAGGATATCCCGGAGCCGATTGTCGGGCTGGAGGGCGCCGAGCTGTAGCTCCCGTATGGCGTAGCCGAGGCGGTCCCGAATGTCGGAGGAGCCGGGCAGGGCGGTCCCGGAAGAAGCGGTCATGAGGATGCGCAGGAAGGTGACCTTGCGCGGCCTGGCGCAGAGGCGCAGGGTGACCGTGCCCCCTTTGCCCTGTGTTACCGCGCCCTGCTCGAAGGTCTTCCAGTCGCCCGGCGCGTTGTCGCTGAGGTAGTAGGCGTGAGGGCCTTCATAGTACTGTACGGCATATTCGGTGGCATAGGGGACGCCCCATCGAATACGGATCGCATCGACCGGATAGGGTTCGCCCAGGTCTATCAGCGCCCATTGCGGATGGAGGGCGTTGTCCTCGTGGGTGAAGTGGGCGTCGAGGTAGGGATTGCTCTTCCAGTAGGTCGTATCATCGCCATCCACCAGCCGGGAGTAGCTGTCCTCGTTGGCCTGATCCAGCCCGCTGCCGCGTCGTGGGAGGCGATAGCCATAGCAGACCGAGATCGGGGTCTTCGAGGCGCTGTCGGAAGTCCAGTAGCCCTGCTGATGCGCCGGGTCGCTCCAGGTTCCGTGCGGGTTCCAGTGCCAGGCTTCGACCGCGAGTTCGGTGCGGAGGCGATAGGTGAGTGGCTTGAACCCGGCGGAGAGCATCGCCCGGATATTGGCCGGCGTGTAGACGTTGGGAATATCGCCCTTCTCCATGCCGTCCACGCCCGCGCCGAAGGCATGTGAGGGCACAAAGGTATTCACGGGATGGCCGGGCGTATAGGCGACGGTGACGGTCCCGGAAAGCGCGGAGGGGGGCGCGGTAGGGTGAGAAGGCTTACGCGGCGTTTGCGCCGCGCTCAGGAGCGGGCCGAGGCACAAAAGGAGCAGGAGAGCTGAGCGAAACCAGGCGTTGCCGCGCATAGGACGTCCTTTTCAGCGGAGATACCCCGGAGTGTACCTGAGAGGTCGCCCCCTATGCAAGACGCGAAGACCAGCATCGAGAGAGCCTGACCTTTCTCATCGCGCGCATTCACGTCTGCCCCCGCCTTTATCAGCATGTTCACGACTTCCGCCTGACCACAAGCAGCCGCTGCTATCAGGGGCGAGAGGGCGATGCTTTTTCATTTGCTGCTCCCGCGCTTTTTGTCAGCATCCAGTTCCGCTCCTGTCTTGGCTCCCACCTTTCTCAGAATCTGCTCGATTTGCTGCTCGGCTTTCCTATCCTGGTCTAAAATCGCCTCGTATTGCCCTTGCGTCATTATTTTTCTGCCCGCAGAGGCTAATTCTCTAGCGCTCCATTTTGCCGCAAGGAACGCTCCGGCCAGTCCCTGTCGCTGCCTCTCGTACCCACTCTTGTTGTGGTCTAATACCGTATTTCCTTGGGAATCCCGCAAGTTCACCTCGGCCCCCTTGAGGAGCAGTTCCTGCACACCTTCGATATTCCCGTTGATCGCTGCCCAGTCCAGAGCGGTGTAACCCTGCTGATTCTTAGACCGGACATCTGCGCCATGCTGGATCAAGAGTCGCATACTGGCGCGGTGATCCCATCGCGCCGCCAACAACAAGGGGGTGTCGTCGTATTCATCTCTGGCATTGACATCCGCTCCCTTTTCCACCAGTGTCTTGAGCAGGGAGAAGTTCTCGACACAAGTTACCGTCTCGTGACTTCCGTCTCGATCCTCTTTGTCATTCTTGACTTGCCAGTAGGAGGGTTCCGTCTCCTTATTTCCTCTATCATCCACAGGATGTTCCCCCAGGAGTATGAGCAAAGCCGTGCGATGAAATTCCGGTTCCTGTCTGGCACTGGGATGTATCAAGTGATTCCAAAACCGTTGCAGCACCTCGCGCATTGAAGGCGCTCTGTCACCGAAATCTGTTGCGTTGGCATCGGCTCCGGCATGGAGCGCGGCGAGAGCGGCGGGAGTGTCATCGGCTTTGATGGCAGCGATGAGGTCACGATTGGCCTGTTCATGGTGTACGGCACGAATCGTCAGCACCATGGGGATGCCGAACATGAGCAGAAGAGTCAGGAGGGTAAGGATGAGGGCGCGGCGTTTTTTCATGGGCTATTTCTTCGCACCGTACTGTTTGAGAATTTGGATAAGGGCTCGATCCCTATTGCTTTTCGCAAGGGAAAGAGGGGTATTCCCAGGATCATCCTCGGCAGTGACATCAGCACCATGCTGGCATAACAGGCGCACACGCTCCGCATTCTGCTCCCTTACCGCATCGAGCAGTGCGGTACTCTGATGATTATCCCGTGCATGAATATTGGCTCCGTAGCGCAGCAAGAGTTCCGCTTTCTCATTACTGGAAGCAACGAATAAGGGGGTTTTCCCCTCATCATCTGCCTGGTTCGGGGAGGCTCCTCGCAGGAGCAGTAAACCCATTGTGCGCTCATGGCCTTTCTCTTGGGCAACATACCAGAGAGGGGAAGTGCGTGTACCGGGACTGATCTCTGCACCATGGTCGAGCAAAGCCTTTATCAGGGTATACGCTTCTGCATCGGACCATGCGCGAATGAGCGGAACGGGGTCGGATGTGGGAGAAAACTCAGGTTCAACGAAGGTTTGGAGAATGGGACATACAACGTCATATTGCTCCCAGGCATTGGCATCGGCTCCCGATTGCAGGGCTGTCAGGGCGGAACTCAGATCATGGGTTCGGATCGCCATAATCAGTCGGCGATCCAGCGCGTATTGTCTATGTCGCTGCCATTGAGGTATCATCGGCGCGAGCAAGAGTGCCAGCGCTATGACAGCCAGGATTATCTTAATGGGCCTGGAAAGCCGACGTTTTTTGCGTTCCATGAGTCCTTACCTCTTCCCATCCATTCCCCACTTGCTCTCTGAACCCTCCCCTGCCCATCTCCAGCGTCCCACCACTTCCTTTTCCTTCAGCGCTTCAGGGAAGTGGCGGCCTGGGCGTCTAGTTCTTTGGCGGTTTTCGCTCCGGCCAGGCGAAGTCGTTGGATCATCTCCTGGTTTTCCGACCAGAGAGCATGGTCAAGGGCTGTCTCCCCTTCATCATCCCGCAGATTGACGCTCGCGCCTTTCTCCAGGAGAATCGAAGCCGTATGGATATAGCCAACCTGTGCCGCCTGTATCAAGGCAGTCCTTCCCAGTCGGCCTTTGGCATTGAGATTCGCCCCCTTGTTGACCAGCGCTTGAACAATTGCAGGTGTCTGTGTGTCTGTCTCAGGGCACACCAGGTCGCCCCCGATCCATGTACGATAAACTGACGAGCCATCTGCTAAGGTCACTTGTTGCAATGTGTGTTCGGCTGCTCCGGCAGCGAGGAGGAAGGCTGTACGTTTCCTATCTTCACCATGCGGATTGAAACCATGCAGAAGGTGCCAAAACGTTTGCCTGACCGTGAGATTGGTATAGACACTATCTTGCGAATTTGGATCGGCTCCTCGCGCAAGCACTATTCTTACACCTTCCGGGTCATCGTGTCCAATGGCTTCGATGAGGTCATGATTCAGTTTTTCTTGATGGACAGCGCGAACAGTCAGCACAGTGGGTATCCCTACAAGGAGCAGCAGAGCCAGGAGGGTGAGGAGGAGAGTGCGACGTTTCCGCATGGTTAATCTATCTCTATCTCCGGATCTCCGGTGTTAGACACCGCCTCGGGTTCGATCATCTTCTCCTGGCTCACATGCGCTCGCCGCTGGGCAGCCGTGGCTATGATCCGGCGCAGTTCCGCATCCTGTTCCCGCACCCATTCCCAATCCGATGATGGCAGATGCCGTTTGAGCCATCGTCGGGCAGTTCCGCCCCGACCAATATTGAGCATGTTGGCATAGTAGCCTGTAATCTCTTCGTGGTAAGCCCATTCCCTCCACTCCTCGGGGGACTTCAGGGCATCAAGAATGTCCTCCCGTCGCTTGGCTGCTTCTTGGAGGGAGCGGGAAGGGTAGCGCGACGTGACATCCACATAGCGCGTGCCGTTCCAGCCTAAAATGGTGATGACCGGCCATACACCACGGACGTGTTCGCCGCCAATATCGTTCAACACCGTATTTTGCGCGATAATTTCGGGAATTCCGTCATGGTTCAGGTCAGTGACATCCCATCCGTTTTCTTCAAGGCTATCGAAGATCAGAATATTGTGCAGACCGCCCTTCTGGGTGAAGTACACTTCCGTGAAACTGGCACCATTTCCCCCTCTCCATAGCCTGAGATGCAGTTCTTCCGGTGTATATCCAGTCATTCTCTCCAGGCCAATCCAGGTAATGAATGCCCCAGTACGAATCTCGCGCTGTACGATTCCTTGCGCATCGAGAATGCGAACGCGGTTCGGGTATTCGGGTCTTTCCTGGTCCTGTTCGTCCTGGACCTCCTCAACCACAACGGTGTAAACGCCCCAATGCGCCCGATAAGGTAGATCGCCTCCCTGGTAATCCGGCTTAGCGTCAATAGAGATTTTTCCGGGCGTCTTGCGCAATTCTATCTTCGCTTGCGCGGGAGGAATGGCTGGCGTGATTTTCTGCTGGACGGGATGCGATATTGGCATCGCCCTGCAAAGGAAAACCCCTCCAAGCAAGGCAAGAGACAGAAGCAGTAGGAGTCTTCTATGTCTGCTCCAGAGATGATGCAACCCCAGATAGCAGGCGACGATAATCACGCCAGCGAATTTGTAACGCTGCATCAGAACGCGCAATCTGCCAACTTTCATCACGATCCTCTCCTACCCATTCCGCAACAATTCTCTCCCCATCATTCGCCGTCTGCTCCCCAATTCCTCCACCTCCATCTGCCGCGCCACTTTCCTCAGTTCTTCCGGGCAGCGGCGGCCTGGGCGTCGAGTTCAGCGCTGGTTTTGGCTCCGGCTTGCCTGAGAAGATGGATTACTTCCTTCTGGTTTTCCTGCATCTCAGCCGCAGCACCAAAGAAGGGAGAATCATTGACCTGATCCAGGGCTGTAGTTCCATCGTCAAGTACGCTTGCTCCATGCTGGAGTAATTCGTGTACGATCACCGGTCGTAACCGTTCCGATGCGCGAATCAACGGCGATTCACCGCTTTTGTTATGTGCATTCACTTGAGCCCCTTTATCAAGGAGCGACTTCACAACGTCCAGCGAATCTTCGCCTGTACCGGGATACCGCCCGCCGTCAGCAGCAAGGATCAAAGGGGTATCTCTCTCGTTATCCTGAAAATTGACGTTGGCTCCATAGTCAATCAACATTGTGGCGGCATCTGTTCGTAAACGCCCCCCGGAATTAAGGGCCAGAAGGAGAGGCGTTTCACCATTCTCATCCAGAGCATCCACATCCCAGCCTGCATCCAGCATTTGCTGCAAACTATCGAGATCATCAAAGGAAACAGCCATATCCAGGGCTCTTGTGTTCCTTGCGCTCCGATCTATTAACAGGCGACTGACCAGCGGAAATTGCGAACGGATACTATGTGCAAGAGCGGTCATGCCATATTCATCGGCAATATTCGGGTCTGCTCCAGCATCCAGCAGTGCTCTAACAAGGGTGACATTGTCCTCCAGGCTATTATGGTCGCGCTCACAATCCACCGTAAGAAGAAGTGCCGTAAGACGAGTTTTATCCTCCTGATTGGCTTTACGGCGGAACATCCAATCAATGAGGTGTTGAAGTTGCTCCCGAAAGGTAAGTGGAAGATCACTAAAGTCTCGGCAGTTTGGATCAGCCCCAGACCTCAGAGCATCCAGAGCCCCTTTCGTATCATCCGCTTTGATGGCCTTGATCAGATCCCGGCTGGCCTCTTCGCGCTGGAATTCACGCACCAGGAAACCTGTGGGGATGGCGATGGTGAGCAGCAGGATGAGAGATATGAAGAGAGGGTGACGTTTTTTCATGGAAGATTCCCCTCCGATTGAAGGCTGGGGTTCAGGCTAAAAGCAATCTCATATTCCTTCTTTGCCTCGGCCCCCTTGCCTACAACCTCCAAGGAAGAAGCGTAGCGAAGATGTGCCTCAGCAAAGTCAGGCTTCAGGCGTATTGCTTTCTCATATTCCGGCATCGCCAATCGCGCGCATTCTATCTGATCCACCATGCTTTGATCGCCTAATGTCTTGCCCAGTTGAAGATGCGCATTGGCGCTGTAGGGATTAAGAAACACCGCCAGGCTCCAGGACCAATAAGGGTCCGGCCCTTCCAATGCCAATAACACGAAAAAACAACACCAGAGGGACAAATAGATCCCCAACACAACGGCCAGGCTCCAAAACAGAGTACGGATCGGCTTGGATAATTTGAAAGTCCGAGACTTCATCGGCTATTCCTTTGCGCCAGCCTGCTTGAGTATGGGAACGAAGGAGGGCAGATGATAATAGGCGCAATCGAGAGCCGTTTTCGCATGTTCCTGCCAGCCAACATTCACATCCGCTTTCCATTGCAACAGCAGGCGAGCAGCGTGCTCATGTTGTCCATAGAGTGCGCACATCAGTGGGGTGAAACCATCTCCCTCGCGTCGGATGTTGGGATTGGCACCGCGTTGTAACAGCAGTGTGCAAACGGCGGCATGATCCTGATCGCCCTCGCTTCCCCAACGGATGGCTTCCATAAGAGCCGTATGACCCCCATTTGTTGCGTTGACATTCGCTCCATGGTCCAGCAGTTGGCCGACCGTGCCTACGGAACCCATCCGGGCTGCCATGATCAGCGGAGTATCTCCGTTTTCTGCCAGGATATGGAGATTGGCTCCCCGGTCCAGCAACGCCCGGATAAGCGGTGCGGTTTCCACATGGACCGAACCGGCAGATGGTTCCGGCTCTGACGCCAGAGCGACAAGCAATGCGGTGGGTGCTTGAGAAGGCGGAGAGCGTTTTCCCTGCAGTCTGTCCAGCAGTATCCGCCAGACGGGGCGCGGATCAGGCGGTTTATCCTGTGCATTGGCATCCGCCCCATGAGCCAAAAGGGAGAGAACCGCAGAGGCATCCTGGCGTTTGACCGCCTGGATCAACTGGCGTTCCATCCGTTCCTGTCGGTACTCCCGGACGAAGAAGCCTGTCGGGAAACTGATAATGAGCAGCAGAATGATTGGAAGGGTGAGGAAGAGGGCGCGCCGTTTTTTCATCGCTATTCCTTTGCACCTGCCTGTTTGAGCATCTGCATCAAAGGCGGATCGTTGAAACGGCTTGCCAATGCCATGATGCTGTTGCCCTCGTTATCTTTCTCGCTCACGGATGCACCATGTCGGATCAGACACGCCACCATGGCCTCAATCTTGTCCATCGATCTTGACTGATAGGGGCCAAGAACAGCATGAAGGGCTGTCCTGCCAAGTTTATCTTTTCTGTGGATGTCGGCTCCCCGTTGCAAAAGGGCTTCCACGACCTCGACGTTTGCCTGTGATGCAGCGGATGCAAGGGCAGTGCCGCCATCCGAATCCACTACAGTAACATCGGCATTATGGGCCAACAATACCTTCATCGTCTCAAACTTACCAAAATATGCGGCGACTATAAGGGGTGTCGCATTCCTGCCGCCTCCTCGATAATTGACGTCTGCGCCTGCATCTGCCAGAGCCTGGATGATCTCGACATTGTCGGGAATAGGCGGAAAGGGTTTATTCTGCATCACGGCAGAGCGTTCGGCCTGGTCATATTCTTTGGATAGGTGGCTCGCCGCCTCAAAGAGTATGGAAATAGAGGGAGTTGGATGCGGAGAATGCCCAGGGCGGTAGGTATCCCACACACGCTGCCAGAGGGTGCGGGTATCTTCGGGAAAAACAGGCGTGTTTGGATCGGCGCTCTGCCGCAATAATCTGCGGACAGCGGCGAAATCGTCATTCTCTACGGCAGCGATGAGGGAGCGGTTGAGTTGCTCATGATGGACAGCCCTCACGAAGAAGCCTACCGGGAAGCCGACAACGAGCAGGAGAACGAGTAGGCTGAGGAGGAGCGCACGACGCTTTTTCATGGCTCCGGTTCTCCCACCGGTCTTACCAACTGATCCGTGGGCGTTTCCTGATCATCTGCAGCGGCGCGAAGCAGAACGGCGTGTTGCTCTTGTACTGGCTCTCCGGAGGCGCGAACAAGGCTCTCTTCGGCGGGAAGAGTATCCGCGATCTTCCGGGTGAGAGGAATCCCAGGATCGATGCTCTTTGCGTGTCGGATACTGTCAAATCCCCATTTGCCACACCATAAAGCGGCAACACCTGCTACGAACCCAAAGATCGCTCCCTCCAACCATCCAAAAATCGCAATGACGATGAAGAATAGCGCGACTCCAGAACACAAAGCCGCCAGCAGTAAGAGACCACACCCTGCCGAAGTGATACCAACCCGTTGGCCCTGTGTCTTAACATACTGGCCTTTTGACACGATGCGCTTCTTTTTTTCGGCTTGGTTCATCCGCTTCTACTTCTCTATTTTCTGGTATTGCTTCGCAGAGGCTGCAGGCATGTGTGTGCAAACCGTGGCTCCTACCGTAAAAGGGTCCATACCCTCTCCATCCAGTGCGGCTGTTGCTCGATTCGCTTCGACTTGCTGAATCTCAACTACAGAGTAACTTGAGACGTGCTTATCACCCGATTCCGGTCTGCTTGGAATGAACAGACACATCCCTGGTTTTAACCCTTGCCGCTTGCCGACATTGACCGTCACCGTTTCGTCATAATCTTTACCAGCACTGTAGGGTTTATGGGAAATAGATACCACCTTGCCGATCACGGGCTTCTTGAGCAGAAAGGACGCCCATTCCCTGGGAACCTCCGGCAACTTGACCACAGGCATTTTCTCATCGCCATTGCGAAGAAAAAACTCGCCCCGTTTGTTTCCCCTCGGCTCAAATCCTTCGTTGATGAAATTACAGAAGTGCTGCATTTTATCTCTGGGGATCAGATAGAGGCGTTTACCCCAGGGAACAATCACAAACGGAGTCTCTCCATCATTGGTCTTTACCAGGAGAATATTCCTCTCGACATAGTATGTGCCCGATTGTGTTGAGTGCTGGTCGTCATGTTGAATGAAGCCTTCCTGGACATATCCACCAGCCTGATCCAAAGTGATGGTTTCGTTTGAGAACTCAGATCCACGGAAATATGAACCAACGACATCCAATGGCGGAAGCCCCTTTCCGTCACTTTCTTGTGAACGGTAAGGCGGACTGGCAGCCAGGAGCAGCATCAAAAGAACAGGGAACGAGCGGAACATCGTGATCTTCATGGTACACCTCGCTTTCCTTCCAGCAATGCGAGCGATCCTAACCCCATCATTCGCTGTTTGATCCTCGATTCCTCTCTGGTCTGCCTACACTCGATTATGGTAACAGGAATCGAACGATCCCTGGAGAATAAGAAACGACGGAAGGGCACGTACAGAATCAAGGGGCAGAACACTCATGGGGCAGACAGGCAAACGAAAATGGGGATGGCT
>Ga0070734_10001788_pt1 | contig 29188 bp, 26 predicted proteins | sample Coa_R1_8_FD_66444 | JGI IMG/M metagenome (GOLD analysis project Ga0070734, IMG submission 66444) | Surface soil microbial communities from Centralia Pennsylvania, which are recovering from an underground coalmine fire - Coalmine... | ecosystem: Environmental > Terrestrial > Soil > Unclassified ... | reverse complement strand
CGCGCTTGTCCAACTCGAGAATTTCGGCGGGCGCTACCCGAGCCAGCTTTCGGGCGGACAGCGTCAGCGCGTTGCGCTGGCGCGCGCGCTTGCGATCGAACCGCGCCTGCTTCTGCTCGACGAACCGTTCGGCGCGCTCGACGCGAAGGTGCGCAAGGACCTCCGGCTGTGGCTTCGCCAATTGCACGAGCGGCTGGGCCTTACGACCGTCTTCGTCACCCATGACCAGGACGAAGCCCTTGCGCTCGCCGATCTCGTGGCGGTGATGAACGAAGGCACAATCGAGCAGATCGGAACGCCGGAGGAGTTGCGGCGCTCACCGGCGAATGCCTTCGTTGCGCAATTCCTCGGGCTTTCGGAACCGGGCGCGCCGCGGAATGGCGGCGCCAAGGTCGTCCCGCTGCACTGAACTTGCGCCGCCACCGCGGCGCCCAGGTCATCCGTGTTGCGGCGTTGCCGCGGGAGCCATGCGCTCGCAGAAGCGGAGGACATTTCCGAACGGATCGGCGACGGTCGTTTCGAGCGTTCCCCAGGACGTCTTCTCGAGCTCAGGGCGGGCGTAGCGATAGCCCTTCGCGCTGATCTCGCGATGGAACGCTTCCACGCCACGCATCATCACACGCAAGCGCGCGCCAGGGCTCGCGTCGCCATGATGCTCGCTCAGATGCAGGACGAGCCCGCCGCGCGAGACCTGGCGGTACAGCGGCGCCTTCTCATCGAAGCGGTGGTCCCAATCGACGGCAAAACCAAGAAAGCCGCCATAAAACTCGTCGGCTTTCGCGACATCGAAGATGCGCAGGATCGGAATGACAGCGTCAAATCGGAAATCCATGGTCCTCACCGAAAAGGCCGGCGGAGAAATCATAGGTCATTTCGGGCGACGAAATCCCTTCGACATGCGAAACTGCGGAAGTTCCGCGGCGAGGACCTGACCATGGCCGTTCCATTTTCCGTCGAGCCTCTCAAGGACGCGACCTTCGGAGCGACGGTCACTGGCCTGAAGCTCACCGCACTCGACGATGATGCGTTCGCGCGGCTCTACCGTCTCTGGCTCGATTACGCACTCCTGATCTTTCCCGGGCAGCATCTGAGCCGAGCCGAGCAGACCGCGTTCGCGAAGCGCTTCGGCCCGCTCGAATTCGAGACCGCCCCGATCAGCAATGTGCGGAGCGACGGCAGCGTGAGACCGGACGACCTTTCCGACGGCGTGATCAAGATCCTGCGCGGCAACATGAGCTGGCACAGCGACTCGACCTACATGCCTGTGCAGGCGAAGGGCGCGGTGTTCTCGGCCGAGGTGGTGCCCTCAAAGGACGGCGAAACCGGATGGGCCGACATGCGCGCCGCTTACGATGCGCTTTCGCCTGCGATGAAGGAGCGCTTCAGCCATCTCAGCGCCTATCACTCGCTCCATTATAGCCAGGCGAAGCTCGGCCATTCAGAAGAGAACATGGGCGGCTATAGCGGTTACGGCTTCCAGGTGAAGAACCCGCCGTTGCGCCCGCTGGTGAAGACGCACCCCGAGACCGCCCGGAAGATCCTGCTGATCGGACGGCACGCCTTCGGCATTCCAGGACTGGATGAAAAGGAATCCGAGCAACTACTGGACGAGCTTTGCGACTTCGCCTGCAAACCGCCGCGGATCCACTATCACGCGTGGAAGCCGGGCGATGCGGTCGTCTGGGACAACCGCGCGCTCATGCATCGCGCATGCGCATGGGACATGAAAGAGCCGCGGGTGATGTATCACGCGCGGATTGCGGGCGATCCGGTGGCGGAGTTTGCGGGGAGCGGCCCGACGCAGGCTTCACTTTGAACGCGCAGGCAGTTGGCTAGTAAATAATGGCGGCGGCGAGAGGCTTTGGGGGGGACGTCATGCTGCGGAATTCCATATATGGCGCGACGCTCGCTGTCCTTGCCACCCTGATTGCCACTCCAGCGCCAGCACCCACCGCGCACAGATGGAGCAAGGGTGAGTGCACGCACGCGGGTTGCCCAACTCGGAAGCACAAGCCTTACTACGGACAGGCAACCAGTGCTGGCGGCGCGTACAGGCCAGGGGAGTCAGACACGGATTTGCAAAACCAGATGAGCTGCACAAAGGCTCTAACCCAAGCCAAAGCGAACTGTCGAGCAGTGCTCCGCAAAGCAGAACAGTTGCAGGAAAGCTTGGCGGATCGAACGTCCGGGGGAAGCACCCAGACACCACATCCTCACCACGGCAGGTGCGGCGCACACGCTCGTTGCGCACAACGGCCCTGAAGCCGAGGGCCCGTAGGCCGTTCACTCTGCAGCAGGGATCGAGAACTCGAGGCGCGAGCCCTTGCGCATGGGACCGAAATCCGCCGGATAGAATTCGAAGTCGGGCGCCTTGGCGATGCGATGCCGGTCGTCACACACGAATCAAGTGTTCGACGCCCGTGAAGATACAAGAACGCTCTTCATGGAATGAAGAATCTTAGTCAACTCTGTGACCCCGCCGCTGCCGTCAAATACCTTGTTGTCAACGCGTAGCACTATGTCGCCCCCCGAACGCAGCGGATTGCTACTGAGCTGCAAATCTTCATATGCGGTTCCAGTTAGATCAATCACAACACGCCAGCCTGGATTGTCGGTACTGGCGATTTCGATTCCAAAGTCGTGCTCCCACTCACCGTCGCACTGTTCGACCATGAAGGCTTGAAGCCAGAGTAGAGGATCGTTGTCAGCGCTCATTCGTTGACCTCCGAGTTTGGGCCATTCGATCTCGCCCACGTAAATAAATTTTGCAATTGCGAGACCCAGAAGGCCTGCCATCACGGAAGAAAACAGGAAAATTGCGGTGTCCACTTAGGCGCAGGCTCATACGCTTCAATAGAATTCACAATCACGCCCACAACGGAGCGCATGGCCGATCACATCGGCGAGGCGCTTCTGTCCTTGGAGACCCTTGGGCATGAGCGCTAGTATTCCACGAACGAATAACCGCTGAAATGAAAATGGACTGGCGATACGAGCATTTGCAGACGCAGCCATATCTTCGTGGCGTGCGGCTTCAGCTCATGAAATATCGCGCGTATCGGCCTGGCTGGGAGCACGATCATTGCGTCGGATGCTGGGCGAAGTTCGCGGAACATGACGATCCTGTCGAACCTATTGAGCATGAGGGTTACACGACTACGGGCGAATATAAGCACGGCGCACAGTACGAATGGGTCTGCCCAAGGTGCTTCTCGGATTTCAGAGAGGCAATGGGCTGGACAGTCGTGTGAAGCCCAAACTGTCACAGTGCCCAACGGTCCGTTGGCGGGCGCGCACTTCGAAATCGGGGCCATGAGCGCGGAGCACGCACTACGATGATCGAAGCGGCAAACCCGCCGAAGAAGCGCGGGCCGGCCGTATGAGAAGGCGGTAGCGCGAGACAATGGTTGCGCGGCGGAAGCGATCAATCGAGGCGATCATCAGGCTTGATGGACTCAAACTCCATTGGCGGCTCTACCGCGAGCCACAATGGACAACGGAAGACGGTTACAAAGGCCACTCGATAATTGTTCGGGTCGCAGAAGGCACGGGCAGAGAACTGCTGCTCGAATATCCGTTTCCAAAGAAAAAACCCAATGGGATCCCGCACTTTCCAGTGCGTCCGAAAATTGTGCTGAAGGCGGTCGAAGCAGATATTCGTCGCGCCATGGCCGCTGGATGGAATCCAACTTCACGTGGCAAGACGTTTGCGTTTCAAGTGCCCGAAAATTCAAACTGAGACAAACCCAGCAACAACGCGCCACCATTGTTCGACGACCGCGAGCCCATTTCCGCTCATACATCCGCCCGTCACCCGACGTTATTCGGGCGACAGGAGCAACGGTGCCGTCGGAGGCTGCAAATGGGAAATGTTGCTCCTATCACTAATTCTCTCCACTAATTCTCTCCCAAGTCGTCCACCGAAGCCGACATGGCAATGACCAATGAGTGTGAACTTCTACCAATTTCATGATGACGAAATGAGGCCGGGTCTAATCTGTGTTGGCCCCACCAAAGTCGTTTGTCCAATTCTTTCTGCAAAAGATTTTGTTCGTCACTTCCACGGCTACTGCCTGTACACCGATCTCGAAACTGGAGAGCATTTCATTGGTGTTTCTCGAGTGAGGAGTGCATCGAGGTTTCGACGGTTGATGAGGGAAGCAGGCGTGGAATTCACGTTGTGTGAATACCTGCCAGCCAGCTTCAAGCCTGGAGGTCCTAAGGGTCGAGCTACTCCGTGGGACGGAGTTCGACAGAACTAGGTTGGATTAAGCAGCTGTCTTCAGGTTTTGGTTAGGACCCGTCCCGACTACGAAATCCGCCGCAAGATTTCTAGAAACGTCCGGTTGGCGACAAAGCCGTACGCATTTCCATCCGCGCCGATCTTCCGCCGCAGAGCCGGCTGCGCCAATCTCTCTGGATGGCCCGCCTTGCCCGCTTCGTCGTTCCCGGATTCCCGCACCACGTGACTGCGCGCGGCAACAGGCGCGAGCCTTTATCGCGACATTCTCGGCGAACAGATGGAAAAGGCGCGGGTCGAAGTGTGGGCCTACTGCCTGATGCCGAACCATGTCCACCTGATTCTCTGTCCCGCGGTGGAGACGGGTCTCGCTCGCGCCATGGGTGCAGCCCATCGCAGGTGGGCCAACCACATCAATGCGCGCGGCCGCTGGCGGGGACATCTCTTCGATGGCCGGTATGCGTCGGTGGCGACGGACGAGCCCCACTTCGTCACGGCCGTGCGCCATGTGGCGCTCAATCCCGTGCGCGCGCGGCTGGTGCCGGCGGCCGAGGAGTGGCCATGGTCCGGTGTGCGCGCGCATCTCAAAGGCGAGAACGACAGCCTGGTCGTCGTCGAACCGGTGCTTCGGCGCGTGAAAGATTTCGCGGCCTTGATCCGCACGCCGGCAAACGACGGAACCTTCGCGCCGCTTCGCGCAGCCGAGCTGATCGGCCGTCCCCTGGGCAGCGACGAATTCATTTGCGGTCTCGAACGGATGCTCGGGCTCAGGATCGCCCGGGGCGCACCGGGACGAAAGAAGCCGGAGGTTCTCTTCGCGCAGTCCGATCTCTTCGGGTGCTGATAGGCTGCGAGGGCAACGTTGCTCCTGTCACCGATTACTTCAGCTGGTATGCTTCCAACACCGCGGGGGTTGGATGTCTTTTAGAAGTTTCACTTTGGGTTTGGCTCGCCTACTTGTCCTCCTGATGGCGCTCGGGGTCATCACGTTTGTACTTAGCGGTTTGGTCGCATCGTACTCGAAGTACTATTTCTATGGGCGGTTCAATGACGCCAACGATCGATCCCTCTATATGGCAGCAGCGTCATTCTGGGATGAGAACTTCGGTCTGATTGGAATCGCGAATGGTCAGAGGAACGTGGACATCGTATTTGAGCCGGAGGAGTGGGACCGTTTCGTTGCCCTTTGGCGGAAGGCAGATTCCTTTCACCAAACCAACCCCACATTCGTTGGTGCCCTTTCCGAAACTGACGCGAGCAATGCTCGCATCTTCCTGATAGCGGGGCCAAAGGTGCAGTTCGTACTTCGCGAAGGAGACGATTGTGTCATATTCGAGCTGCCGCGTTCGGATGGGCAGATCTTCGATCTTGCGTTGATGCGCGTGAAAGATCATCTAGCTGGCAAGATCACTGCCGCCGGACATTCTGAAGGTCCGGGAGGTGGTTTTCGTGATGCAGTCGAAGCGCTTCAACATTGGCCTCCGGCACCCCCTGATAAGCCGCAGTGCTGACTCTGTTGGGCCAGAACGCTTGCCGCGCCTGCTTCACCAAATCCAATAGAGGTTGACATCGCCCTGCATCCACAGGCGGAGCCAATCGGCAACAAACAAGAACCCGATGAGTGCCGAGGCAGCAGCGATGCTCAAGCTGACTACCGGCCGATATCGTCTGAGCCAAATCGATCCGACCGAGAGCGTTATGCCCGCAAACATTAGACACCAGAGCCCGATTGCCAGAGGAGACAGCGGGTCTCCCCATTTCTCATAATCAATTATTTCGGCATCCCACAAAGCGATTGCGGCGAACGCCCACGATAATGCTCCGCTAAGGCCCAGAAACTTTGACGCTTCGTTCAATGCACATGTCCTCACGAAGCCCGCCCACGCTACATCGCCCCAGCACGTCCCGGTAAGTGCCGCTGAGCGCTCACTCTGGTTCAGCACCTTACGCCATCACTGGGGCTTGTGCGCGTGCCGACCGGGCACGGCTTGGCTCAAGCCAACTTCAAATTGATGCACCGACGGGCGAACCCTAGGTGTGGTAGATTGTGCTGATGAGACTGAAGATCGCTCTCGCCACCGAGAGTGCCTTCGCAATCAGCTTGGCGAGCGCAGCCTGCATGCCTTGACGAGACTGAGTTTGAACAAAAGAGAAACCCTGCGAGTTCTGCTAGTTGACGCGAAAAAGAGGCGCTTGCGGATTTCGCGAGTGTCTATCGATGTCATTTTCTATGTGAACGGGAATAAGCGATACGATTTTGATGCCGGGCGAACGACATCAAGTGGCGTCTGTGTAGCTCCGTACCGAGTCTTTGAAGCCACCCGCGCTAAGAATCAAAGAATATTTCTAATGGACTACAACACGTCGATTGAAGATTGCGATCCGGAAGTGTCGATTCACGTTCCAACAAAAGAAGAGCTTCATGCGCGATATGAGGCCGTGAGGAAATGGTTCCCCCATAGAGCGCTCCGACAATGGCTGATGCTCCGCACCAGCAACAACGACCGCGTGATCGCGCAAGACGTTTGGGTCAAGCTTGAAGGGCGCGGCACAACTACAGCGCGGCTTCTCTCTCACCTGCACTAACGTAGTGGATGTGCGGCACTACAAATTCATCGAACTCGACGGTTCAGAAGAGAAATCCAGAGGACCGGCACTGGAGGTCTACGCATCCGGTGCGGTCTGGCATCTTTCAAATTAGGACACCTACTCGATCCTGCGCTCGCTGGTTCTACGACGACGTGCAACGAATTGGTTCGGCCTGATACGGCCATCCCCATCAAGTGTGCGCCCTAACTGGGCCGCGTCAACGGATGAGACGTTCTGACGATCCGATACGCGTGGGATACGACAGCTGATTGAAGCGCCGTGCTTATGCAAGCCATAAGGGAGTAAACGACGGGTCGCACCCACGGTCCGCTCAACATATCCGCATAGGCAGCCGGATACCAGGCGAGAAGTGCGCGAAGGATGCAGATGTAGGGAACCAAAATCGCGAGGCCGATGGGCAGCACCGCGAGTAGCTCCGCCAAGAAGAGTTTAACCGCCCACCCGCGCGTCAGCCGCCAGCTATCCGCAATCCGGTCCGTCCATCGTGCGACGTGCTCTCCGACTGCCACGGAAGGGATCACAAAGGAAAGGCGCAGAAGGAGGTAGATCAACGCGACCACGAGCGGCAACCTGAGGATACTGAGCCCGAAAAGAATCGGCACGGCTAGCAGAGCTGACGCCGCGATAAGCAGAACGCCCCAGCAAGCTACAGCGGCTATCCTTTGCCACTGGAGGGAACGCGCTGACTCCCCGAGCAGAACCAATCGGCACACGGGCACAGTGATTGCAGACAACGGGAGCAGAAGAACAACTTCCAGGCCGAACAGGCCTGCGGCCGCCAAACCAAGAACCGATCGCGAGAATGGTTGGGCTGCAAGAGACTCGAGGTGGGCGCGCGTACTCTCGAGAACAACGACAAGCAAGAAGGTGAAAACCAACGGGAGGCGCAACTCTCTCCAGACTTTAGCTGCGTCCCGACGGGCCTCTCTCGCGAGGAAAGTTATGGAGCCGGGTGCGACCGCCGGATCGGCTGCGCCTTCCACCATTCGGACTGTCTACCTCCTCAAAGCGAAAGGGATGACCCGTTTCATGCATCCTTGAATTAAGACGCGCTCGCGGGCCTCAAACAGCCCCTTGGGCCCAAAAGTGTTACCCATGTCTCCGGAATAACCCGTTACCCATGTGTCCGGTACGGACCCCGACCCCAACTGGGTGGCGGACAGGGAGGGATTGCGAAAATGCGCGAGGACAATCGCGCATTTTCGTCCTCGGGCATCGCCCTCGGATCGCCTTCGCTGACGCTCGGCGCCCAAATCGCCTGACGGCGATTTGTCGAACAAGGATCCGTTCACCGCTCCCTGCTCACACGTGTCGACGTCGAACACAGCAACGTCGCGGATTTGGCGGATTAGGTGACAGGAGCAACGTTCCCCGGCGTGACGATCGCTGTCACCGGTCCGAGACATTGAAGTTAAATCGACCCCGAACTGAGTCATGGATGAGCGCTTAGCAAATGGGGAACGTTGCTCGTGTCACCGGAATCTAACGTCCCTAGTCGAAGATAGGTTGATGCTGCACAAGAGATCCGAACACGTACAGCAGAATACAACCAGTGGCGAAAACGGCTAAGCCGGCAAAGAGTGCGCGCCTGTGAACTCGGCCACCAGGTACTTTATCCGCGGCTCTGAGCACGCAATCTACCCGCCTGAAGACCTGATTTGAGAGTCGGCCCTCGATTCTCGCTTGCCTCAGCTTTCTGTTTAGTGCCGCTATGTGATAAGCAAGATATGCCCATGCAGCCACCACGACGATGATGAGCAAATAGGCGACTGCCCTCTGCCAGAGCGACATCGTCGAGAAAATCAGATGTGCAGGGTATTGGCTCATTGCACGGAAGGTTTGCTCATTTCGTTGGAGGAATCCTGCCTCCAGGATCGCGAGTCAGCCACAAATTGCCCAACAGTCCCAAAGCGCCGACGCCGAAAGCCGTGAACAAGATATGTTCAGCAAGTAAGAGGGTGTCCAGTTGAGCACGACTTATGTAAATCGTCGTGCTCTTCCAGGCATGAGGAATGACCTGCCCCGTCGCCAAATTCGGCGTGCGCGGAAATCCTACGAAACGCCAATTCATATAGTAGTCAAATGCGCCAGCACCCAGCCCGACGATGACCGCGGCTAAAGCTACCGCCCTGAAAATCGACGCGGCGATTCGCCGGCTTCCCGCCACCAATTTCTCCATCGTCAATAAACGCTGGCGTAAGTAACACCTACACTTTGCGCCGCGCCTAGATCCTCGATGGCCTCCCCGACGACGTAGTCTCCCGCGCGTTTGCGCAAGGCCGAATTCAGTCCAGAGCGATAGGCACGTGGGTCCATTTTTCTTTCCGCTGGCGGACAGGGAGGGATTGCGAAAATGCGCGAGGACAATCGCGCATTTTTCGTCCTCGGGCTTAGCCCTCGGATCGCCTTCGCTGACGCTTGGCGCCCAAATCGCCTGACGGCGATTTGTCGAACAAGGGCTCGTTCACCGCTCCCTGCTCACGAGCGGAAAGAAAATGGGTCCCACAGGGCCCATTTTCTTTCCGCTGGCGGACAGGGAGGGATTCGAACCCTCGAAACGGTTCGTCACCGTTTACACACTTTCCAGGCGTGCGCCTTCAACCGCTCGGCCACCTGTCCTAAGGGCTCGCGACATATAGCGAGCGGAGGGACGCCGCAAGCGTTCGCAATAACCTCGCGATCGAGCCCAATTTTGACTTCCGTGTTCATGGGTGGCCGGTACGGCGGCTGGCACCGCCGACCGGCCCTGACGGTCTTGTTGGTGTATCGCTAGAAGCCTTCGCGCAACGGGTAGTCGCAAACGATCGCCTTGCCGGCGGACAGCGCTTTCACAGAATGTTTCGTGTGCGCGGGCACGATGGCGATCATGCCGGGGCCGGCGACTTTCGTCTCGCTGCCGATCGTCACTTCAAGTTTTCCTTCGACCACGTGCCAGACTTCTTCCTGGAGATGGCCGTGCTCGTGAATGGTCGCGCCTGCCTCGAACTGCCAATGCGCGAAGGTCATCTGCGGCGAATGAAAGATGCGCCCCCGCCAGCCGGGACGCTTTTCGTTGATGGGGATGTCATGGGTATCGAGGAAGGGCATGGGCAGGACCCCGATGCGCAGACGGTCAGCTCAGCGCAATACACGAGCACCATAACACGCGCGGTCGGAGCGCGCGGCACGCCGAATTGGCTATTCGGCGCGCCCCACCCCGAAATTTGCGTCCCGCAAATTTCGACCCTCCCTCCCTCTTCCCTCGCCGCTTCGCGGCTCGCCGAGGGCAGGCTCGGGAGGGTCGAGATTTTCCTAATCCGTGCCGGCGCGGCCAAGACCGAGATCGTGCTCCGCGGCCACGATCGAGATCGTGTACCCCGCGACCACGTCGAAGAGGCACATCGCCACGATGAAGAAGAAGGGCGAGGTCGCAAACCCCTTGAGCGTGATGAAGCAGATGAGCGCGATCACAAAGGTCAGCATCGAGAACGCGTGATTGATGATCTCGCGCGCGGTGGTGCGCGTCGCCTTCACGATCTCGACGAAGAGCATGATCAGCGCCACCAGCTCGACGAGATCCCCGATCGTGAACGTCCAGGGCTGGCCGGAGAACATCGGGATCGTGATCCCGTTGCCCATGATCCTTGCGATGTCTTCGTGGCCGGTGATGCCGCCACCGAAGGCAAACAGCATGTAGACGATGACCGGAATGATCATCAGCGGAAATATACGCAGCACGAAATCCCTCCCCTGATCCCCAAGGCTCGCCTTTTAGCATACCGGCCCAAAAAAGCCGAAGCGCACGCGGATCAGGTACCGGCAGCGGCGCGGAGTGCTGCGCGTTCGCGGAAAATCAGGAAGAGATTGCGGACATAGACGATAAGCCCGCCAGCCTGCCCGATCGAGAGCGGCACGCTTTTCAGATGGAGCGTATAGGCGAGCGTGATGAGGCCGCCGCCGATGCTGCAATACCAGAACGCGACCGGGATCACGCTTCGCCCCTCGCGTTCGCTCTGGAACCATTGCACGGCGAAACGCGAGGCGAAGAGCGCGGTGCCGACACCGCCGACCAGCGCCCAGACATGCTCGTTGGTGAACCAGCCTTCGATGCTCATGCGATCTCTTCCGTTTCGACCGGGTGCTTCAGGCGGCGCTGCAACCAGCGCACGCCCATGAGGTCGGTAATGCCGACCATCATCCTGCGGAAATTCGTGTACTTGGAGCGGCCGTGCAGCCGCGGGCGATGGTTGACGTCGACATAGCCGACGGTGAAGCCCTCGCGCAGCATCAGCGTGATCAGGTAGCGATGGAGGTTGTCGAAATAGGGAAGCGCTAAGAACGCGTCCCGCCGGAACGCCTTGAGGCCGCAACCTGTGTCGACGGCACCATCACCCAGGAGACGCGAACGCACGCCGTTGGCAATCCGCGAGGCCGCGCGACGGGCAAATGTGTCCTGGCGCTTCTTGCGGATGCCGGACACAAGACCGACCCGGCCGCTCCGGTCTGCATTGAAGGCAGCGACCAGCTTCGGAATGTCGGCGGGGTCGTTCTGGCCGTCGCCATCGAGCGTGACGATGACCGGCGCGCGCGCTGCGCGCACACCGGTCCGGATCGCGCGGCTCTGGCCGGCATTGGAGCTGTGCCGCAGAATGCGAAGCGATCCGATTTCGGGTTTCAGCCGCGCCAGCTCGGCCGCCGTACCGTCGCTCGACCCGTCATCGACGAAGATGATTTCGCTCGCCGGCAGCCCCTCCAGCGTCGCAGCGATCTCGCGCGCCAGAGGTGCGACGTTCGCCGCCTCATCCTTGACCGGGACGACGACGGAGAGCTGAGGCGCGGTTGTTCCGTTCGGTTCCGGCATGCCTTAGATTTCTTCGGGGCGATACGCTTTCCCGACAGACTGTGCCCCCGCGCGTCTTATACGAGGCGCGAGCCGCTCCCAAAACAGGCCCGCCGCGAGATGAGTGCAGTGCAGACCGGCAACGGACATGCCGGAAAGGGCGAAACGGAGTTGGCGGGTTCATTCGAAAGGTTCTACGCGCTCGTCCTTAGATGGCCACGCGCATCCCTTGCGCTCCTGGCGCTGATGCTGTGGCTGCCAACGGCCGCGACCCTGCCGCCGATGGACCGTGACGAAAGCCGGTTCGCGCAGTCCTCGAAGCAGATGCTCGAATCGCGCGATTTCGTCGATATCCGGTTTGGGACCGAACCCCGCTACAACAAGCCCGTCGGCATCTACTGGGTGCAGGCGGCCGCGACCGAGATTGCGGGGTTCGGTCATCGCGATCGCATCTGGACATACCGCATTGCATCGCTTCTCGGAGGCATCGCGGCCGCGTGGCTGACATTCTGGTGCATGAGCGCCTTCGCGCCGGACCGGACGGCCTTTGCCGGCGCGGCCCTACTTGCCTCGACACTGCTTCTCTCCGCCGAATCCTCGATCGCCACGACCGATGCGCTCAACCTCGCCTGCACGCTCGGTATGCAGGGCCTCCTGCTGCGCGCCTATCTCGCCCGCCGACAGGGCGACAGCCGCGCGCTCCCGCTCTGGCTCTGCCTCGCCGGCTGGGCGAGCCTGGGCGCCAGCATTCTCGTCAAAGGTCCGGTGGGCATTGGCGTCTGCGCCGTTACTGCGCTGGCGCTGTCGCTCTGGGACCGCGATGCGCGGTGGCTCTCCGGCACGAGACCCATGTTCGGCATTCTGTTCGCGGCGGCTGTTGTCGCGCCTTGGGCGATCGCGATCGCGCTTCAGAGCCATGGTGCGTTCTACCAGCAGTCACTCGGGCATGACTTCGCGGCGAAGCTCGCGCGCGGGCAGGAATCGCATGGAGCGCTGCCGGGGTATTACCTCGCGCTGGTAACGCTGACCTTCTGGCCGGCAACCCTCTTCATGATCCCGGCGCTCCGGAGTGCCGTCGAAGCGCGCGCCGAGCCGGCGGTGCGATTCCTCCTCGCCTGGGCGACCGGCTCCTGGCTTCTTTTCGAAGCGGTACCCACCAAGCTCCCGCACTACATCCTTCCCGCCTATCCGGCGCTGGCGATGCTTTGCGCGCTTTTCATCGGAGCGAAGCGGATAGAGATCCGAACCCAATCCGGCTGGGCGATCGCAGGGCTGGTCCAGCACGCGCTGGGCTTCCTGGTGTTGGTTGCAGCACTCGTCCTGTTGCCCTCCCGTTACGGCCAGGCACCGGGAATGGCGGTCCTCGTCCTCGGCGTCCTCGCGGCGGCCGCCACGGCGTTCGCGCTCGCCCGAGCCTGGCAAGGACAGCGCCCGCGCGCCGCAGCAGGATGCATCATCGCCTCGCTCGCGCTCTATGCAGCATTGGCGGCCGATGTTCCCTCGGTCAGCGCACTCTGGGTCAGTCCACGCCTGGCCGCTCTTGTCGCGGAAGCGAGCCGGCCCGGCGATCCACCCGTCATATCGGCCGGTTTTGTCGAGCCGAGCCTCGTCTTCCTTCTGGGCACCGGGACCCGGCTTGCCGACGAGGGCGGCAAAGCCGCGGCACTGGTTTCACTGCGCGGCGGTCTCGTGCTCGTCGAGGCGCGGGACCGGACAGCGTTCATGGCCGCGCTCAGGAATGCGCGCGCCAGCATCGAAGAGCAGGGCGAGGTGAAGGGCCTCAACTATTCGCGGGGTCGCGCCGTCGACGTCGTCCTCTATCGCGTGACCCCCGGACCCTCTTCGAAGACCGATTGAGAGCGCGCACATCGCGCATCGACGATCGACCCCGCAGGTCTGACCAACTCCACTCTTAACCGCTCCTCAATCGACTGCTCGTACAGCTTCGCGTGTTGGGGATGAGCGACGCGATCATCACCGCGCGAGGCTCTTTCTCTTGACGCATGTTTTGAAGCCACTAAGTATGCGCGAGTCGTTTTGTCCGCCGACGGGGAGTCGCTGGGGCTTTCGCGGGACCGGACGATCGTGAGGTCACACAGGGCGACGATGAGTCTCCAACTGGTGCGGGGGCGCGAACTCAAGCCTCCGTTGCGGGAGCAAGAGAACAAGACGCCGGAGCCAAGACCCGGCACCCCGCACAAGGAAGCACCGTCCCTCCTCCCTCATTCACCCAAGACCACCTCGAGGACGGCGCTTCGCTTCCCCGTCAGTCCCGAGACCCGTTCCTTCTATCAACGCTTCTATCCTGGCACCTCCACCATCGAGTGGAATGACTGGCGCTGGCAGATGCGTTCCCGCATCCGCGCGCTCCCTGAACTCGAACGCATTTTCCGGCTGTCCCGCGATGAGCGCGCCGCGGTCTCACGCCACGAGGGCGCACTGCCCGTAGGCATTACGCCCTATTACGCCAGCCTCATGGGTCTCAAAGACCCTCGCGAGCCGCTCCGGCGCACCCACATCATGACCGGGGACGAGTACCTGCTCAGTCCCGGCGAGGACGACGACCCCTTAAGCGAAGACCATGACACGGTGGTGCCGGGCCTGGTTCATCGCTATCCCGACCGCGTCCTCTTTCTCACCACCGGCACCTGCTCGACCTATTGCCGCTATTGCACGCGCTCGCGTCTCGTCGGCAATCCCGGGGGGGAGTACCAGTTCTCGACACGTCAATGGGAACGGGCGCTCACCTATCTCGAGGCGCACCGCGAAGTCCGCGACGTGCTGCTTTCAGGCGGGGATCCGCTCACAATCGGCGACGAGAAGCTCGACTGGCTGCTGGGCCGGCTGCGGGCCATCAAGCATATCGAATTCCTCCGCATCGGGACAAAGATCCCGGTGGTATTGCCGCAGCGGATCACCAAGTCCTTCGTGAAGATGCTGAAGAAGCATCATCCGCTCTGGCTCAGCATCCACTTCACCCATCCGGCCGAACTCACGCCGGAAGTGACAGAGTCGCTGGCACGGCTTGCCGATGCCGGCATTCCGCTCGGAAGCCAGACGGTGCTGCTCAAGGGCGTCAACGACCAAGCAAAGACGATGATGCGGCTGATGCACGGCCTGCTCGTGCGGCGGGTGAAGCCCTACTATCTCTATCAGTGTGACCCGATCCGCGGCTCAGCCCATTTCCGCACCGGCGTCGACAAGGGGCTGGAGATCATCGCGGCGTTGCGCGGGCACACGACCGGCTACGCCACGCCGATGTTCGTGGTCGATGCGCCGGGCGGCGGCGGCAAAATCCAGCTCGCGCCCGACCCGGTCGCAGGCCGCGACGGCGACAATCTCCTCCTCAGGAATTTCGAGGGCCGCATCTACCGGTATCCCGACCCCGGCGGTTCCCTCGGGCGCAGCGCCTGACAGTCGCATGCGCATCGGTATCACGTACGACCTCAAGGCCGAGGCCCTCGCTCTGGGAGCGAGCGCGGAGGACGCCGCCGAATTCGATGTGCCCGAGACCATCGATGCGATCGCGGACGCGCTCGCGGGTCTCGGTTTCGAGCCGGTCAGAATTGGAAATGTGCGGCGCCTGGCAGAAGCCCTAGTCAGGGGCGAGCGCTTCGACGCGGTTTTCAACATCTGCGAAGGCGTCCGCGGTCTCGCACGCGAAGCCCAGGTCCCGGCCCTGCTGGAGGCCTACGACGTTCCTTACGTGTTCTCGGATCCGCTGACGCTTGCGCTTTCCCTCGACAAGGCGATGGCGAAGCGCGTGGTGCGCGATCATGGCGTACCGACGCCGGATTTCGCGGTCGTCGAGCATCTGTCGCACGTCAGATCGTGCGCCCTGCCCTTTCCGCTGTTCCTCAAACCGGTTTCCGAAGGTTCGGGAAAGGGGATCGACGAGCACGCCAGGGTAGACGATACGGCTTCGTTCGAGCGTGTCGCCGCGCGCCTGCTCACGCGCTTCGATCAACCGGTGCTTGCCGAGACCTTTCTTTCCGGTCGCGAGTTCACCGTCGGGATCACCGGCTCGGGCGAAGAGGCGACGATCCTCGGCGTGAGCGAGATCGGCCGCACGGCGAAGTTCGTGGGCCCCGGGTATGGCTACGCCAACAAGGAAGAAGGCTGGGAGGACAAGGTCGATATCCATCTCGCAGAGGATTCCGCTGCACAGGCCGCCGGCGAGGTCGCGCTGAAGGCATGGCGGGCGCTGCGATGCCGCGATGGCGGCCGGGTCGACATCAGGAATGACGGCCAGGACCGGCCCCACTTCATCGAGGTCAATCCGCTCGCCGGGCTGCGCCCGAATTATTCCGATCTCTGTCTCATCGCGGGCTTCCGGAACGTGTCGTACCAGGAGCTGATTGGCCGAATCATGGAATCCTTTCTGCGCCGATATCCGGAGCTCCGCTCGATCCGACGCGCAGCCGCATGACACCCAAACGGATTCTCATCCTCCATTCCGATGTTGCGCCGGACGCACCGCCGGACGAACTCGACACGCTTGACCAGGTCGAAGCCATCAGCGCCGCACTGACGGAACGTGGTCACGCGATCACGACCGCGGCCTATCCGGGAAGCCCACCCGGACTCGCGGCGCTCGCAGACCAGCACGCACCGGAGGTGGTCTTCAATCTGGTCGAAGCCGTCGAAGGTTCGGGCGCCCGAGCCGTGGAAGTGCCCGGGATGCTCGATGCGCTCGGGATCCCTTACACAGGAGCACGCGAACAGGCGTTGGTCGAAGCGGGCAACAAGCCTTTCGCCAAGAAGAAGCTCCGCGATGCCGGGCTTCCCACCCCCGACTGGAGCGAGCCGCCCGACTGGGACGGCATCGGCGAGCGGCCAATGATCGTGAAATCGGCGCTCGAGGATTGCTCGCTCGGTCTCGATGACGGCGCGATCGTAACCGGGGCCGAAGCGGTTCGCCGGCGCGCAGCGCAGAGTGCCGCCGCGCATGGCGGGCGCTGGTTCGCGGAGTCCTATGTCGATGGCCGGGAATTCAACGTCGCCGTGCTCCAGAACGGCAAGGGCCCGATCGTCCTGCCGCTCGCCGAAATGACGTTCCAGGAATGGCAGCCCGAGCGGCCGCGCATCGTCGGCTATCGCGCCAAGTGGGACGACGATTCCTTCGAATCCACGCGCACGGTCCGCGCCTTCGGCGTCGACGAAAGCGAGCCGGGTCTCGCTCGCGCCTTGCGCACGCTCGCTGCCAATGCATGGCGCCTGTTCGGCATCCACGGCTACGCGCGGGTGGATTTTCGCGTGGGGGCAGATGGAGCGCCCACTATTCTCGAACTCAACCCCAATCCCTGTCTCTCGCCAGACGCGGGCTTTGCCGCAGCAGCGGCAAAAATGGGTCTTTCCTACGCGGACGTGATGGAGCGCATCGTCGCGGCGGCGCTCGCGTGAGCGTCATCGCGCTCGGGAAATCCTATCCTTCGATTTTCGCACGCCCCGTCATCAAGTCTGTCGACTCGCGAATCTTTTCCTTTCGCTATTTTCGCGATTGCATGTCGTGCACGTTCTGCAAAGACCAGTGCTGTGAACACGGCGTCGACATCGATGCCGGCAATGCCGAGCATGTTCTCGGGCTTGGCGAAGCGTTCGAAGCCTATGTGGGCCGGCCGATGGCGTTCTGGTTCACGGAGGAAGAAGGCGCCGATTCCGAATTTCCGTCGGGCCGGCGCCGCCGCACCGCCGTCGCTGACGGATATTGCGTTTTTCATGATCGCATCCGCCGCGGATGCAAGATCCACGCCTGGTCGCTCGCGCATGGGCTCGACCATCGCCGCCTCAAGCCGCTCGTGAGCCTTCTCTTCCCCGTTACCTTCGAGGCGGGCGTGCTGATGCCGAGTAACGAGATTCTCGACGGCACGCTCATATGCAGCGGCGAAGGAGAGTCTCTCTACGCCGGCGCCCGCGACGAGATCGCGTATTTCTTCGGGCGTGAGCTTGTCGTCGCACTCGATGGGCTTGCAGCGCACACGCCGTGAGCAATTCGCCGGGGACAGCAGCTCTCGCTCGTAGCGCCGAACTCTCTATGATGTGATGGCGCCCCAGTGGAACATGAGTCCGGTACCACCCATCCGCCAAGAGTCATTCGGCGCCCAGACGTGCGCCGGCTGGGTGGCCCGGATCCCTGCTTCCGCAGGGCCCGGGCCATGACATGTTTTGTTTTGTCTGGTGATTTCCTCACGCGAATTCGCGTGGGACCTTGACCAATTCGCGGTCTCAGTCTCGCCCCTCTCGCGCGAGATATGCGCGCGAAAGAAGGGACTGACCGAGCATCATCCGCGGACGTTCGCGCGCGTTCTCCGCGATGGTGTGCAGCATCGCCGGATGCATGACGTAGATGTCGCCCGCGTCGCCCACAGTCTCGCAAACACGAACCTCCGTGCCCCAGGCCGCGCCACCATCCACCATGAAGCGGCGCTCGCGGTCCTGCGTCTTCTTCGAAAAGAGCGCAGCAAACCAGCGATCTTGCGCGAGCACTGTTTTGACGTCAGCCGAGCGCAGACGTTGTCCGAGCGCGGCGGCGCGTTCGACAATCACGCGGTGCGATCCCGCCACGTAGCAGGTGCCGCCGCCCTTCGGCTCGACGCGTTCCAGCAACACGAAGACCCTTACCAGCGGCACAATGTCGATACTGGTTTCGGGAGGCTGATCGATGTGCCACACGGTGCTCGGCACGTCCCATCGCCCGGTCGGAAAGGTGACGAGCGGCAGGCAAAGGTGTTGCGGCCTTTCCCATTCGCCTTCGCCGAGGAAAGCGTCGGCGATGCTCTGCAGCCCGTCGGCAACATCATCGAACGCACCCTCCCCTACCAATTTCTGGAACTGCGCCGGCCGTTCTTTGGTCCAGGTTTCGCGCCGTTCGCGATCCATGCCAAACCGCGCATGCAGATCGCCCCATAACCGGCCGGCCATTCCGGCCATCATGGACTCGGGGAAGTAGCGTGGAATGCGAAGCATCCCAGCGCGCGCGAATTCGGCGCCTTGTTCCTGCGTGAGAGAAAAGTGAGCAGCCACGGGTCATCTCCAAAGCAAAACGCCCCGCGGTGAACAGCGCGCCCCGGAGAAGACCGGAACGTGATGCCCACCACAGGGCGGTACCCCGTGGCCACCGCTTGGGGCGGTGATCGACATGATCGTCGACAGCCGGAACCTAGAACGGCGTTCGGGATTCGCGCAAGCCCGCTCTAGCGCCAGTCGTCGAGCACGTAGACATCCGGGCGATTGAAGCCTGGTGCGTTCGCTTTCTGCATCGCGACCCCGACGAGGTCCGTTCGAAATTTCCGTCCCACCAACGCCGCGTAAGCGCCGTGACGAGCCATGTTGACGCCGAGGCTCAGACGCTTCGCCTGCCGCTGTCCTGCGTAGGCTTCACAGGCATCGAGAAGGCGCTCGAAATCCTCGCTGGCAGCGGCGCCCGGGCGCGCCGCGCCGAATTTGACGTAACAGGTGCCAGAGCCTGCTTCCGTCCCGCGGCCGACATGGCAGATTGCGAACGCGCGGAGCTGCGAGCCGTCGTACAGAAGGACTGTATCGCCGAGCTTTTGCGCGTCCACGGACCGGATCTCGATCGCGAGATCGAGTCCCTCGAAGATGGACCCGGTGAGCGCGCGACAGTCTTCGATGGCCTGTTCCTTTTCGCCGGCGCCCAGTTCGGAAAGGAGCTTGTATCGGGGCCGATCGGAGGTCAGCCCTGGCGGCTTCGACATCACCGGCGTGAGGGCGCCGGCCCAGTAGCCGAATTTCTGATAGAGCGCGATGTGCTTGGGGCTGTGGCTGAAGGTGAAAAGTCCGGTGTGCCTGCACCGCCAGAGATCGAACTGTTCCATCGTACGCTCGAGCAATCTCTGCGCGATCTTCTGCTCCCACAGGGCCGGTTCGACCGTGAGCGGCCCGAAGAAGCCGAAACTTCCCCAGCGCGCCAGGAAATTGGAGCCTACGAATTTCCCATCCAGTTCGGCCGCAAAAGCGGAATCGGGCGCCGCGGCAAACCGCGTGCGTGCAAAGTCCGCGTCCCCGAACGTCGTGCTCGGGTCGGGAACCCTGAGAAATGTCCCGAACGCGACGCGGAAGATGCGGTCAGCCTCACCGAGGTCACGCTCCTCGAGCGGACGGATCTGAACTGCCACGTTCCCTCCTCAACAATATTTCCAGCGATCATAGCATCGGGCGCCCGACCAGGTTTATCCCCCGGGCTACCAGCAGCTCATGTCGGCAGCGGCTCGATGATCGCCTTGTGCAAGCGCCGCTCGCGCCAGAAGATGAAAAGGCCCGAGGCGATCACGACGGCAGAGCCGAAAATCACGCGTCGCTCGGGAATTTCGCCGAAGAACGCAAGACCGAGCAGCGACGCCCAGATCATAGCGACGTAATCGAACGGCGCGAGCAGCGACGGTTCGGCGAAGCGGTATGAGTAGGTCATGCAAATCTGGCCGATGCCGCCCAGCAGACCGCAGAGCACGAGCCAGAGCGTGGCCGAAGCCGTCAGCGGCGCGCGCCACCAGATCATGGTGAGCGCGCCTGCGATCGCCGTGAACGACATGAAATAGAAGACGATCGTTTCGCTTCGCTCCGTCGTGCTCATCTGCCGGATGAAGATCACGACGAACGCCGAAAGCAGTGCCGCCAGGATGGCGAGCACGGTCCCGAGCGAGGCTCCGCCGCCGGCAAGGCCCCCGACCCCGAGCGGACCTGTCATCAGAAGCACGCCTCCGAAGCCGACGACCACAGCCAGTCCGCGCCAGGGACCAACCTGCTCGCGCAGGATCAGCGCCGCGAGGACGGTGGCGAAAATCGGCATGACGAAGCTGAGGCCCGTCAGCGCGGCGAGCGGAATCAGTTTCAATGCGGCGAAATTCAGGAACATCGAGCCCACGCCCAGGATCGAGCGCAGGAAGTGCACGCCGAGCCGGCGGGTCCGCACGACGGCCTTTGGTCCAACCGTGAACACCGCTGTCGCAAACAGCGGCACAAGCGCAAAAAAGGCGCGGAAGAACACGACCTCGCCCAGCGGCACCGCACCCGCGAGCCTGATCACCACATACATCAGCGAAAAGGAGAGCGTCGCTCCGAGCTTGAGCGCGATTCCGAGCGAAGCACCGCGCATCTCTAAAGCCAGCCCCTCCGCCTAAACCACAGATAAGGAACGATTGCGGAGACGAGCATCGCAACGAGCGAGAGCGGATAGCCCCAGGGTGAAGGCAGGGCCGGCAGATATTTGAAATTGATAATCGAGGCGATCAGCGTAGGCGGCAGAAATATCATCGCCGCTACCGACATGATCTTAATGATGTTGTTCTGGTCGATGTTGATCAGCCCGAGCGTCGCTTCCAGGAGGTAGTTCAGCTTCCCCGACAAATAGGTCGAGTGGTCCTGGAGCGACTGCACGTCGCGACCGAGCGTGCGCAGGCGCAAGCGGATGTCCTCGTCGGCGCGCGCCTCCAATGTCTGGGTGAGGAAACTAAGGAGCCGCGTGATCGAAAGCAGACTCTCGCGCAGTTTCCCCGTGAGATCGTTGCGACGTCCGAGCTCGCGCAGAACGGCCTGGTAGCCGTCGGTATCGAGGCGTGAACCGGGATCGGCATCGAAGATCCTCTGCGAGACGGTTTCGATATTCCGGCCGACGCGCTCGAGAATGTCGGCGAGCCGGTCGACAATGGCATCGAGCAGACCCAAAACGAGCAGTTCGGCGCGCTGTGCCGTCACACCGCCCCGCTCGAGGCGCGCGGCGAACAGATGGAAGGCCTGGGGATCGACGTAGCGGATCGTGATCAGGCGGTCCGGAGTGAGCACAAACGTCACGGCATCCGCGAGCGGCCGATCGCTTTCGGATTGGGCGAGCAACAAGACCGTCATGAAGACCACGTCGCCGCGGCGGAAAAGCCGGCTCGAGACCTCGATCTCTTCCATTTCGGCCCGGCTGGGAAGCTCTGTCCCGGCGCAATGGCCGACCGCTCGGCGCTCGTCCTCTGTCGGATCGATAAGATCGAGCCAAACGGCGTCGCGCGGGATCACCTCGCCCGCGCTGGTCTCCTGCTTCGCGAGACCCGAGCCCTGCGGCCGGTAGATCGTGAGCATGATGCCCCTGCACGAAAACGGTGGCGAACATAGACCCGACTACGCTTGAGGAGCCAAGCGATTTGCGCGGCGGCACCATGCGAAGCGCTTGCCAGAAGACTGGGCGCAATTTAAGCCCGCGAGGGTCCAAAGCGCCGGACGGCCATGGCCGATCTCATCATCCGCGACGTCACGATCTACGATGGCACCGGCGCCGAGCCGGTCAGCGGCGATATCGCGATTGAAGGCGACGTCATTGCGGGCGTCGGCGCCTTTTCTGCATCAGCGGCCGCTTCGATCGATGGCAAGGGACTTGCGGCGGCGCCCGGATTTATCGACGTGCACACGCACGATGATTTCGCCGCCGTGCTGCATCCCGAAATGGCATTCAAGACGACGGGCGGCGTCACCACGAGCGTTGTAGGCAATTGCGGCATGGGTGCAGCGCCCTGGGCTTCGGCTAACCGGATGGCGCGAGCCCTCGATCCCGCACCGCTTCCGGAATGGAACGGACATCGCGGCTACCTCGATCTGCTCGCGCGGCATCGCCCTTCCGTCAATATCGCCATGCTGATCGGCCATGGCACCGTTCGCCACGCGGCCATGGGAAACGACGCGCGCGCGCCGACGGGCGCCGAGATGTCGCAGATGAAAGCCATGATCGCGGAAGGCCTCGAAGCCGGTGCGGTGGGACTTTCGAGCGGGCTGATCTATGACCCGGGACGGTTCGCTCATACCGACGAACTCGTCGAACTGGCGACCGCAATGCGCGGCACGGGCGCGCTCTACGCAACGCACATGCGCGACGAAGGCACGGGGCTTCTCGATTCCGTGCGCGAGGCCATTGCCATCGGCGAGCGCGCCAAGGTGCCGGTGCAGATTTCCCACCACAAGGCGTCCGGCCGCGCCGCCTGGGGACTCGTCAAAACCTCGCTCGGGCTGATCGAAGAGGCCCAGAGACGCGGTCTCGACGTGCACGCGGACCAGTATCCCTATACCGCGGGCAGTACCATTCTCTCGGCAATTTACCGCAATGGCGGCTTCGGCAATGCCGAACCGGAATCCGTCGTGATCGCGTCAGCGGCTTCACACAGCGCGTGGGAGGGCAAATCGATCGCGGCCATCGCATCGCAGATGGGTTGCGATGCGGCGAGCGCCGCCGAACGCGTGCTGGAAGCGGAACCAGGAGCAACCGTGGTCTTGCACATGATGTGCGAGGACGACGTGAAGACGGTCATGGCTCATCCGAGCACGATGATCGGTTCCGACGGCTTGCCGACACTCGGGGGCAAACCGCATCCGCGCCTCTACGGCACTTTTGCGCGTGTGCTCGGCCATTACGCGCGCGACGAGAAGGTGTTTCCGCTGGCCGAAGCGGTCTATCGGATGACAGGATTCCCGGCGCGGAAATTCGGCTTTGCCGATCGCGGTGTGCTGAAGCCGGGCTTCAAAGCCGATCTCGTGCTGTTCGATCCGAAGACCGTGATCGACCGCGGCACATTCGAAGATCCGAACCGGACGCCCGAAGGCATCGCTGCCGTTTATGTGAACGGCCAGCTCACAGCCGCGAGCGGCAAGTCCACCGGTGCTCGTGCGGGCGGCGTTCTACGGCGGGCGCGCCGATGACAGCCCTGAGCTTCGCCGACGTTGAAGCGGCCGCACGCCGCATCGCGGGCGAGGCCGTGGCGACGCCGCTGCTCGAGAGCGCTCTCCTCAACGCGCGTACAGGCGGCCGTATTCTCATCAAGCCGGAGGTGCTGCAGCGGACAGGCTCGTTCAAATTTCGCGGCGCGCTGAACCGGATCAGCGTCATTCCCGAGGCCGAGCGCCGGAACGGGGTGGTCGCATTCTCGTCGGGAAATCACGCGCAAGGCGTGGCCGCTGCGGCCGCGCATTTCGGCATCCCGGCCGTGATCGTGATGCCCGCCGATGCTCCGCGCGCCAAGATCGAAGGAACGCGCGCGTTGGGTGCCGAGATTGTCCCCTACGATCGCGTGAAGGACGACCGCGAGGCGATTGCGGCGCGGCTTTGCCGCGAGCGCGGTGCAACGCTGGTCAAACCTTTCGATGATCCCTTCATCGTCGCAGGCCAGGGAACGGTCGGTCTCGAGATTTTCCGGGAAGCGGACCGGCGCGGTCTCGCGCTTGATGCCGTACTGTCACCAGCCGGAGGCGCCGGACTTGTCAGCGGAATCGCGCTGGCCCTTTCAGAACTCTCGCCGGCAACCAAAGTCGTCAGCGTCGAGCCTGAGAATTACGACGGACTTCGCCGCTCTCTTGCGACCGGCGCCAGATCGCGCGCCGAAGGCGGAGCGATTTCGGTTGCGGACTCGCTGATGGCGCCGATGCCCGGTGAAATTCCCTTTGCTGTCGCGCATGGGCGGGTTTCGCACGGGCTCGCGGTTCCAGATTCCGACTTGTTGCGCGCCGTCGCTTTCGCTGCGCGGCATCTGAAGCTCATCGTCGAGCCGGGTGGCGCTGCCGCTCTGGCGGCCATCCTCGGCCGCGCCTTCGATGCGCGCGGCAAGATCGTCGCGATCGTGCTCACGGGTGGCAATTGCGATATCGAGACGGTGGCGAAGGCGTGCTCGGAGTACCACGAGCTGTGACCCCGTGTCATTCCCCCGCGCGATTTAGCGCGCGGGAAGGCAACCTAGTGGCGCGAGCGTCAGCGAGCGAATGACTCATCCAGCGCGCCAACGCGCGCTGTGCTGGGTCCCCTTCCCTCGCATCGCTGCGCGATGCTCGCCGGGGATGACATAAGTTGTTATCTCGGAGCCAGCACCATCATCATCTGGCGGCCTTCCATCTTCGGATATTGCTCCGTCTTGGCGTAGGTCTCGGTGTCCCGCTGGATCCGGCCGAGCAATTCCATGCCGAGATGCTGGTGGGCCATTTCGCGACCCCGGAAGCGCAAGGTGACCTTCACCTTGTCGCCTTCATCGAAGAAGCGCCTCATCGACTTCATTTTGACGTCATAGTCGTGATCGTCGATCGTCGGGCGCATCTTGATTTCCTTGATCTCGATGACCTTCTGCTTCTTGCGCGCTTCTGCGGCTTTCTTCTGCTGTTCGTATTTGAATTTTCCGTAGTCCATCAGCTTGACCACGGGCGGCTTCGCCTCGGGCGAGACTTCGACAAGATCGAAGCCTTTTTCCTCCGCGATGGCCCGGGCTTCATCGAGCCCGAGAGCGCCGTATTTGTGTCCGTCGTCGCCGATGAGAAGAATTGTGCGGGAGAAGATCTCCTCGTTCACACGGGGCCCGTCCTTTGCCGGTGGCGGAACAGGCTGCTGAAAACGTCTGGGAACTATGACTCTCTCCTTAAGAAGGCACACGCGCCGATGCATTCCGCGGAGCCGTTGCCAGGAGCCTCGCGAAACGCCGTTCGGAACAGGGCTATGGGCAAGTGTCCTCGTTGAATCGGAGCGAGGCCGTTGGCCTCACTTTTTGAAGCGGCAGGACTGCCTCTTCGGGGCCACAGAATAGGAATGGTTTCGGGTTTCGCAAGTCCTATTCCGGCACATCGGTGCGGCTTTCGGCTTCCTGCCTGATGCGTGCCGCAAAATGATCGAGCGGCATCGGCCCCAGGTCCTTGCCTGACCTCAGGCGCACGGCCACTTTTCCCTCCTGAGCCTCGCGTTCGCCGATGACGAGCATGTAGGGAATCTTCTGCAACTGGGCGTCGCGAATTTTCTTTTGCATACGCTCGTTCGAGAAATCGATATCGATGCGCAGCCCCGTGGTCCCGTTCACGACGGGTAGTTCGAACAAGGTGCGTCTTACCCGTTCCGCGTATTCGTGCACGCGTTCGGAGATCGGCACGATGCGCGCCTGGACCGGGGCGAGCCAGACGGGAAATGCGCCGGCATAGTGCTCGATCAGAAAGGCCGTGAAGCGCTCATGGCTTCCAAGCGGCGCGCGATGGATGACATAGACGGGGTGCTCGGCACCATCCTCGCCAATGTATTTGAGGCCGAAAGTCTCGGTCGCCATGAAGTCGAGCTGATTGGTCGAAATCGCATATTCGGTCCCGATCACGCTTTTGATCATGAAATCGACCTTAGGGCCGTAGAACGCCGCTTCTCCTTCCGCTTCCACAAAAGGATAACCCGTCTCTTTCATCGCCGAGCGGATGATCTCGCCCGCACCACGCCACTTCTCGGGCTCGTCGACGAAATTGTGCTTCTTGGCCAAATCGGGAAGCGACAGGCGCATGTAGTAGTCCTTGATGCCCATCATCTCGTAGTAGCGCGCGTGCAGGCGCATGACGCGAACGAACTCATCCTTGGCCTGGTCCTGGCGGCAATAGATGTGCGCATCATTCTGGCTGAAGCCGCGCACGCGCATCAGGCCGGAGAGACCGCCGGAAGCCTCGTAGCGATAGCAATGACCGTACTCGGCATAGCGAATCGGAAGCTCGCGATAGGAATGCCGCCGCGCCAGATAAATCATGTGGTGGTGCGGGCAGTTCATCGGCTTCAGGTAGTAATTCTCGCCCTCGATATCGATCGGCGCGTACATGTCTTCCTTGTAGTAAGCGAGGTGACGCGAGCGGACGTAAAGCGCCTCCTTGGTGATTTCGGGCGTCACGATCCTTTCGTAACCATCCCGGCGCTCCTCGTTCACAGCCAGGAATTCAAGTTCCTGCCGGATCACCGTTCCTTTCGGCATCCACAAGGGAAGGCCGGCACCAACTTCGGGCGAGAAGGTGAAGAGGTCGAGATCCTTGCCGATGCGGCGATGATCGCGGCGTTCCTGCTCCGCGATGCGCAGGAGATACGCATCGAGCTCCTTCTGGTCGCGCCACGCGGTGCCGTAGATGCGCTGGAGCTGCGCGTTGGACGCGTCCCCGCGCCAATAGGCTCCGGCGATTTTCGTTAGCTTGAACGCATCGCCGATCTTCCCGGTCGAGGCGAAATGCGGCCCCCGGCAGAGATCGTGCCAATCGCCGTGAAAATAAATCGAGACCTCTTCATCAGCCGGAATGGAGCGGATGAGCTCTGCCTTGTAATGCTCGCCGATCTCTTCAAAGTGCCGCACCGCCTCTTCGCGTGGCCATACTTCGCGCCGGGTCGGAAGATCGGCCTTCACGATCTCGCGCATCTTCGCTTCGATCTTTGGAAGATCCTCGGGCGTGAACGGGACATCGCGTGCGAAATCGTAATAAAAGCCGTCCTCGATCGCCGGCCCAATCGTCACCTGGGTGCCGGGGTAGAGATCCTGCACGGCCATGGCGAGCACATGCGCCGCGTCATGGCGGATCAGTTCCAGCGCCTCGGGATCCTTGCGCGTGATGATCCGGATACGCGCATCGTGCGCGATGGGCCGGAAGAGGTCCCATTCCTTGCCGTCGACTTCGATGACGAGCGCCGCGCGTGCGAGACCCGGCCCGATCGACGCCGCGATCTCGGCACCGGTGACGCCGCGGGCAAAGGTCAGTGCCTTGCCGTCCGGCAAGGTCACGGAAACCGATGGCGCCGCAGTGGCCGCAGACACGTAAATTCTCCCGGAATTGGAAGGGCCGGGAACATTCCACAGAGCCAGAAGCGAAGGCAAGGACTTGGCGGCCATGCATCCTTCAAGACCGCCAGCATCGAAAAGGTTGTGGCGGGCGGCCGTCTGCAGGATGATTGCAATGGAGGGCCACGCGATGTCTTTGGAGGATTACCCGATGAAACGCACCATGCGCGGGCTCGCGACAGCGCTCGCAGCCCTTTCGCTGGCGAGTTCAGCGCTCGCCTCGCCCGTCTGCCTTCAGGCTTATCGAATTCGAAACACCACCGTCGTCGATTCGAGGACCGTTCTCTTCCATATGAATGATGGAACGGTCTGGCGAAATACGCTTCAGACTCCCTGCCCCGCATTGCGCTTCCGCGGGTTCAGCTACGTTCTGCGCGGGGAGGACGCGGTCTGCGACAACCAGGTACCGATCCGCGTGATCGAAAGCGGCCAAGTCTGCATGCTCGGCAAGTTCACGCCTGCGAGCGGCTGAGACATCAAACAAGCGGAAAGGGCCGGGCTCTCGCCCGGCCCTTTCTTTTACTGGCGTGGCCGTTTAGTCGGCGTCGTCCCAGTCACGATCATAATACCGGTGCCGCCAGTAGTGATGGCGCCAGTAATAGTTGTTGTGATCGTAGTACCCGTAAGGGTGGCCATAGTAGTAGCCGTCGTCGTAGTACCCGTACGGGCCTGCGCCGATGCCGAAATAAACGCCTGCGGCCTGCGCACCGGTGACGGTGAGCGCCGCGAGGGCAACACCCGCGATCAGAGCTTTTTTCATTTTCTTCTTTGCTCCTTTCGATTTCGTGGACCCCTGAAGAGTCAACGCGGGGTCATGGGGCGTGTTCCGGAAAGCCGGTTCCACGGGAACTCGAGGCAGATGCCAACCCCGGGATTTCCGTACTTCTGAAACAAAAAGGCCCGGAGTTTCCTCCGGGCCTTTTCGCATTTCAGATGGGACGTCTCAGAAATCCATGTCGCCCATGCCACCGCCCGGCATTCCGCCGCCGCCTGGCATTCCGGCTCCTTCCTTCTTCGGACGGTCGGCAACCATCGCCTCCGTCGTGATCAGGAGAGCCGCAACCGACGCTGCATCCTGCAGCGCGGTGCGCACGACCTTGGTCGGATCGACGATCCCGGTATCGACGAGATCGACATACTCCTCGGTCTGGGCATCGAAGCCGAAGGTATTCGACTTCTGCTCGAGCAGCTTGCCGACCACGATCGAAGACTCGACGCCGGCATTCTCGACGATCTGGCGAATCGGCGACTGGATCGCCTTCTTCACGATCGCGATGCCGGCATTCTCGTCCTCGTTTGCGCCGGAAAGGCCATTGAGCGCCTTGGTCGCGTAGAGAAGTGCCGCGCCGCCGCCGGGGAGGATACCCTCCTCCACCGCCGCCTTGGTCGCGTTGAGCGCGTCATCGACGCGATCCTTCTTCTCCTTCACTTCGACTTCGGTCGCGCCGCCGACGCGGATCACCGCAACACCGCCCGCGAGTTTCGCGAGACGCTCCTGCAGCTTTTCCTTGTCGTAGTCGCTGGTCGTTTCCTCGATCTGGGTCTTGATCTGGGCAACGCGAGCCTGGATGTCGCTCTTCTTGCCCGCGCCGTCGATGATCGTGGTGTTGTCCTTGTCGATGCGGACCTTCTTCGCCGTGCCCAGCATGTTCAGCTTCACGTTCTCGAGCTTGATGCCGAGATCTTCGCTGATCACCTGACCGCCGGTGACGATGGCGATGTCTTCGAGCATCGCCTTGCGGCGATCACCGAAGCCAGGCGCCTTCACGGCCGCAACCTTGAGACCGCCACGGAGCTTGTTGACGACGAGCGTCGCCAGAGCCTCGCCTTCGACTTCTTCGGCGATGATGAGGAGCGGACGTCCGCTCTGCACGATCGCCTCGAGGATCGGAAGCAGGTCTTTGAGCGAGCCGAGCTTCTTCTCGTGGATCAGAA